>VOFE01000754.1_pt1 | contig 147696 bp, 245 predicted proteins | sample 5384071 | NCBI WGS metagenome assembly VOFE01 (sample SAMN12384724, study PRJNA508395) | human gut metagenome | isolation source: healthy gut D | host: Homo sapiens
GTATGCCTGCGTCCGGTGCTGTCCATGCCCGGCGCTGGTGGCCGTTACGATGACGTCGACCTGTTCATCGTCCGAGAAAACCCGAGCACCTGTATGCAGGCGTGGAGTTCGAAGAGGGTTCGAGGCAGCTTCGAAGCTCATCAAGTTCTGCGAGGACGAGGGCGCGGGCGTTATCCGCCCTGATTCCGGCATCTCCATCAAGCCTATCTCCATCACGGCTACCCAGAACATCGTGCGCTATGCCTTCGAGTATGCGCTGAAGCACGGTCGCAAAAGGTCACCGCAGCTCATAAGGCCAATATCATGAAGTACTCCGGCGGCCTGTTCCTGCGCACGGCGCGCGAAGTGGCCAAGGAATATGAGGGTCGCGTTGAGTTCGATGACCGCATCATCGACGCTTTCTGTATGAACATGGTCATCGACCCGGCGCAGTTCGACGTAGTGGTGTTCCCCAACCTGTACGGTGACATCGCCAGCGACCTGGCCGCAGGCCTGGTCGGCGGTCTGGGCATCGCCCCGGGTGCGAATATCGGCAAGGATTACGCCGTGTTCGAGGCTGTGCACGGCTCTGCTCCCGACATCGCGGGTCAGAACAAAGGCCAACCCACTGCCGAGATCATGTCCGCGGCCATGATGCTCGATCATCTTGGGGAGTTGGAAATCGCCGAGCGCATCCGTCGCGGCGTCCGCGCTGTGTAACGCAGACGGTTCCGTGCTGACGGGCGACATCCGCAAGGCCACTGGCAGCAGCGCCCCTGCGGCAAGCTGCACCGAGTTCACCGAGGCGCTCATCGCTGCCATCAAGGCTCAGGCGTAATCGCGCGGTTGGCGTCGGTCGGTGCGTTGCGCGAAGCGGGTGCCGGCCGGCGCTTATTCCCACACCGGGTTTAAGCTGGGTGGTGCTGCTGCTGGTTGAAGTCGGTTGCAGGTAGGTTTCATCCTGCGTGCACGGCAGCCGGCCAACGTTGATTGTCGGGTTTGCTTCCGCCGACGTGCATGGCTATCGGTTGCCGGCGTTTTCGGATAGGTTTCAACCGGCATGTGCAGTTGCCGGTGGGCGCCGATTCCCAATAGGGTTTCCGTCGGCGAGTGCGACTGAAGGTTAGTTCCTGATAACAAGCGGGTTTCGCCGACGTGCATAGCTGCTGATAGAAACCGATTCCCGATAGGGTTTTCGCCGGTGAGCGAGGTTGCCGGCTGAATCGTGTTCAGCAAGATCGATATCAGGGTGCGACACGCACCAAGAGGGGACGATATGAAGAACGAGAAGTTCGCCGCTACCCTGTCTGTGGGCGATGCGGCTTATACCTACTATCCCGTTGAGCAGGTCGAGGGTTCCGAGAAGCTTCCCTATGCGCTGAAGGTGCTGCTCGAAAACGTGCTGCGTAACGCCGAGAGCCCACAGACGGCTTCCGACCTGGCTAAGCGCGTGGTCGAGGCGGGTTGCGCAGGCGAGGTGGGCAGCGAGGTCGAGTTCAGCCCTGCGCGCGTGCTGTTCCAGGACTTCACGGGCGTGCCGGTGTTCGTGGACTTCGCCGTGATGCGCGAGGCCTGCGCGAACCTAGGCGGCGATCCGGCGAAGATCAACCCGCAGATTCCCTGTGACCTGGTCATCGACCATTCGGTCATCGCGGATGTGGCCGGGTGCGCCTGCGCCATGGAGAAGAACATGGAGCTGGAGTTCCAGCGCAACGGCGAGCGCTATAACTTCCTGAAGTGGGCGCAGAAGTCGTTTCAGAACGTGCGCATCGTCCCGCCGGGAGCGGGCATTTGCCATCAGCTGAACATCGAGGAGTTCGCGCAGGTTGCTATGACCTCCACGGCTGCCGGTGTGGAAACGCCGGAGGGCGAGAACCCCACGGTGTACTTCGACACCCTGGTGGGCACGGACAGCCATACGCCTACCGCCAACGGCATCGGCGTGCTGGGCTGGGGCGTCGGTGGCATCGAGGCCGAGGCGGCGGCGTTGGGCCAGCCGATCACCACGCTGGTTCCCAAAGGTAGTGGGCGTGCGCCTGACGGGAGAGCTTGCCGAGGGCGTGGCGGCCATGGACGTGGCGCTGACGTTCGCCCAGATGCTGCGCGAGAAGGGTGTTGTGGGCTCGTTCGTGGAGTGCTTCGGGCCGGGTCTTGCCAGCCTGAACGCCACGCAGCGCACGTGCATCTCAACATGACGCCGGAGTACGGCAGCACCTGCACGCTGTTCCCCGTGGACGACCAGACGCTGGCGTACCTGCGTCTGACCGGCCGCAGCGATCAGCAGGTGGCACTGGTCGAGCAGTATGCGAAGGCGCAGGGCTTCTGGAACGACCCGCAGGCGCCCGAGCGCGTGTACGCCGACGTGGTCGAGCTGGACCTGAGCAGCGTGAAGCGCAGCATCGCCGGCCCGTCGCGCCCGCATGATCGCATCTTCCTTGAGCAGGCGCAGGAGCGCTTCCATGAGATTTGCGCCGATCGCGGACTTGACCTGGGTAAGAAGGAAACGGTCGACGTGAACGGCCAGGCATGCGAGCTGGGTCACGGCGCGCTTGCCATCGCCGCGGTGACCAGCTGCACCACCGCCACCGACCCGTCCATGATGCTGACGGCCGGTTTGGTTGCCAAGAAGGCCGCCGAAGCGGGGCTGAAGCCCAAGCCGTGGGTGAAGTGCGTGCTGGCTCCGGGCAGCAAGGCCACCGAGCTTCTGCTGGAGCGCGCCGGGCTGCTGGACGGGCTGCGGGCGCTGGGCTTCTACACGTGCGGCTTCGGCTGCATGAGCTGCATCGGCAACTCCGGCCCCATTATGCCGGAGCTGCATGATATCGCCGACGATCTGGAGCTGGCCAGCGTTCTGTCGGGCAACCGCAACTTCGAGGGTCGCATTTCGCCCGGATGTGTCTCAGAACTACCTGGGCGCGCCGGCAACGGTGATCGCCTATTCGCTGGCAGGCACCATGGACGTGGATCTGCCTAACGCCGTTCTGGGTGAGCGCGCCGATGGCACGCCGGTGAACTGGCTGACATCTGGCCGACCGATGCCGAGGTCGCCGACCTGCTGGAGCGTTTCGCCACGAAGGAGCTGTTCGAGGAGGGTTCGCGCGGCCTGTACGACGGCGACGCCGCCTGGCAGCAGCGGCAGCGAGCCGTCCGACACGTTCGCGTGGGACGAGGCCTCCACGTACGTGCGCCGCGCGCCGTACTTCGACGGCATGGGCGCACAGCCTGCGCCGGCCGAGCCCATCAAGGATGCGCGTGCGCTGGCCTTCCTGGGCGACTTCATCACCACCGACCACATCTCGCCCGCGGGCAGCATCGCGTTGGATTCCCCGGCGGCGAAGTACCTGAGGAGCGCGGCGTCGTTCCGGCGGACTTCAACACCTACGGTGCCCGTCGCGGCAACCACGAGGTCATGATGCGCGGCACGTTCGCCAACGTGAAGCTGTCCAACAAGCTTGCGGGAGGGCAAGAAGGGCGGCTGGACGCGCGACTTCCTGGAAGGGCGAGATCACCCCGCTGTTCGATGCGGCTATGGACTATGAGCGGGCCGATGCCGCTGGTCGTGGTGGCCGGCAAGATGTACGGCAGCGGCAGTCGCGCGACTGGGCGGCCAAGGGCCCGATGCTGCTCGGCGTGCGCGCGGCGTTCGCCGAGAGCTTCGAGCGCATCCACCGGTCGAACCTCATCGGCATGGGCGTCCTGCCGCTGCAGTTCGCGGAGGGGGAGAGCGCCGAGAGCCTGGGGCTCGACGGCTCCGAGCAGTATACGGTCGGCGCCGTGGACTTCTCGAAGGGCCTGCCCGAGCCGCGCGTGGTGGACGTTATGGCGAAAAAAAGGCCGGCGGGTCCGAGGTCGCCTTTTAAGGCGACCGTCCGCGTGGACACGCCCACAGAGGGCAAGCCTACTACGAGCATGGCGGCATTCTGCAGTACGTTCTTCGCCAGCTGGCGAAATAGGGGCGGAGGCCGAACGCGGCGCTTCGCTAAAGGGGAGTGCAATGCTTCCGGAGGGGGCGCGGCGTTGACCGGCTGTCATCGCAGCGAATATAAAGGTAACGGAACGTTCGGTTTCAAGGGAAGCTGGACGCGTTCCGCTACAATGGGAACATTGTTCATCCATCAATGGAGAAAGGGATGCCGTGAAACAGACATCCGGTTTTGAGTCGCTCATCGAAGCCCTGAAGCAATCGGGCTTCGACATGGGCGCAGGCTTCGGAGGGCCCGCTGGCGCCTCCGGCGAAGGGGGTGCCAGCAGTTCGTCGGGCAACGGTGCTGGCGGCCAAAGTTCCGAAAACCCGTTCACTGCGTTCAGCGGCGGCCGCGGCAACAAGGGCGGCAACGGCGGGGGCGTTCACGAGTTCTCGTTCGGCGACAAAATGGGGCAGATGGGCAAGAAGGCGCTCATCATCACCGCGGTGCTGGTGTTGCTGATCGTGGCGGTGGCCTACTGGTGGTTCCATCCGCCCATCAACATCCACAGCGTGGACACGTGGATGTTCTTAGTCGTGTTCATCCTGCTGCCGCTGTTCTTGCTGTGGAACGTGAAGTCGCGCACGTACGAAACGGAAACAGCAAGGTGGATCCCAATCGCACGAAGGCGAAGGCGTTCAAGGTGGCGTCCTGGATTCCCGTGGCCATCGCGCTGGTCGGCGTGGTGGGCGCTTTGGCGTCGCTGTCGGTGTTCCCCGGCAACGCGGCCAAGTATGCCAGCGTGCTGGAAACACAGGACGCTGACTTCGCACAGGACATCCAGCAGGTCGACTACTCCGAGATCCCCATCATCGACCGCGATTCAGCGGCGCTGCTGGGTAATCGCGCCATGGGCAACATCCCCGAATACGTCAGTCAGTTCGAGATCGCGGGCACGTATAGCCAGATCAACTACCAGGGCACGCCTGTGCGCGTGAGCCCGCCGCTGGGCTATGCCGACCTGTTCAAATGGCTGACGAACCGAGCCCAGGGCATCCCGGCGTACGCGCTGGTTGATATGACCACGCAGGATGCGCAGATCGTGAAGCTGGGCGATCGCGCCATCTTCTATTCGCGTTCCGAGCCTTTGGCCCGCAACATCGACCGTTACGTGCAGTTGAAGTACCCTTCTACATGTTCGATGAGAAGTCGTTCGAGATCGACGAGGATGGCCAGCCCTGGTGGATCTGCCCGGTGCAGACGCGCACCATCGGCTTGTTCGGCGGCACCACCATCGAGCGCGTGGTCATGGTGAACGCCACCACGGGCGAATGCACGGACCTGGCCATCGACGATGCGCCCCAATGGGTCGACCGCGCCTATCCGGCAGAGCTGCTCATCCAGCAGTACAACTGGTCGGGCAAGTACCAGGACGGCTGGCTGAACAGCTGGCTGGGTCAGAAGAACGTGGTGCAGACCACGCCGGGCACCGATGGCAACGTGGGCTACAACTACATCGCCAAGGACGATGACGTGTGGGTGTACACGGGCGTGACGTCGGCCACGGCGGACAACTCCATCGTGGGCTTCGTGCTGGTGAACCAGCGCACGGCGGAATCCCATTACTACCCGGTGGCGGGCGCTACCGAGGAATCGGCCATGCAGTCGGCCGAGGGCGCGGTGCAGAACCTGCGTTACTCCGCCACGTTCCCTATCCTGATCAACGTGTCCGAGCAGCCGACGTACTTCATGGCACTGAAGGATAATGCAGGCACCGTGAAGAAGTTCGCGATGGTGGACATCCAGCATTATCAGAACGTGGCAACGGGCGACACGGTCGCGGAGACGCAGAAGTCCTACCAGGCGATGCTGGCGACCAGCGGAACGCTTTCCGGCGATGCCGCGGAGGCAAAACACGCAGGAGCAGACGGGCGCGATCCGCAGCATGACGCAAGCGGTTTTGGACGGCATCTCCCACTTCTATGTGACGCTGGAAGGCGTTGAGGCATCTACGACTTCGCCTTGCCTGCGCAGCTCGGTATCGTGGGCTATAGGAAGGCGATACCATCACCTTCAAGTACATCGCCGGCGATACCACAAATTCCGTCCAAGAACTTGTTGACACGCAGAATAAATCTGATACTATAGATAAGTCGTCTTCTGAGCAGGCCGCAAAGACGGTTGAACGAACCGCGGAAACGGCCGACCAGCAGAAGACGGAGCAACAACAATAGTTCCGCTGCCCGAGACAGCAGGCACCGAAAGGTTCAATCGCAAGCAATTGCGGCCCGCCGAGGTGGTTGTTAAGTATCGCACTTCAACGACCCCTGTGTCTTAGGACGGCAGGGGTCGTTCTTCTTCTCAAGCGCGACTCCACCCGCATCGGGGCGGAACCCGAGTTTGAGAAGAAGGAGGTGTAACAATGCCGAACGCAAAGAACCAATCCATGCTGTCCGCGATCAAGGAAGATCTGGAGGGTGCGGGTGCTGTGGGTCGTCGATGCCTGCGGTCTGACCGTCAAGGAGGTCGAGGCTCTGCGCAACGCAGTCCGCGAGTCCGGTGCATGCATGAAGGTGTACAAGAACACCGTTATGCGCATCGCTCTGTCCGAGGCCGAGCTGCCTACGCTGGGCGACATGCTGCATGGCCCGAGCGCATTCGTGTTCGCCGGTTCCGATGTGGCTGCTGCCGCGAAGGCCGTCAAGGAATTCGCCAAGTCCAACGAGAACCTGCAGATCAAGGGGTGGCTTGATGGAGGTGCTGCAGTCAGCGCCGCAGAGGTGGAGGCCATCGCTTCCCTGCCCTCTCGCGAGGAGCTGTACGCTCATTGCCGCTGCCATCAACGGTGTGGCTCAGGGTCTGGCAACCGCTATCAACGGTGTGCCGCGTGGCCTGGCTCAGGTCGCAAAGGCCGTTGTCGATCAGAAGGTTGCGTAAGCAAGCTTCTTGCGGCATAAGACGTGCCGCGTAATGCATTTGAAATTTCGGCTGGAACATTAGGATGATCCAGCCCCTTTGAAAGGAAACTAACATGGCTGTTTCTCGCGAAGAGATCATCGAGGCTCTGAAGGAAATGTCCCTGCTCGAGGCTTCTGAGCTGGTCAAGGACATCGAGGAGACCTTTGGCGTGTCCGCTGCTGCTCCGGTTGCCGTTGCCGCTGCTCCGGCTGCTGGCGCTGCTGCCGCTGAGGAAGTCCGAGTTCGACGTCGTGCTCGAGGGCTTCGGCGACAACAAGATCGCTGTCATCAAGGCTGTCCGTGAGATCACCGGCCAGGGCCTGAAGGAAGCTAAGGAGACCGTCGAGGGTGCTCCTTCCACCATCCAGGGGTGTGGCCAAGGACAAGGCTGAGGAGATCAAGAAGACGCTGGAAGAGGCCGGCGCTGCTGTGACCCTGAAGTAAATTCAGCCTTCCGACTGCTTTACAGGACCCGCTGCTTGCAGCGGGGTCCTTTGTTTGGGCTTGCATTCCCTGCTTCGGAACGCAACAGAATGGTTACGGATACGGTGTTGCCCGCGTAGGGCGTGTAACGTTCGGGAAGACGATCATGGTATACCGCACAAAGAGGTACGACGGGAAGGAGGCGCCATGCAGACAGGGTATTTCAGCGCCGCATGGAACGATGTGAAAAGCTCGCAAGGCTGGCTGGGAAAGATGTTCTTGCTAGGCCTTATCGCGTTCATCCCAGTGTTCGGCCCGGTGGTGTTGCTTGGCTATGCGTTCGGTTGGGCGCGCGATATCGCCTGGGGTGTGCACATGCCTATGCCTGCGCGCATCTTCGGGAACGAGGACGGCCTGCTGTATCGCCGCAGGCTCATCGTGCTTGCCATTTGCATCGTCTGTTGCGTGATTATCCCGGCCGCGCTTGAAGGCTGCTGGGACGCGCTTGCGGGGCGCGGTTTGAGCAACGTTTCGCATGCCGTCTGGGGCGGTGCTGGCAGCGTTGCGGTCGTCAGCCCGGTGTATTCCTGTTCAGCCTGGCTGTTTCCTTTGCATCCGTTATGTTTTTCCTGGTGGCCTCCATGCGTGCGAGCATCTATGGCAGGTTGGGGCCCGGTTTCCAGGTTCCGCGTCTGTGGGCTATGATGCGCCATGACATGAAGGGCCTGCTGCGTGTGCTGGGTCTTTCCATTGTGCTTGCCATCGTTCCGGCGGTGGTTACAGGGATTGTCGGGTCGCTTTTGGTCGGGGGGCGTTATCGGCGTGGGAGCGTATGGGCTGTTCTCCAACGGTACCGCGACTGACATGATGTTTGTCGTCGCTGCGGGCATGTGCTTAGTCGTCGTCTGCCTTGCCTTGGCTGTGGTGGTTTCGGCGGCATCGGCGTTCGCGGTGGTGATGCAGGCGCGTGCCGTGGGATACTGGACAAGGCAATTCGACGTTCCGGCATGGCGCGGTCAGGATGACTCCATGCCGTTCGAGATGGCGTCCGGCGGGGGCGCCAAGATAGGCGGTTCCGTGAAACAAGGGAATAGAAGCCAAGGATCGCGTGGCGTATCCGATGGGCAAGCCGGCAGCCGAAGCGGCAAAGCCGTCGCGCCGCGGAGGCGCGCAGGATAGCGTGAGCGCAGCTCGTCGCAGCCTAGGGAAACAAGGCAAACGAAACGAGTTGGGGAAGCAGGGTTCCCAGCATGCGTTGCGCGAGGATGGGCGTCCGTGCGAAGGCGCTAACGCTGACGCGGGCCGTCGTGGCTCGAAGAAGACGCACGGCTCGGGCAGGCCGCAGGGCGCGTCCAAATCGAACAAAGCGCAATGCTCTCGAGGTTCAGGCAAGCCGCAAAGCTCGCGTGGACAGGGCAAAGCGCGCGCATCGCGGGCGGTTCCGTGGCGGCGCCAGCAGCCAAGCAGGCGAAACCGCAAGCATCTCTGCCTCCGCGCAGTGCGTTCTTGCCGGTTAGCCGTGCCGATATGGAGGAGCGCGGTTGGGATTGTTGCGACTTCGTGTTCGTATGCGGTGACGCGTACGTCGACCATCCCTCGTTCGGCATGGCCATTATTACGCGCCTGCTTGAGGCGAACCACTATAAGGTGGGCGTGATCTGCCAACCCGATTGGCGCGACCCGGAAAGCGTCACGGTGCTGGGAAGGCCTCGGCTGGGATTCCTGGTTTCCGCTGGCAATATGGACTCGATGGTCAACCACTATACGGTTGCCAAGAAGCATCGCAGCACCGATGCGTTTTCTCCCGGCGGCGAAATGGGGCTTCGCCCCGATCGTGCGGCGGTGGTCTACGGCAACCTGATTCGCCGCACGTATAAGGATGTTCCCATTGTTCTGGGTGGCATCGAGGCATCGCTTCGTCGTTTAGCTCATTATGATTACTGGTCGGACAAGTTGAAACGTTCGATCCTTCTTGACTCCGGCGCCGACCTGGTCAGCTATGGCATGGGCGAAAGCATTCCATCGTGGAGATCGCCGATGCGCTGGCGGCTGGGCTTGATGTGTCTGACATCACGTTCATCGACGGCACGGTGTATCGCGCGAAAACGCTTGAGCACGTGTACGACTACGAGCTGCTGCCCTCGTTCGACAGCATGCAGAAGGACAACCTCGAGTATGCCCGCAGCTTCAACGTGCAGTATGGCAACAGCGACCCTTTCACGGGAAAACGCCTGGTGGAGCCATATTCCGACCATGAGTTCGTGGTGCAGAACCCGCCAAGCAAGCCGCTGACCACCTCGGAGATGGACGCGGTGTACCGCCGCCGTATGCGCGTGCCTACCATCCCATGTACGAGGAAGCTGGCGGTATCCCTGCCATCCGCGAGGTGAAGTTCAGCTTGACCAGCAATCGCGGATGCTTCGGCGAGTGCGCGTTTTGCGCGCTGACGTTCCATCAGGGGCGCATTGTGCAGGTGCGAAGCCATGAGTCCATCGTGGAAGAGGCGAAGCAGATGATCGCCGACCCGGAGTTCAAGGGCTACATTCATGACGTGGGCGGCCCCACGGCGGACTATCGCCAGCCTGCGTGCGATGCGCAGCTACGCCGCGGTGCCTGCCGCAACAAGCATTGCCTGACGCCGCAGCCGTGCCGCAAGCTGAACGCCGACCATACGGACTACCTGCAGCTTCTGCGCGAGCTGCGCGAACTGCCGGGGGTGAAGAAGGTGTTCGTGCGCTCCGGCATTCGCTTCGACTACGTGTTGGCGGACCGTGCCAAAAGGGCGAGGCGTTCGTGCGCGAGCTGTGCGAACACCATGTGAGCGGACAGCTGCGCGTGGCGCCCGAGCACGTTTCCAACGCCGTGCTCGGCGTGATGGGCAAGCCGCAGCATCAGGTGTACGAGAAGTTCGTGAAGCTGTTCCAGCAGGCCAACGACGCCTGCGGGCTGGAAGCAGTTCGTGGTGCCGTACCTGATGTCGTCGCACCCCGGAAGCACGCTCGACGAGGCCATCGAGCTGGCCGAGTACGTGCGCGACATGGGCTTCAACCCCGAGCAGGTGCAGGACTTCTACCCCACGCCGTCCACCATGTCGACGTGCATGTACTACACCGGCGTGGATCCGCGCACCATGGAGCGCGTGTTTGTGCCGAAAAGCCCGCATGAGAAGGCGTTGCAGCGCGCGCTCATCCAGTATCGCGACCCGAAGAACCACGACCTGGTGATGGAGGCGCTGCGCAAGGCGGGTCGCACCGACTTGATCGGGTTCGGTCCGAAATGTCTGATCAGGCCCTATAAGGTCGAAGGCGGACACGGCGCCGGCGCGAAGAAGGGCGTGGCGGGCGCGAAGAACGCGATGCGCGGGCCGAAGGGCCGCGAAGGCGGTCAGGGTTCTGGCGGCAGAGGCGCTTCCGGTGGCCGCGGCGGCAAAGGCAACGGACCGCGTGGGAAAGGACACCGGCGCTAGCTGAATCACAGCATATTCCCCTAGGTGGAGAGGGTATACTATAAGGGTTGCAATCAACGGCGTCGGCGCTTGAGCCGCTGACGCCTTGCCTCTGTGGAAGAAAGGCGGCAGCGCGCATGAAGATTTCAACGAAGGGCCTGTACGCGGTTCGCTTGATGTTGTATCTGGCGGAGCACGACGGCGGTGGCCCTGTGTCGCTGAAGGAAGTGTCCGAGTCGCTGGGCATCTCGAAGAAGTATTTGGAGCAAATCGTGTCGAATGTGGTCACGGCGAAGCTAGTGCGCTCGGTGCGCGGCGCTGCCGGCGGCTATCAGCTGGCGAAGCCGGCCAGCGTGATCACCGTGCTTGATGTACTGCGGGTCACCGAGGGTTCGCTTGCGCCGGCGTCGTGCTTGGATGATGACACCTTCGACTGCAATATGCCGGTTCCCCTGTATGGAGCTGGGCGTATGGCGTGGGCTGTATAAGGTGATCAACGAGTACCTGGGCGGCATCACGCTGCAAAGCATCATCGACGAGCATTCAGCGGTGGCGGCGGACAGCTATTCGATCTAACGGAAAGGCGGGAGCTTTCGAGCTTACGCCTTTTTCGCTACTTACCTGGGGAAACGATTTATAACCCACCAAGCCGCCGGAAATACGGGATAATATTTCGAAATAGATATTGACATTGCCTAGAGACATAGTAGGATAACAGGCATGAAAACGGCGTTCCGCACGTGCGAATCAACGGCGGACAAGCGAGAGAGGAACATCATGAATATCCACAAGAGCGTGTCCGAGTTGATCGGCGGCACTCCGTTGGTGGAGCTGTCAAACTACGAGAAGAACCACAACCTTGAGGCCACCATCGTGGGCAAGGTGGAGCTGTTCAACCCGGCAGGTTCGGTGAAGGACCGTATCGCGAAGGCGATGCTCGACCAGGCGGAGGTCGAGGGCAAGCTGGATGCCGACACCGTTATCATCGAGCCGACCTCCGGCAACACCGGCATCGGTCTGTCTTTCGCTGGCCGCCGCCCGCGGCAATCGCATTATCATCACCATGCCTGAAACGATGAGCGTTGAGCGCCGCAACCTTATGAAGGCATACGGCGCAGAACTGGTTCTCACCGAGGGCGCGAAGGGCATGAAGGGCGCAATCGCTCGCGCGGCCGAACTAGCCGAGGAAATTCCGAACTCCTTCATTCCCAGCCAGTTCACCAACCCCGCCAACCCCGCCGTCCATGAGCGCACCACCGGCCCCGAGATCTGGGCTGACACCGACGGCAAGGTGGACATCCTGGTCGCCGGCGTGGGCACCGGCGGCACGCTTTCCGGCACGGGCAAGTATCTGAAGTCGCAGAACCCCGACATTAAGGTGGTTGCTGTGGAGCCCGCCGGCTCCCCGGTGCTGAGCGAGGGCCATGGCGGCGCGCACAAGATTCAGGGCATCGGCGCGGGCTTCGTGCCCGACACGCTGGACCAGTCGGTCTACGACGAAGTGATGCCCATCGCCGACGAGGAGGCGTTCCAGGCCGGTCCGAGCTGGCGGGCAAGGACGGCCTGCTGGTGGGCATCTCCTCCGGCGCCGCGGTTGCCGCCGCAACGAAGCTGGCGCAGCGTCCCGAGAACAAGGGCAAGCTGATCGTGGCGGTGCTCCCCGACACCGGCGAGCGTTACCTGTCTACGGCAATGTTCAACTTTAGGAAAACGCAAGCTGCCTGTTTGCGGCGAAAGCTGCAGGCCGGCGAACATGAGAACTCGGCGAAAGCGCCCCGCTCCAGTTGGAGCGGGGCGCTTTGCGCGTTAAGCGGGATTGCGCTTGCGGAGCGAGTCGTGCGTGCAAGATGGACTTTTGGGGTCCGTGCAGGATGTCCATGCGACGAGATTTTCATGCGAGCGAAAAGGGCCTTCGGTGTAAGGCGAGCTTTGCAGCCAGGGTAGAAACGTGTGTGCGATACAAACTGTCGAAGTTGATGGGGATTCTGTTCGACAGACGGGCTATCGAGCTGACGAAGGAGTCTGCGGGAAAGGTGAGCTTTTGCGGCGATTGCGGGCTACGGTCCTGTTACGGTTCGTTCGCCGATTGCCGCGCCTACGCGACCTTGGGTACAATAAGGAAAACGTTGGGGTGGGGAAACCCACCCAACGCGATAAGGGCGGGAAAGCCCGTCTGATGCGATAGTGACGGGGTTCCCGTCTCGCATGAAAGGTTATCGGGGAAAGGAGCGCATCATGAGCGCTAGCAAGCACGATTGGGGATTGATCTTCGCGGGCGTCGCCTTGGCGGCGGCCGGCTTCTTCTGCATGTTGGCACCGGGGTTGACCATCGTGACCATCGCGGCCGTGGTGGGCGCGTTCTTCCTGGTGGCGGGCGTGTTTGACATTATCAGCTACATCAGGCTGCGCAATATCATGCCGCGTAGCGGCTGGGAGCTGCCTACGCCATCATCGACGTGCTGCTAGGTCTGATCTTCTTGCTGCATCCGCTTGCGTTCTCCGCGGTGGTGCCGTGGCTGGTGGGCGTGTGCTTCGTGGCGTTCGGCGTGTTCGAGGTAATCGCGTCGGTGAAGGCGCACGGCTGGGGCGTGCCGATGTGGGGATGGGGCCCTGTTCAGCGGCGTGCTGAACGTGCTGTGCGGCATTGCGTTCTTCGTCATGCCCCAGATGCTCAGCATATTCTTGGCCATCATCCTGCTGGTGCGCGCTGCAACCCTGATGGTGTACGGCTGGAACGCGGGCCGCTATATCGCTATGTAGCGCTGCGGGTTTGCCCGCGGGTAAGTAGGAAAGCGGGTCGGCCGGCGCGCCGGGGGAAGACGTGTTCGTCCGGTAGCGCTCTGGCTGGCGGTCGGGCAAAGGCATGGGCTGCGTCGGGTTTCGGCTGGCGCTGCGCGCGCGTGATAAAATCGCAACGGAAAAATGGGCCTCGGGCATGTGCCCGAGGCTTTGTCGGCGGGCATCGCGCGGTTGCGCGGCGTCGTGCCGGACGAAGTGGCAGATGGAGCTGCGAACAGGGCAGCGGCAGAAGCTGTGGACGAAGCGGCGAGCGAAAGGGCTTGAGATGGCGAATGAGCAGGTGGACGGCCAGATGAGCGATCGGGCGAACGGGCAAGCGACCGACGGGGCAAGCGACCAAATGGGCAACCAGGTCATCGAGCAGCAGTCCCTGTTGAGCGGGGAAGTGCTGGCGGAGGTGACCGGCGATCCGGCGGCGCGCATCGAGGCGCTGCGCCGCGAGATCGAGCACAACAGCTACCTGTACTACGCCAAGGACGCGCCCGCCATCAGCGACGCCGCGTTCGACTCGCTGATGCACGAGCTGCGTGCGCTCGAGGCGGCCCATCCCGAGCTCATCGACCCGTCCAGCCCCACGCAGCGCGTAGGCGGCTACGTGGGCGAAAGCAGTTCGCGCCCATCCAGCATGAGCGCCGCATGTACTCGCTCGACGATGCCATGGGCGCCGAGGAGCTCGACGAATGGCTGGCGCGCGTCAAGGAATTCTTCGGCACCATCCCCGAGCTGGTGTGTGAGCTGAAGATCGACGGCTCGTCGGTGGCGTTCACCTACGAGGGCTGCCGCCTTATCCGCGCGGCAACGCGCGGCGACGGCACCACGGGCGAGGACATCACGGTGAACGTGCGCACAGTGAAGGACGTGCCGCTGCGTCTGCGCGACGGCGCCATGGCCGGCATCCGTGACACCGACGTTTCCATCGAGCTGCGCGGCGAATGCTACATGCCCAAGACCAGCTTTGAAGCGCTCAATGCAGCTGCCGAGGCCAACGGCAAGCAGCCGTTCGCCAATCCGCGCAACGCCGCCGCCGGCAGCCTTCGCCAGAAGGATCCTCAGATCACGGCGCACCGTGATCTGTCCACGTTCGTGTATGCCGTGGGCGACGAGCGCAAGCTGGTGGCGGAAACGCAGTGGGACCTGCTCACATGGCTGGGCGAGGCGGGATTCCATGTGAATCCCGACATCGCGTTGGTGACCAGCGTGGAGGAGGTGCACGAGTTCTGCCGCAAAGCCTGGAGCGCCGCGATGCGCTGCCCTACGACATCGACGGCGTGGTAGTGAAGGTGAACTCGTTCGCGCAGCAGGAGGCCATGGGCTACACGGCCCGCGCGCCGCGCTGGGCCATCGCGTTCAAGTTCCCGCCCGAGGGAAGACCACGCTTTTGCGCGATATCACCGTGCAGGTGGGCCGTACGGGCAAGCTGACGCCGGTGGCGGAGATGAATCCGGTGCTGGTGGCGGGCTCGACCGTGGCACGCGCAACGCTGCATAACGAGGACGAGGTGCTGCGCAAGGACGTGCGCGTGGGCGACACGGTCATCGTGCGCAAGGCCGGCGACGTGATCCCCGAGGTGCTGGGCCCCGTGCTCAGCCTGCGCCCCGACGATGCGCGGCCCTGGAGCATGCCCAAGGAGTGCCCGAGCTGCGGTAGCCCCGTGGTCCGCGAGGACGGCGAGGCCGATTACCGCTGCATTTCCATTGATTGCCCTGCTCAGGCGCTTGAGCGCTTGCTGCATTGGGCTAGCCGCAGTGCTATGGACATCGACGGCATGGGCGAGGAGATCGTGCGCCGCCTGGTGGAATCTGGCCGCGTCAGCGACGTGGCGGCTTACTACACGCTCGACGAGGGGGAGCTGGCGCAGCTGCAGACGGGCCGCACGAACAAAGAAGGCGAGCCGATCTGCCTGGGGCAGACCATCGCGAAGAAGCTGGTGGCAGCCATCGACGAGTCGCGTACTCGTCCGTTCGCCCGCCCGCTGTTCGGCCTGGGCATGCGTCACGTGGGCAAAACCATGGCCGAAACGCTGGCGCGCGCGTTCCCGAGCATGAATGCGCTGATGGCGGCTACCGAGGAGCAGCTGGCGGCGGTGGACGGCGTGGGCCCGAAGATCGCGCATTCCACGTACCTGTTCCTGCGCACGCCCGACAACGTGCAGGTCATCGAGCGATTGGCGAAGCACGGCGTGCGCCTGGCCGACGACGTGGACGCGCAGGTCGCCGACGCGCTGCCGCAAACGCTCGAGGGGCTGACGTTCGTGCTGACCGGCAGCCTGACGCAAAGCGGCATGAAGCGCGACGAGGCCGGTGCAGCGCTGAAGGCCCGTGGTGCGAAGGTGTCGGGCAGCGTGTCGAAGAAGACCAGCTTCGTGGTCGCTGGCGAAGCGGCGGGCAGCAAGTACGACAAGGCCGTGGCGCTGGGCGTCCCCGTGCTTGACGAGGCCGCGCTGCTGCGCATCATCGAGACGGGCGAAGTGCCGACGGTGGACGGGGAATAGCACGCGGCGGCTCCGCTTGAGTCGCTTCGCAAGCGTTGGCTGCGAACGCCCCGGCGCGCATTCGCGATATTCGCCAGCTGACGAAGTGACCGGGGCGTGCGCGCGTTTCTCGCGCCCGCCCCACCTGGGTCGGTTCGCCGGGTATTGCGCTTACGCAAATCTACCGGGTGCCGGTGTTTCGGGGCCGTTCGCATGAAGGAGTTACGAATTTGAGATTCGTAACATCGAATCGGCAGGCGCGTCTGCTATAGTGTGTTACGGAATTTCACCTCGTAACACCAGGCGGCGCGCAATGAAATCGCAGACGTCGCGCGCCTTTGCCTGGTCGATGAAAGGATTTCTTGATGAAGAGCTTCCAGGCGTACTTTTTGCAGGTGGCGGGCGTAAGCGCCGCTGCAGTGGGCTTCGGCGGCGTGCTGAGCGCCTGCGCCGGCGGTTCCAATGCGGGCTCCGGCTCCGCCGCTAGCGGGGGAGCATGCCTCTCAGGTTACCGTCTCCATGCCGGTGAGCAGCGAGCCCGATGCCGGCTTCGACCCGTTCGTTTCCTGGGGCTGCGGCGAGCACGTGCACGAGCCGCTCATCCAGTCCACGCTTCTGACCACGAAGGCCGACATGGGCTTCGAGAACGACCTGGCAACGGCTTATTCGTGCAGCGATGACGGCCTGACCTGGACGTTCACCATCCGCACCGACGCCAAGTTCACCAACGGCAAGCCGGTTACCGCCCATGACGTGGCCTACACCATCAACGGCGTTGCCAACAACGAGGCCAGCGAGTGCGATCTGACCATGGTCGACAAGGCCGTCGCCGTCGACGACGAGATCTGCGAGATCCATCTGAACAAGCCGTTCAATGCGCTGCTGTACACGCTGGCGGTTATCGGCATCGTGCCTGATGGCGGCCATGATGCCGACTACGGCAGCAACCCGGTGGGCAGCGGCCGCTACATGCTCGAGCAGTGGGATCGCGGCCAGCAGGTCATCCTGAAGGCCAACCCCGACTACTATGGCGAGGCGCCGAAGATCGAGCGCGTCGTGGTGGTGTTCATGGAAGAGGACGCCAGCCTGGCGGCCGCCCGTTCCGGCCAGGTGGACGTCGCGTTCACGACGGCCACCTTCGCCGACCAACAGCCGAAGGGTTACGACCTGCTGAACTGCGCTTCCGTCGATTCGCGCGGCATCTCTCTGCCCACCATCGCGCCGGGTGCCACCAAGAAGCAGACGGGCGAGGAGTATCCCGCCGGCAACGCGGTCACGCAGGACCTGGCGCTGCGCCGCGCCATCAACTACGGTGTGAAGCGTCAGACGCTCATCGACAACGTGCTGAACGGCTACGGCCAGATCGCCTACAGCGTGGGCGACCATATGCCCTGGTCGTCCGAGGCCATGAAATGCGAAGAGGATCTTGCTCACGCAAAGGCCCTGCTCGACGAGGCGGGCTGGGTAGCCGGCGCCGATGGTGTGCGCGCCAAGGACGGCGTGACGGCCGCGTTCGACCTGTACTATTCGTCCTCCGATTCGGTGCGCCAGGCCATTGCCATGGAGTTCGCCAACCAGATGAATGAGCTGGGCATCAAGGTGACGCCGAAGGGCGCAAGCTGGGACGACATTTACCAGCATCAGTTCAGCGACCCGGTCGTGTGGGGTTGGGGTTCCAACAGCCCGATCGAGGTGTACAACCTGAACTACTCCATGGGCAACGGCAACTACGCCTGCTACGAGAACGCCGCGGTCGATGCGCACCTGAACGCCGCACTGGCCAACCCCGTGGTCGCCGATTCGTATGACGAATGGAAGCTGGCCATGGGACGGTGAAAACGGTCCGGCGCCGCAGGGCGATGCCACGTGGGTGTGGTTCGTCAACGTCGATCACTTGTACTTCGTGACCGAGGGCCTGAAGGTTGCCGAGCAGAAGCCGCATCCGCATGGTCACGGCTGGTCGATCGTGAACAACGTCGATAAGTGGAGCTGGTAGCAACCGGCTGAACGCCGCAGGGGCGGGGCGCGTGAAACACCTCCGTCCGCTGTTCACTGGCGGGGCTTGCCGTAGGGCTTGCCCCGCTTTTGCGGTTCTAGCGACCTGGCTTCGGAGGCGCGTTCGCCTGCTCGAAGGCGGTTGCGAACAGGCCTCTTCGGCTGAAGGGGCTTTTGGGCTCGGGGGCCGAAGGGCTTTCGAGCGACTTCGGTGGCTGCTCGAAGGTGGGCCGGCCTCAGGTCGCAGGGACTTTTCGACAGCCGAAGGGGTATTGAGCTTGGAAGCCAAAGGGTTTCGGGGAAGATTTCGAGATTTGGGACATAAGTAGGTATGACGAAGTATCTTGCCCGACACATCGTGCGGTTCGCGCTGCTCATGTTGGCGGTGGGGCTGGTGGTGTTCGCGCTGGTGAGCGCCTCGCCCATCGATCCCGTTCAGGCCAACGTGGGGCAGGCCGCATATGTGAACATGTCGGAGGCCAAGCGCGCGCAGTTGGCCAGCTATTGGGGCGGCGATGTGCCGTTTTGGGAGCGGTTCGCCAACTGGGCGGGCGCGCTTTTGCACGGCGATATGGGGGGACGTCGCTCAGGTTCAACGCGCCCGTGTCTGAGGTGATCGCGCACCGCGCGGCCAACTCGCTGGCGCTCATGGGTATCGCGTGGCTGATCAGCGGCGTGCTGGGCTTCGCGCTGGGCGTCGTCGCCGGCGCGCGTCGCGGCGGTGCGGTCGACCGCGTGGTGCGCGGCTACTGCTTCCTGCTGGCGTCCACGCCGACGTTTTGGCTGGGTTTGCTTATCCTCATGATCTTCGCCGTGCAGCTGGGGTGGTTCCCCATCGGGTTCTCCGTGCCCATCGGCGTGTCGGCGGCAGATGTGACGCTTGCCGACGCGCGCACCATCTGGTGCTTCCCGCGCTCACGCTGTCGGTGACGGGCGTGGCCAACATCGCGCTGCACACGCGCGAGAAGGTGGTCGACGTGCTGGAAAGCGATTATGTGCGCTTTGCGCGCGCCCGCGGCGAATCGGATTTGAGCGTGGTTTTGCACCATTGCCTGCGAAACGTGGCGCTGCCGGCGGTCACGCTGCAGTGCGCGTTCATCTCCGAGATATTCGGCGGGTCGGTGCTGGTGGAGCAGGTGTTCTCGTACCCGGGCCTGGGCCAGGCGGCTGTGACGGCCGGTCTGGGCGGCGACGTGGCGCTTCTGGCCGGAATCGCCTTGGTCAGCGCGGCGTTGGTGTTCGGCGGCAACCTGCTGGCGAACATCCTGTACGGCGTTTTGGACCCGCGCATGCGCGTGAGCGAAGGGAGGGCGTAATGGAGAACGTGCTCCACGCCCCCGCGCAGCGAAGGGGCGGCAACCGCACCGCCACGCTGGCGGCGTGCGTTTTGGCGGCTTTGCGCTGCTGGCCGTGGTTGCGGCGGGCATTGCTCTGTACGGCCAGGCAACGGTCACGGATTTCACCGCGAAGAACCTGGCGCCCTCGCTCGAGCACCCCTTCGGCACCGACTGGATGGGCCGCGATATGCTGGCGCGCACGCTGGCCGGCCTTTCCACCAGCGTGCTGGTGGGCTTGCTGGCGGCTACCGTGTCGTCGGTGATCGCGCTGGTGCTCGGTTGCGCCGCCGCGCTCGGCGGCAAGCGCGTGGACGCCGTGGTCAGTTGGATGATCGACCTGATGATGGGCGTTCCGCACATCGTGTTGTTGGTGCTCATCTCGTTCGCGCTGGGGAAGGGCTTTTGGGGCGTGACCATCGGCGTTGCCGTGACGCACTGGGCCAGCCTTGCCCGCGTGGTGCGCGCCGAGGTGCTGCAATGCCGCCAATCGAAGTTTGTGGAAGCCGCGCGCAAGCTGGGGGCAAAGCCCGGCGCGCATCGCGCTTCGCCATATGGTGCCGTATGTGCTGCCGCAGTTCGTGGTGGGTTTGATCCTGCTGTTCCCGCACGCCATCTTGCATGAGGCGTCCATTACGTTTTTGGGCTTCGGCCTGCCGCCCGAGCAGCCGGCCATCGGCGTGATCTTGAGCGAATCGATGAGCTATCTGTCCACGGGCGCCTGGTGGTTGGCGGTGTTCCCCGGCCTGGCGCTCATGGCGACGGTGCTGTTGTTCGACGTGGCCGGGCAGAACCTGCGCAAGCTGGTCGACCCGCATACCGCGCAAAAGTAGGTAGGGAAGATGATGACGAAGACGAACGGCGGTGCGCCCATGGAGGCGTCGTCGGCGGGCAAAGCCGCCGAGCTTGCGCACGAGCGCACCGCGCACGAGGGTGCGCAGCTGCACCATCATCATACGCATGCGGCCACGTCGAGCCACGGCGGCGGGCATCACCTGCTGCAGGTGGAGGACCTGAGCGTGAGCTTCCGCATGTACGACGAGGGGTGCGCCGTACTTCAGGGCGAAGCAGCACGATGTGCAGGTGCTTCACGAGCTGAGCATCGCCGTGCACACCGGCGAGATCGTGGCCGTGGTGGGCGCGTCGGGCTCGGGCAAGACGCTTCTGGCCGATGCGGTTTTGGGCCTGTTCGAGCCCAACGCCACGGTGACAGGGGGCGCATCTGGTTCGACGGCGAGCGCCTGGACGCGGCGGGTTTGCGCGCGCTGCGCGGGCACGGGCTGTCGCTCGTGCCGCAAAGCGTGAGCCACCTGGACCCCATGATGCGCGTGGGCAAGCAGGTCGAGGGTTTTGCGAACGACTTGTCGAAGGCCGAGCGCAAAACGCGTCGCGCGCAGCTGTTCGAGCGCTATGGGCTTGGTCCCGAGGTTGCGCGTCTGTACCCGCACGAGCTGTCGGGCGGCATGGCGCGCCGCGTGCTTTTGTGCTGCGCGCTCATGGATTCGCCGCGCGTGATCGTGGCCGACGAGCCCACGCCCGGTCTTGACCTTGACCTGGCGGTTCGCGCGCTTGACGACTTCCGCGCCTTCGCTAACGAGGGCAACGGCGTGCTGCTGATCACGCACGACATCGAGCTGGCGCTGCGCGTGGCCGACCGCGTGGCGGTGTTCAGGACGGAACCGTGGTGGAGGAGACCGCGACGGCGAGCTTCGCCGACCCCGGCCTTTTGCGCCATCCGTTCACCCGCGAGCTGTGGCACGCCCTCCCCGAGCATGATTTCGCCGTGGGCGAAAGCGCGGGCGAAGGCGGTTTCGACAGGAAGGAAGGTGGCGCGTGCTAGAGGCCAGAGACATCACGTTAGGGTATCCCGGCGCAAAACCTTTGTACCGCGGGTTCAGCCTGCAGGTGGAACCTGGCGAGCGTGTGGCGCTGCGGGCGCCCTCGGGGTTCGGCAAAACCACGCTGTGCCGCGTGCTGGCCGGGTTTGAGCGTCCGCAAACCGGTCAGGTGCTGGTGGATGGGCAGCCGCTTCCGCGTCGCGGCGTGTGTCCGGTGCAGTTGATCCAGCAGCATCCCGAGCAGGCGGTGGACCCGCGCCTGCGCATGCGCAAAACGCTGGCGGAGGCAGGCGAGGTGCCGCAGCAGCTGCTTGACGATCTGGGTATCCGCGACGAATGGCTGCAGCGCTACCCCCACGAGCTCTCCGGCGGCGAGCTGCAGCGCTTCTGCATCGCCCGCGCGCTGGCCACGTGCCCGCGCTACCTGATCTGCGACGAGGTGTCCACCATGCTCGACGCGGTCACCCAGGCGCACATCTGGCACGTGCTGCTCGATTACGCCGCCCGCGAAAACGCCGGCATGCTGCTGGTTTCCCATACCCCGCGCTGACCGCCCGCATAGCAACCCGAGAAGTCGCGCTGGCGTAATGCGAACGCGAACGGACGCTTCGGGGCCGTAGCCCTAAGCGTCCGGGTTCGCGTCGGGTGCGTGGCGTCCGTGCGGGTTGCGACTCGAGGACGCCGCGCTTTCTCGCGGCGCTTCTTGGTGTTTAACCCGCTCCCCCGATATGCCCGGTTCCGAGATGTCGGGAAGCGCTTGGGACGTTCTTTTCCCGAAATGGCGCCCTTTTGCCCCACCCGTTTGCCCACCCGTTTTCGAAATTGCCTGGTAAACCACCCTGCTTCGTGTCTGCCGGTCGCTTTGTCCCCAGCCTATCCTTCGTCATGTCCTCCGCAAGGATGCGCGAGGATCTTGCATGGTTTCACGAGGAGAGGAAGGGCCATGAGCAAAACGGATGTCTCTGGAAACGCCCAAAAAAGGGCGCAAAGGGACTCATCGTCACGGTTGTCGCGATCGTCGTGATCATATTTCGCGGGGTGCGGGCTTTTGGGTATGGCATCAGCAGCCGAGCTTCTGCAACGCGATCTGTCACAAGCCGATGGACCGCTACGTGGAAACATATGAATCCGGCAACTCGTCGATGCTGTCGGCGGTTCACGCGAAGCAGGGCAAAGTGTGCCTGGATTGCCATGAGGCGAAGCTCGACGACCAGGTCGCCGAGGCCACCGCGTGGGTGTCCGGCGACTTCACCGACCCCCGTTGCCGAGAATACGTTCCAATACAACGAGAGTTTCTGCCTGAACGAGTCGTGCCACAACATGACGCGCGACGAGCTCACCGAATCCACCAGCGATATGGCGTTCAACCCGCATGTGCAGCAGCATGGCGATATCGACTGCGGCGAATGCCATAAGGCGCATTCGAGTCCGTGATGTATTGCACGCAGTGCCATGCCGAGGCCGAGGTGCCCGATGGCTGGATGTCGTACAGCGACTACATGAGCGCGAAGCAGAGCTAGGGGAGCGGAATGACTAAGAACGATATGACGTTTGGCGCACGTTTCGGCATGAGCCGCCGCCAGTTCGTCGGCCTTGCGGGCCTGGGGCTGGCAACCATCGCGCTTGGCAACCTGACCGGCTGCTCGAAGGGCGCAACGCAGTACACCTACGACGTAGTGGTCGTCGGTTCAGGCGGTTCGGGAACCACGTCGGCCGCCTTCGCCGCTAAAAACGGCGCGAAGACGGTGTGCATCGAGAAGCTTGGCTGGCAGGGCGGTTCCAGCTCGCTTGCGCTCGGAACGTTCTACGGCTCGGGTACGGTGCAGCAAAAGGAGCTCGGCATCGACGACACGCCGGATGACTACTACAACTATCTGCTCACGCGCAATGCCGACAAGGTCGACTTGGCTATGAACCGCTTCATGGCCGATCACTCCGGCGAGACGATCGACTGGCTGCGCGAGGATCTGAAGGTCCCGTTCAAGGACGAGATCAAAGGGCAACGGCAAGGACAAGGTCAAGCGCGGGCACATGTGCAAGAACAACGCCGATGATGCGCTGAAGGCCGTAACGCAGCTGGCCAAGGAGCAGGGCGTGGACTTCCATTTCGATACCGATGCAACCGCGCTCATCGTGGACGAGTCGACGGGCCGCGTCGTGGGCGTGCGCGCCGAAAAGGCGGGCAAGGAGGTCATCTACAACGCCAAGGCCGTCATCATCGCGTCGGGCGGTTTCTGCCGCAATCCCGAGATGATTGCGAAGTATTGCCCTGATTACGTTGGCGTTTACACCGAAGTGGGTATCGGCCTTGACGGTTCCGGGCTGCAGATGGGGCTGGACATCGGTGCGGCTTACACAGGTCACGGCGGCACGAACGGCATTCTGGCGTGTCCGGTCGAGCCTGGCCAATCCAAGTTGATCAGTGCCAAGGCGCTGTGGGTCGACTCGAAGGGCAAGCGTTTCGTGAATGAAGGCGGCCAGACGCACGACATCTATTATCAGGTGGCGCACTTCGATGACCAGCAGTTCTTCGCCGTGTACGACCAGGCAATGGTCGACGGCTTGACCGATAAGCTCAAGAAGAAGGTTGCTATGGGCCTTGAGCAGGGCATGTTCGCCAAGGGCGACACCGTCGAGGCCGCAGCGGCGCAGCTGGGCGTGGACGGCGCGGCGTGCGCCGAGACGCTGGCGGCGTACAACGAGATGGTCGCATCGGGCGCCGACACGCAGTTCAAGAAGGGCGCGGCAAACCTGGTGGCGTTGACTCAGGCGCCGTATTACCTGCTCAAGATGGGCGTGTGCACCCACGGTTCGTTCGGCGGTTTCGACATCAACACCGACTTCCAGGTGAAGAACGAACAGGGCGAGGTCATCCCCGGTCTGTATTCCGCCGGCGAGGTGTGTTGCGGTACCTTCATCTACGATGACTATCCGGCGGGTGGCTGCGGTTTGAACTTCGCCTACACGTCCGGCCGCTTCGCGGGCGCGAACGCGGCGAGCGAGGCGTTGAGCGCGTAAGGTTGTCGCAGCGGGAGTGCGCGGGCAGCGCGGCAGGGCTAGGCGAGTTGTCGCATGGGGTTGTCACGTCGACGGAATGCGGCAGGGGGTCAGCGAGCCGTTACGTCCTCGCAATCGTTTGCGCGGCATCGTCTCCGCCTGCGTGCCCGCGACTAGAGAAGAAGATGGCAAGTCGATAAGGCGCCGCGGTCCGGTCTTCGGGATGCGGCGCCTTCGTGGTTTCCGATGTGAATGGGCTTAGGCGGGTTGTCGTGCTTTTCAGCTTGCTGTTTACCCTGGCGTTGCGTTTACGTTGTTTATCGCGGGCTGCAGGAAACGGTATACTGCGGGGTTGGAGAAGGGAAGTCCGGGAGAGGGCTCAGTGGGAAGCAAGTTTGAGAACATACGTGAAGTCCGCAAGACGGATGCCGGCGGGGCGCGCGCCGTTGAAAGGGCGGCAGCGTGCGCGGCGCTGCGTCAGGCGTTCAGCGGCTGCACGCTTGCTTTTTTCGGTCTTGCAGTGGTGCGTATCTGGATTCAGTGCAACCTGTACGGCAATTACGTGCTGTCCGATGCCGGGCTGGTCAGCGTCGTCATCAACTTCGTGCGTATCGCGTTCACCGTTTTGCTGGTGGCGTTCGCCCTGCGCGGTTTGCTGGGGCGTCGATTCGCGAAGGCGCTCGAGTGGTTCTCCGTTACAGCCATGACGTTGGGCAGCGTGCTGTTCTTCTTGAACAGGACGCTTGCTTCCGATGCGGTGCTGTACGCGGCGTGCACGTGCGCGGGGCTGGGCATCGTGTGGGGTGGCGGTATGTGGATGGCGTTCTACCTGCGTTTGCGTCCGCGAACGGCTTTGTTGTGCGCGTTGGGAACCGCTGGCATTGGGGTCGTTGGGCGGTTTCGTCATGGGCGCTTTGCCGCGCTCGACGTGTTATCTGGTCGGAGTGTTTCTGCCCACGGTTTCATACGTGTGCTTCGGGCGGTCGATGCGCGTGGCCGACGAGCGCGGATGGTCGCAGGCTCCGAGCGGCGTCTCGTCGTCGCGCGAGTGCCCCTGAGTTCGCGATCGCCTCGAAGGCGTATGGGGCGGAATCGCGCGTCGATTTCTTGCGTCTGTTGGCCGGATTGGCATTGTTCATGCTGGTCATGGGCGTGTCGCGAGGTTTTCCGTTCGGTGAATCGATCGCATTGCCGCTGGGGATGCAGTTGTTGCACCAAAGGTGGCGTGGTCGTGCTGTGCGGGGTGTGGGCGTGGGCTGCGTTGTGCCGCGGCCGTGCTGTTTCGTCGGCGACGCTGTGGCGCTTTGAGGTGGTAGCGGCGTCGGCGGGCGTGGTGCTGATGGCCACGCTGGAATGGTGGGGGGCTTGCCGGCGGCGCGGCGCTCGTGTCCATCGCCAACACCATGACGCTCGGCATTTTGTGGGTCATCTGCTATGACATCGCGCGCCATTCTCCGTGGAACCCGTATGCGGTGCTCGGTGTGTGCTGGGCGGTGTTTCTCTTTCGCGCGCGAAGTCAGGCGCTGGGGCATTCTGGTTTTTCGCGCCGCAAAAGCTCGGTAATGACGCTGTTGGCGGCATTGATGGTGTGCGTGCTGTCCATTTCCATCGCGGTGCTGCTCGGTGACAACGTTCCGCGCTCTCGAGCGTTGCTGACGGGCTTTCCCGGCGAGGAGGCCGGCGAAGGCGGGGCAGGTAGCGAAGGCGATGCGAGGCCTGCGGGTTGTGCCGCGACGGGTAGCGCCGCTGGTCGCACGGGCGTTGCGGCTGCCGGCAGCGAAGGCGATGCCATCGAGCTGCCGATTGCCGAGCGTTGCGAAGCGCGGGCGGAAGGCGATGGCAGGTCGGGCCTTGTGCGCGATGTCATCGAGTCGGAGCGGAATCGCGAGGCGGTCTTGCATGCGGCAGACGACGGGGACGTCGTGCGGTTGATCGCGGGGGTTTGGATTGACGCGCCGTGAGGCTGAGGTGGCTCTTATGCTTGCAGAGGGCAAAAGCAAAGTCGCGATCGCGGAGCTGCTGGTGCTTTCCGAGAACACCGTGCGCAGCTATGCGAAAAACGCTTACATGAAAATGAACGTGCACAGCAAACGGGAGCTTCAGCAAACCATTCGCGAAATGCGCTAGCATAGCGCGGACGCGGCCCTGAGCGCTTTTTTCACTCCTCACCGCTACTTGCTTCAATCAGCGAACAGGTGTACGATGTTTTGCCGTGATGTTGCTGTGGGGCGGGCAACCCTTGTGGTAACTTGCGGTAGGCACACCACAAGGGGAATACGAGAAGCGAAAGAACGGTATGGCAAAAAGCACGGTCAATTACGGCAACGACAGCATCCGCCAGTTGAAGGACGAGGAACGCGTACGTCTTCGCCCGGCGGTCATATTCGGCTCCGACGGCCTGGATGGCTGCGCTCATGCCGCCTTCGAGATCCTGTCCAACGCCGTTGACGAGGCGCGCCAGGGCTACGGCAAGCTCATCACCCTTACCGCCTTTCGCGATGGCTCCATTCAGGTAGAGGACAACGGCCGCGGCTGCCCGCTCGACTGGAACCCCTCCGAAGCGCTATAACTGGGAGCTCATCTTCTGCGAGATTTACGCCGGCGGCAAATACAACAACAACCAGGGCGGCGACTACGACTACTCGCTCGGCACCAACGGCTTCGGCGCCTGCGCGACTCAGTACGCTTCGAGTACATGGATGTCACGGTTTGGCGCGACGGCAACAAGTACTCCCTACACTTTAAGAAGGGCAAGGTCGTCGGCGCCAAGAAGAAGGCACTCGAGATCGAGCCCAGCGACGAGAACCGCACCGGCACCACCATCAAGTGGCGCCCCGATCTTGAGGTCTTTACCTCCATCAGCATTCCCCACGACTGGTATCGCGAGACCATGCGCCGTCAGGCCGTGGTCAACGCCAACGTGACCTTCCGCCTGCGCATCGAAGGCGACGATGGCGAGTTTTCCGAAGAGGACTTCTGCTATCCCAAGGGCATCGAGGACTACGTGCTCGAGAAGGTCGGTACCGACTACCTCACCGAGCCCTTCTTTATCGAGGCCGACCGTCGCGGTCGCGATCGCGAGGACCTGCCCGACTACAACGTAAAGATCACCGCGTGCATGTGCTTCTCGCGCACTTTCATGATGCAGGAGTACTACCACAACTCATCGTGGCTCGAGAACGGCGGCGGCTCGCCCGAGAAGGCAGCCCGTAGCGCTCTGACCAGCGCCATCGATGCCTACATCAAGCAACAGGGCAAGTACAACAAAAACGAGAGCGGCATCTAAGTGGCAAGATGTCCAGGACTGCCTGGTACTGGTGACGAACTGCTTCTCCACCCAGACGTCCTACGAAAACCAGACCAAGAAGGCCATCAATAACCGCTTTATCCAGCAGGCCATGACGGCATTCTTTAAGGACGCCTCTCGGCACCTACTTGATCGAGAACAAAGATGCCGCCAACAAGATCATGGAGCAGGTGCTCATCAACAAGCGCTCGCGCGAGAACGCCGAGAAGACGCGCCAGAGCATCAAGACCAACCTGCAGCAGAAGACCGACATGGCCAACCGTGTGCAAAAGTTCATCGATTGCCGCTCAAGGACAAGAGCCGCCGCGAGATCTACATCGTAGAGGGTGACTCGGCAGCAGGCGCCATTCGCACGTCGCGCGATGCCGAGTTCCAGGGTGTTATGCCCGTCCGCGGCAAGATCCTCAACTGCCTGAAGGAGGACTACCCGCGCATCTTTAAGTCCGACATCATCATGGACCTCATGCGCGTGCTGGGCTGCGGCGTGGAGATCAAAGACAAGCGCATCAAGAACCTTGGCGCCTTTGACCTGGACAACCTGAACTGGAGCAAGGTCATCATCTGCACCGACGCCGACGTCGACGGGTACCACATCCGCACGCTCGTGCTCACCATGCTCTACCGTCTGGTGCCCACGCTTATCGACGAGGGCTACGTGTATATCGCCGAGTCGCCGCTCTACGAGATCAACTGCAAAGAAGAAGACCTACTTTGCCTACACCGAGCTCGAGAAGAACGGCATCCTTAAGGAGATCGGCGACCAGAAGTGCTCCATCAACCGCTCCCAAGGGTCTTGGTGAGAACGATCCGGACATGATGTGGCTCACCACCATGAACCCCTGAGACGCGTCGTCTGATCAAGGTGGAGCCGAGGACGTCAAGCGTATGGAAACCATGTTCAACCTGTTGCTGGGCAACGACGAGGCGGGCCGCAAGCGCCATATCTCGGAGCACGGCAAGGAATACCTGGACCAGTTGGACCTGCATAAGGCGCCTTTCGCAAGGCTGTTGAAGATCTAAAGCGGGCGCGCACAAGACGGCGCCCGCCCATTCGCATCAAGGGAGACCGTGGCAAGAAAGACCAAAGCACAACCGAAGAAGAAGCATGTGGACAACCCCAACGTGATCGGCCTGCACCGAGGTGTTGGAGCAGCCCATCACGCAAACCCTCGGAAGTGAACTACATGCCCTACGCCATGAGCGTCAACGTCTCGCGTGCGTTCCCCGAGATCGACGGCTTTAAGCCCTCGCACCGCAAGCTGCTCTACACCATGTACAAGATGGGCCTGCTCAACGGCGCGCGTCAGAAGAGCGCCAACATCGTGGGCCAGACCATGAAGCTCAATCCGCACGGCGACGCCGCGATCTACGAGACGATGGTGCGTCTGGCCACCGGCAACGAGGCACTGCTCGCCCCCTTCGTGGAGTCCAAGGGCAACTTCGGCAAGTACTATTCGGGCGACCTGAGCTACGCCGCCTCGCGTTATACCGAGGCCAAGCTCTCCCCCATCAGCGCCGAGATCTTTAAGGACATCGACAAGGACCCGGTCGACTTCGTTGACAGCTACGACGGCGCCATGAAGGAGCCGCGCCTGCTGCCCACCACGTTCCCCAATATTCTGGTTTCGGCCAACAAAGGCATCGGCGTCGCCATGGCGTCCGACATCTGCGGTTTCAACCTCAACGAAGTGTGCGAAGCCACCATGCATTTTCTTAAGGACCCGGACTGCGACCTGCAGAAATACATGCCTGCGCCCGACTTCTCGACCGGCGGCGAGATTATCTACCGCCGCGAGGAGATGGATCGCATCTACAACACGGGCTTGGGCAGCTTCCAGATCCGCTCCCGCTGGCGCTGGATCCCCGAAGAGCGCATCATCGAGGTCTATGAGATCCCCTACACCACGAAGACCGATGTCATCATCGAGCGCATCGTCAAGCTGGCGAAAGAGGGGAAGGTGCGCGAAATCGCCGACATCCGCGACGAGACCGACCTCTCGGGCTTGCGCATCGCCATCGACCTTAAGCGCGGCGTCGACCCTCGACAAGCTCATGGCCAAGCTCTTCCGCTCGACCACACTGCAGGATTCGTTCTCGTGCAACTTTAACGTGCTGGTGGACGGGTACCCCGCGTTATGGGCGTGCGCCAAATCCTGCAGGAGTGGGTCAAATGGCGTATTGAGTCCACGCGTCGCCGCATTAACTTTGACCTGGGCAAGAAAAGCGAGCGCCTGCACCTGCTGCACGGCCTCGAGGCAATTTGCTCGACATCGACAAGGCCATCGCCATCATCCGTGGCACCAAGCTCGAGGCCGAGGTCGTGCCCAACCTTATGAAGGGTTTCGACATCGACGAGACCAGGCCGAGTTTGTTGCCGAGCTCAAGCTCCGCAACATCAACGAGGAGTACATCCTCAACCGCACCAAGGACATCGCTAAGCTCGAGGGTGAGATTGCCGAGCTTGAGGAGATCCTCTCCAGCGAGGAGAACATCAAGAAGGTCATCAGCGACGAGCTGGCCGCGGTGAATAAGAAGCATGTCACGCCGCGCAAAACCGGCTTGGTTGAGCCGGGCGACATCGTGGAGGTAAGCTTGGAGCCCGAAGTCGAGGAGTACCCGGTGACCATCATGCTCTCGCGCGATGGCTACCTTAAGAAGATGACGGACCGCGTGCTCAAGAAGGCGACCACGCTCAAGTACAAGGACGGCGACAAACCCTTTATCGAGTTCCCGTCCTCCAACACCCACGAGCTGCTGGTCTTTACCAACAAGAGCCAGGTGTACAAATGCAAGGTTGCGGCGTTTGAGGACACCAAGTCGGCCCAGCTGGGCTCGTACCTGCCGACCGATCTTGAGATGGAACCCGACGAGAGCGTCATCTGGGTCATCGACCCCGAGGACTATAAGGCCGACGTGCTGTTTGTCTTTGAGAACGGCCGAGTGGTGCGTGTCGCACTTTCTGGATACGTCACCAAGACCAACCGCAAGCGCCTCAAGAACGCCATCTACGGCGGCAGCAAGCTGTTGTTCGCCTGTGTGCTGAAAGAGGATCGCGACCTGGCATTGGTGTCAAGCGATCAGCGCCTGATCAACTTCAACACCTCGCTGCTGAAGACCAAGACCACCAACAGCACGCAGGGCGTTCTAGCTTTCACCGCGAAGAACGGCCGCATCGTGACCATGGTGGGCACGGCTGAGGAGTTCCTAGGCGGCACCGCCAGCGTGGAGAAGTTTCACGCGGCAAGCCTGCCGTCTTCCGGCTCGCCCATGAAGGAAACGGACATGAAGAGCCTGTTCGATTTGGAAGAGTAATAGCCGGTGAAGCAGGACGGACGCGCACCGTGTCGGCGCGTTCGCCCTGGCGGACAGGCGCAGGGCAGTTTGGAGGGGTATGGCGTCGCAGGGATACGAGATACGATTGTTCGATAAGCGGATCGCCTCGTTCACGTTTGAGACGAACTGCTTTGGCGAGTCGTGTGCTGTCGGCTTGCGTGTGGAGCCGGGGCGGAGGAATTGCTGCCGCTGAATCTGGCGGGCTGCTCGAACGATATCGAGTTGCGACGATTCCTGGACTCGCGCCGCATCCCGAAGAACCGTGCGTACATCGAGCGCATCTTCTTGCACCGTTCGGGCTGCGGGCTTCTGACACGAAGGGCATCATCGATGTGACGAAGGGCATGTCGCTTAACGATTCCTATTGTGTTGTCCCCGCAGGCGAAGCGTCTTGTTTCGGCGAGTACAACTTGTTCGGCAACAGCTTCGACACGGTACTTTCCATCATTGCGTATACGGGGCGCATCCCTTCAAGCCAGGTAGGATCTGGTATTCCCTGAAGCGAGCTGTCGCCTTCGGGGTCGTTTCCGAAGACGTGGCGCGTCGTTGACGGTCGGCGCGTGCTTTACAAGGCGGCACATGACGAGGGCTTGGGGCTCGAACCCGTATCCGAGTACTTGGCAAGTCAGGTTGCCGTGGCCATGGGATTGTTGCATGTTACGTATAACCTGAACGTTTGGCAAGAGCGCCTATGCTCGACGTGCGTTTTGATGAATGATGTGGAAATATCGTTCGTGCCGTTCGCCTACATGCTTGATCGCGATGCGAAAGACGGCATGAACCTGGAGCGCGCATTAGCGTTCTTCGATGAGCTTGGCGAAGAGGCGGGGCAAAGGTTCCGATCCATGTTGGTGTTCGACGCGGTAATCATGAACCCCGACCGCCATATGGGCAACTACGGCGTTTTTCGCGACAATCACACTGGGCGAGTGCTGGGGTTTGCGCCCATTTTCGACAACAACTTGGCGCTGCTTCCGCAGTATGGCACGGAAGCGCTTACTGAAGAGTTTCTGCGCGAGCGCTTTACCGCTACGCCCGGCGCGTTTGGCCCAACGGCTTATCAGCAAGCACGTGCGGCATTGGGCCCGCAGCAGCAAAGAGCAGCTTGAGCGTTTGCATGATTTTGCGTTCGACGATGCCGCGCTGATGCGCGTGAGCGGGCAGACGGATGGCTTTGCGTTCCCGAAGCAGCGTTTGCTTGCGCTCGGGCAGGCGGTTAGGGAAAACGCCGCTGCGCTGTTGAAGGTCTGACGCTAGGGGCGCCTTTCGAGGTTGCGTTGGGTGTATTCGATCGGGGTCGCTGCCGTGCAGCATGCGTGTTTGCTGGCAGGATTGATGGGCGGCGGGTGGATGCCGTCCGCGCTCATCAAGGGGGTTGCCGGTACCCCGAGAGATGAAAATTCTGCACTTCGTAGGATTTTCGGCTCTAGAAATCTTGCATTTCGTCGGAAACCTGGCTATAAAAAAATTTGCATTTCGTAGATAATAGTACGAAATAAATTCTGTATTTCGGAGGATATCCGCTAAAAACGCCAGGTAGGTGAGCTATATGCTGAAGCGTAAAATCACAGCAAAGCTTGAAGCGTGGAAAACGATTGCGCACGAAAAGGCGTTGCTCATCGTCGGTGCACGTCAGGTGGGCAAAGCTTCGCCATCCGTGAATTCGGCAAGGCGAACTACGCGCGCTACATTGAAATCAACCTGTTCGAGGACAAGCGTGCACGCGAAGCTTTAAGCGCGGCTTCCGACGCCAATGACTTCATTTCGCGCGTTACGGTGCTCTCTGGTCAGGCTATCGTGCTCGGTGACACGCTTGTGTTCGTTGACGAGATCCAGGAAGCTCCTGACGTTGTTACCATGGCGAAGTTCTTGGTGGAAGATGGGCGCTGCGACTGGGCGTTTTCCGGTTCCATGCTGGGAACGGAGTTCAAGGGTGTGCGCTCATACCCGGTGGGTTCCGTTCACGAACTGCCTATGCATCCGCTAGATTTCGAGGAGTTTTGCTGGGCCATCGGCGTGAGCGGAGAGGCACTTGAGTCAGTGCGTCGTTGCTGCCAGGATGAAACGCCGGCCGAGGCCTACATCCACGAAGCGCTCATGGCGAATTTTCGTACCTATATCGTCTCGGGCGGTATGCCGGAGGCGGTGCAGCGGCTTGTCGACTCCGACGGCGACATTGCTTCCGTTCGCCAAGTGCTTGAGGGCTTGAACAGGCAATATCGTCGCGATATCTCGAAGTATGCCGCCGTGCGATCGCTGCAGGTGCAAAGCATCTTCGATCAGCTTCCCGTTCAGTTGGAGGGCGAAGCGCGGCGCTTCGTGTTGAACTCGGTTGATCCGCAGGCGCGTTATGAGAAGTACCAGCGCGATTTCGTTTGGCTGACGAATGCGGGTGTGGCGCTGAAAACCGATCTGGTTGATGAGCCGAAATCGCCGCTTTTGAAGACCGCAAACCCTATGAAGTTTAAGCTGTACCAGTCCGATACGGGCATGTTGATGGCGCGTTATCCTATTTCGCTGGCGCAGGCTGCGTACTTGGATGAAGGATCGAACCTTGGCGGCGTGTACGAGAACGTTTGTGGCGCAGCAGCTGACGGCGCAGGGCCATCAGCTCTTCTATTACCAAACGCGCAAACGCGGCGAAGTCGATTTTGTTGTGGATGCGGGCAACGGTAAAGCGGTGCCCATCGAGGTGAAGTCTGGGCGCTACTATCACGCCCACGCGGCGCTCGACCACGTGTTGGAAACCGAGGGGTACAACGTTGACCTGGGCATTGTCTTGTCACGCGGCAATGTTGAGCGTCGCGGTAAGGTGCTGTACCTGCCTTTGTATGCGTTGCCGTTTTGCCACTGTATCTGGAGGAACCGCATGCCAAAGGGGTTCAAGCTGCAGTTGCGAAAGGTGTAGCGGGGGCGCGTGATGATGGGGCGGTACATGCGGTAGTTGGGGCATGGTGTTGATATCGCCTGAGAATGGCATTGTCTTACCGCATGGGCTCCCTCTGCATTCACTAAGGCGGAAGCAGGGGTTTCGCTCGATAGCTTTGTGGCCTTGGAAAACGAAAGGCCGTTTTGCACGGTCGGCGTTGTCGGCGTGATGGGAAGATCCGGGCGTTTTGGCTCGGGGGAAGGCGCGCGATGAAGGTGCTGCATGTTTCCGATTTGCATATCGGAAAGCGCGTTAACGGCATATCGATGCTGGACGATCAGTGCTATATTCTGCGGCAGATACTGGACATTGCGGAGAAACGCCAGGTCAGCGTGCTGCTGATTGCCGGCGATGTGTACGATAAAGCATCGCCGAGCGCCGAGGCGATCACCGTGTTCGACGCGTTTTTGACCGATGCGGTGGCGGCGGGTTTGCGTGCTGGCCATTCCCGGCAACCATGATTCAGCCGAGCGCATCGCCTACGCGCAGGGGTTGCTGGAAAAGCAGGGCGTGTGCCTGCCCCCGGTGTATGCGGGCGAAGTTGAGCGGGTGGAACTTGAGGATGAGCATGGGCCGGTGGAGTTCTGGCTGCTGCCGTTTCTGAAGTCCGGCGACGTGCGCAGGTTCTTTCCCGATGAGGAAATCGGCGACGACTACTCGGCCGCGCTGCGCGCGGTGTTAGGCGCGTGCGCTATTGACCAGGGAAACGCAACGTTGTGCTGTCGCACCAGCTGGTGACCGCGTACGGCACGGCACCTGATCGCGCTGACGATGAGATCAAACTGGGCGGCATGGACAACGTGGACGTGTCCGTGTACGACGCGTTCGACTACGTGGCGCTTGGGCATGTGCATCGCCCGCAGCGTGTGGGGGCGCGACACCGTGCGCTATTCGGGTTCGCCGCTGAAGTACTCGTTCAGCGAAGCCCGCTATGGCAAGAGCGCGGCGCTGATTGAGCTGAGGAGAAGAAACCGGGCGATGACGTGGGCGAATGCGTGTCGTTCGAGCTGATCCCGCTCGTGCCGCTGCACGACGATGCGCGAGATACGAGGCACGCTGGCCGACGTGTTGGCGATGGGCGCTGCGGCGAGTGGTTCGTTTGCGGATGCCGGGGTGTCGGCTGGTGGTATTGGCGATGCAGGTGCGCTAGGCGGAGAAGGCGAAGGGGCGCCGGTCGATGGCGTGCACGGTGCGGCTGCGAAGGCTGGCAAAGCGAATTCTCCGACAGACGTGGTGCGTGACGCCTCGCAGGACTACCTGCATATCACGCTCTCCGACGAGCATCCGCAGCTTGATGCTATGGCGAAGATTCACGAGGTGTTCCCCAATGCCATGATGTTGGACTACGACAACGTGACGGTGCTGATCGATCGTCCGCAAACTCAGCTTACGGCGGGCCCCGAAAGCATGGACACGCTGGACCTGTTCAGCGTCTTGCGAAAGCCAGGTGGGCAATTCCTTGGATGATGAGCAGCGTAATTTTGCGCACAAGCTGATTGCAAAGGTTGAGGACTTGGCCGCAAAAGGCCCCGATGGGCAGGAAGAGGGTGCGCAATGAAGCCGCTGAAGCTGACCATGTCCGCGTTCGGACCGTATTCCGGCGAGACGGAGATCGACTTCCGGACGCTTGGGCGCTCGGGCGTGTACCTGGTGTGCGGCGACACGGGCGCGGGCAAAACCATGATTTTCGACGCCATTTGCTTTGCGCTGTTCGGCGAGGCTAGCGGCGACAGTCGAAACGGCGCTCGCTCTTCCGCAAGTTTACGCAGCGATTTCGCCGATCCGGCAAGCAAAACGTTCGTTGAGCTGGGTTCTCCTATCGCGGGCAGACCTATCGCGTAAAGCGTAATCCCGATTACGAGCGCGCGAAGAAGCGCGGCGAAGGCACCACAAAAAAGAGCCTGCGAATGCCGAGATCGAGCTGCCCGACGGGCGCTGCATCAGCGGCGTGCGCAAGGTGAACATGCAGGTGGAAGAGCTGCTGGGCATCGATGCGAACCAGTTTAAGCAAATCGTCATGTTGGCGCAGGGGAGAGTTCCGCAAGCTGCTGACAGCGGACACGGCAACGCGTGAGGGCATCTTCCGCAAACTGTTCGCCACGCAAAAGTACGAGATGCTGCAAGATCGCCTGGGCGAGGAGTGTCGCAAACTCGAGCGCGAGAACGAAAAGCTGAAAAGCGAGGTTTTGCGTTGCGCGCAAACCGTCCGTTTTGCGCCGCAGGATGCGCGCAAAGAGGAACTTGACGAGCGTCGCAGCAGCGGGGCGCCCATGGGCGCGTGGCTGGCCGAGCTGCTTGAGGGGGCTTGTGGATGGCGACAAAGCGGAGTCCGAGCAGCTGCACAAGCAGGTTGAGGAGCTGCGCCGTAAATGGGCAGACGCTAACGCGCTGGTGAAGCAGGTGGAGAACCGCCCGCGCTACGAGCAGGAACGCGTGGCGCTTGCCGAGGAAGTCGTTCAGCACGAGGGGCGGACGGAAGGGCTGCAGGCGGCGTTGCAGCAGGAATGCGCACACGATGCCGAGCGCCTGGAGGTAACCGAGCGCGCAGCGGTGATCGAGGGACGTTCGCGAAATATCAGGCCTTGCAGCGCGCTGACCAGGCGGTTTCTGCCGCAAAGGAAGCACTGCTGCGTTCCGAGCAGGCTTGCAAAACTGCGCAGGCAGCTGCTGGCAAGGCGGAAGAGCAGCGGGTGCAGGCGGCGCAGGCCGTGGAGAAGCTTGCGGGCTCGGACGTTCGCCAGGCACAGGCGAAGGCCGCCTTCGATGCGGCGCAGCTGCGCGCGAATGCGGCGGGTGAGGCGCTTGCGGGCGCAAAAGACCTTGCGGCCAAGGTTGCAACGGCGCAAAAGGCTCAAAAGCAGGTGCAAACCTTGCTGGAGCAGGAAGAATCGTTGGTTGCTGCCGAGCGCAAAGCGCAGGATGCGGTGGCGCAGGCCAAGGCGGCAAGTGAGTCGTTCGTCGGCGCGGACGTTGCGCTCAGCGAAGCGGGCGCCGCGCTCGAACGCGCTATGCGGACCGAGCAGGATGCTTCCCGGGCGGTGCAGCGTCGTGGCGAATTGCAGCAGGCGGCTCAGGCGGTGGCTGAGCCGCATCGTCGTGCTGTTGAGCGGCTCAAAGCTGCGGAGGCCGTTCATGATAAGGACCTGGCGCAGGTGCAGCAGCTGCAAAAGGCCCAGCGCGCGGGTCGCGCGGGTCTGCTGCAGCTGATTTGCAAGACGGTTCGCCCTGCCCCGTGTGCGGTTCGGTGCATCATCCCATGCCGGCGCAGGCGACGGGCAGCATCGAGCGATGATCAGATTGACAAGGCAACTGCCGCTGAGGTTGCGTCGAAAAAGGCCGTTGACCAGGTGGCGCGCAAGCTGAAGGCGCCAAGACTCGTTGTGAGGCCGCGCAGCATACGCTCGACAGTTTGACAAAGGAACACGGCGGCGAAGCAGAACATAGCGAAAGTTCTTGTGCAGGCGCGCGATGGCGTTGCAGCCGCAAAACGCGCGAAAGCCGACGCGCAGCAACGCTGCGACGAGGCGGCGCGTGTCGCGAAGCTGCTTGCCGAAGCCGATGCGGCACACGAGCGTTCCGTGACGGCGTTGTCGCAGGTCAAAGACGCTCGTCAGGCCGCAGAACGTGATCACGCGTCGGCCGATGCCGAGGCGCGTGCCCTCAGGGAGCGCCTGGCGGTCGTTTCCGTAGACGAAGCCCAGCGTGCGTTGGAGAACGCGCAACACGATGCGAGCGTTGCACAAACCGAGCTGAACAACGCCGAGCGTGCGGTTTCCGCATTCGCCGCCGCGCAACGCGGCCAGCATGCTGCGGAAGAGGCCGCGAAGCAGGCGGCTGAGCAGGCGCGCAAGGCCGAGGAGGCGCTGCGAAACCAAGCGCAGGCGCAGCAGCTTGCCGAGCAGGAGGCGAAGCATCTGCGCGCCGACCTGGACTTTCCTCGCTCGAGGCGGCGCAAACCGAGGCGGCGCGACTGCGCCAGCAGGCGGACGCTCTCAAGCGCAGGCGCGATGCGGCCCAGCAGGCGGTCGAGCAAAATGCTCAGCAGCTTGCAACCAAGCGTGAGCTGCTGGTCGCGAAGGACAAGCAGCTGGCCGAGCTGCCCGCCGGCGACGCCGCCGCAGCGGCCAAGGAGCGCAACGACTACGAGGAGCAGGGCAAACTGGCCAACGAACGCCTTGGCGCCGTGAACCTGCGCGTTTCCGCGAACGGGGAGTGCCTCGAGCATCTGCGCAAAACGTTGAAGCGCGCAGGCGACATCGAGGAGCGCTACGGCCGGATCAAGCTGATGGCCGATGCCGCGAACGGCAACCTGACCGGGCGCGCGAAAGTCCGCTTCGAGGCGTACGTGCAGGGCATGTACTTCGATAAGGTAATCGCGGCGGCCAATCAGCGGCTGCGCGTGTTGACGGCGGGCCAGTTCGAGCTGGTGCGCTGGTCGGAGTCGGCGGGCAATTCGAAGGCCGGTCTGGGGCTGTACGTCATCGACAGCTTCACGGGGCGCGCCAGGGATGCGTCGTCGCTTTCGGGCGGTGAATCGTTTCAGGCGTCGCTGTGCCTGGCGCTGGGTCTTTCCGATATCGTGCAGGCGCACGCCGGCGGCATAGAGTTCGACACCATGTTCGTGGATGAGGGCTTCGGCTCGCTCGACCAGGGCGCGCTAGGCAACGCCATCAGCCTGCTGTCCGACCTGTCGGGCGGTAACAAGCTGGTGGGCATCATCAGCCACGTGGAGGACCTGAAAGCGAACATTCCCAAGCGCATCATCGTGACCAAAACCCAATCCGGTTCCACCGCAAAAGTGGAAGCCTAAGGGCATTGCAAATGAATCGACGGCTTTTGCGCTAGGCGATGCCTGGCGCAAAAGCCGTCACGTTTAAACCGGGCAACACCCGTCGCAAAAGCCGTCGAGATCAGGTCGGGCAACACCTGCTGCAAAAGGTCGCCTGATTCAGGTTCGCTAGTGTCTTCTGCCGCACCCCTCGATGGTCAAAACTTGCATCAGCTGCAAGTTTTGACCATGCCATCGACGAAACTTGCAAATCCAACAAGTTTCGTCGATGTGCGCAATAGGCACCGACGGCGCGCAGTGTGCCGGACGTTTAGGGGTCTGACAGTTAGTGCTACGTCCCCTAAATGTCAGACCGGGCGGCAAGCGTCAGACCGAAAGGCGCTGGGCGGCTTTCCCGGCTCTACCTATGCAGCAGGAAATCGATGACGTTCACGATCTCGATGCCATCGATGTCCGCGGGATAGGTTCCTTCCGCGACCACTACGATTTTGCGGTATTCGTCCCCGATGCGCTTGAGGGGCGCAAGTTCGCGCCGCATGGTTTCCTCGTCGCGCATGTCTTCGGTGACCTGGACGTACATTTTCTGGCGAGGCTTTGTGGCAACGAAATCGACTTCTCCGCCCCGCAAATGTCCCACTAGCACGTCGTAATCATCGAAGACAAGCTGGTTGTACACCAGGTTTTCGAGCACACGCCCGGTGTCGGTGTTTCGGTAACTGTCCAGGTAGCTGCGCATGCCTGCGTCTGCAATGTAGTACTTGCCGCCCGTTTTCAGCAGCTCGCGTCCTTTAATGTCGTAACGCTGCACGCGGTTGAACAGATAGGCTTCCACAAGCGTGGAAATATAAAAATCCGTAGTGGCCCTGTTGGTCGACTCGCCGTCCGCCTTCAAAGTGCCCGCAATCTTGTTCGAAGAGGTTTCGTTTCCGATATTGTCGGCTAAAACGCGCAAATCCGCTCAAGCACGGAACGATTGCTCACAGCCCGCAAGCCTTTTCGCTGGGCGCGCGTCATGATATCGCGAACGATGATCGTCTGGTAGATGCTGCGCAAGTATTCGCGATGTTTCGCCTCGTTAGGTTCTTGAAGCGCAAGGTAGGGGAAGCCGCCGAACATGCGGTACTGGTCGAACAAGCTGGAAAGGGTGGCGAAGGAACCGTCCGCGAACAGGGCTATGTCGGAGCCGGTTTTACCGGCGGGTTGCCACGATGCGCCACGAAAATCCAGGTATTCGGCGAACGTGAGCGGCTGCATGGCGATTTCGACGTAACGACCGGAGATGAGCGTCGCAAGCTCACTGGACAGCAAAAACGCGTTCGACCCGGTGACATAGATGTCGCAATCGGCGTCTACACGCAGCGCGTTGATCGCCTTTCCCATCCTTCGACGTTTTGCAGCTCATCGAAGAACAGATAGGTATGCGGCTGACCTGCGATGCGGCCGACCACAAGATCGTAAAGCTCGCGATAATCGGCGATGCTTGCAAGCTCCATTGACTCCATTTTGAACGTGAGCAGGCGATTCTTGGGAACGCCTTGCGCGGCAAGGTGCTCCCGCATCATGTCAAGCAGGGTCGATTTCCCGCAACGGCGAATGCCCGTGACCACTTTCACCAGGTCGGTGTCTTGGAACGCGATAAGCTTGTCCAGGTATTTTGCCGAACGATCATACGGCCCACCTCCCAGTCGATTCCTTGCGTTATGGACACGATAGTCAAAACTTGCATCTGCTGCAAGTTTTGACTATGCCATCGACGAAACTTGCAAATCCAACAAGTTTCGTCGATGCGCGAGAGCGCCGAGGCGTAGTTTCGCTTCAAATGATGCATCGACAACGGAAGTGAAACGCAATTTGCTTCCGCTAATACGCATCTAACAGAAGCGAAACTCATTTCACTTCCGTTAGGTAAAGGCTTTACGGAGGCAAACTCCCATCGATTTCCTTAGTTGAAGCCATGAAGGAATAGTGCGGGCACGTTTGCGTGTCGGATACGTTGGCTGGACGCATGATATTTAGGGGACGTGGCTGGCACGCCTCAGGTCCCCGCGCCCTGCTTGCGTCAATACCCGAAAGCGGGTGATTCCTTTCACCTGGTGTTTTACCGTATGATAGGCGAAGCGAGGGGGGATTATGATCGGTGAGATAAAAGCGAACGCCCGCTGCCTGGGATGGGGATTCTTGCTGGCATGGGTGTTTTTGCGCGTTCTATTCGGGTCCATGGACGGGTCGTCCATGGTGGTCGACGCAATGGGAGGCGGCGTTGCCCGGCGCCTGGCGGTGAGCGTGTTGCCAGTCGGTTCAGCGGTGGTGTCACTGATCGTCATCGTTGCGGCGGAGCGCCGGCTCGGCCCGCCGACGAACTGCCGCGCGCTCGTGGTTGCCGCGCCATTAGCGGTGGCCGTTGTCATGCCGATGCTGTTCCTTCCGGTGTACGGCTTCGCCGCAACGCCGCTTTTGTTCGCCGTATCGGCAATCTTCACGGGCGCGGGCAGCGCACTGATGTGGGTGATGTGGGGCCAGCTGTACGCACGCTTGCCGCAAGACGCCGTTGAATCGTGCGCGCCGGCGTCTGCGTTCGTGGCGGCGCTGCTGTCGATTGCCGCCATGGCGGTGCCTCACGGCGCGTCGATTGCGCTTGTTTCGATATATCCGCTTATCAGCGGCGTGTTGCTCTGGCATGCTTGGCCCGAGGTCAGCGCTTCTGCCTCGGCAGACCATGCGTCTCTGCCGGCAGACCCGCTTCCGTTGCGCGAAGCGTTCGGCTCCATGGGCCGCGGAGGCTTCGGCATCTTGGCGGCGTGCATGTTCGTGAGCATCGAGGGTTCGTTTTGGGCGTCGTCCTCGGCCGATGCGTCCCATGCCGTGATCATCTTCGTGGTAAGCGCCCTGTTCATGGCGGTGGTCAGCGTGTCTGCAACCGCCGGGCCGCGCCGCGTGTCCCTGTCGTTCGCGTATCGGTGGATGTGCCCGCTTATGGTCGCCGGATTCGCCGCGATCATCGTGCTTGGCGCGAAAACGGGGGCTTTGCGGCGGCGGGCGTGGGCATCGCGTCGCGTTTCGCGTTTTGCGTCATCACGCAGATGTACTTCGCGTCCTACGCCGCCCGCGGAGCGGCCACCCCTGGTGCAGTCGTACGCCGTGGGCTGGCTGTTCGTGCATGTGGGCGATTTGCTCGGCCTGCTGGTGTCGTTTCCCCTGCAGGACGCGATAGGCGCTAGCGTCATCGAGCCTTCCGGGGCAGCGGCGGTGCTGATTGTCGCGTTGGTCGCCGCGGTCATGCTGGCGCTCAACGACGAAACCAGGTTTTGTCCTGGGAAACACCCCAGTCTTATGCGGGTGCGGTTTGCGCGGCGTCGGCTCCGGCGGCGGGCATGGATGCGGCAGTGGGCGCCGGTGCGGGCGCGTCAACGGGCGCTGGTGCAGCCGTGGACGTCGGCACGGTGGATGCCGCGGGCGCAGCTGGCGAAGCGAAGACCGGACACTTAGTGCTACGTCCCCAAAGTGTCAGGGGTGCGGGCGGGGAAGGCGAAGGCGCGGCTGGCGAAACGGGCGTGAGTGCGCCGGTTGCCGTTGGCGCTTCTCCTTCCGCCATCTCCTCGCAAAACCCTCAGCCTGTGGATTTCATCGGGCAGCGGGTGGCGCTTTTTGGCTCGCGAGCATAAGTTGACGCCGCGCGAAACCGAGGTGTTCGGGCTTTTGGCGCACGGGCGCTCCATCCCATACGTCCGCGACGCCCTTATCATCAGCCGCGACACGGCTGCCACGCACGCGAAGCATATCTACGCGAAGCTCGACGTGCACTCGCGCCAAGAGCTCATCGACCTGGTCATGAGCAACGAGCTGTAGCCCCAAACGCAAAAAGGGACGCCCCGAAGGACGCCCTCTTTGCGGTTTCGCAAATCGCACAAATCTCGCCGCGCGTAAGCGCACAGGGGTGATCCCGGTCCGGCATCACCCAAACCTTCCCGGCCCGCGTCGCTCGCCGCGCCGCGCGTTCGCAGGGGCAAACCCGAATCCGGCATCGCTCAATCCTGCTATGCCTCGTGGGTCCCGGCCCTGCGCGCCTCGCGAGCGCTCCGCGGCTCCCGCTACTCCACGCCGCAGACGTGCTTGGCGGCGATGCGGGCGAACGTGGCCGTGCGGCCGGCGTTGATGCCGTGAAGTTGCTCGGATAGTTGTGCGGGTAGAATCCGCCCTGGTCGTTGCCGCAAACGTATAGGCCCTCGACAACGCTGCCGTCCTCGCGTACGGGTTGGCTGTTCACGTTCGTGATGATACCGTGCATGGTGGCCAGCATGGTGCCGGCGATGCGCGCCGCGTAGAACGGCGGCTGGGAAACCGACGACATGCGATACATCGGCTTGCCGAAGTCCTCGTCCTCGCCCTGTTCGTAGAGCTGGTTGTAGCGCTCGACCGTTGCCAGGAACGTCTTCTTGCCCTCGCCGGTGAAGCCCATGACGTCGGCCAGCCCCTCAAGCGTGTCGGCTTCTTCTTCAGCACGCCATTTTGCAGCGCCGGGCCGATCCAGAAGTTGTCCAGGTTGTCCTTGCCGACCGCCTCAAGGCTGTACACATCGGCGTTGAACGCGGTCCCCGACGGCGCCGGCACGATGCGCGAGCAGCCGCAGGTGTCGAAGCGCTCGGCGTCCTCGTAGTACTTGCCGTCGAACACCTCCCCAGCTGTAATGGCCGGGCTGGTTGCACGCCATGGCGTAGCTCATGGGATAGCACTGATCCTCGTTCATGAAGCGCTCGCCGCACGTATTCACGTGCAGGTAGGGCTGGCTTCCCATGATGAACAGCTCGCCGTTGTAGGGCTTGCCGAACGTGGTGTCGTCGGTCATGCCGCCGCGGTTCCAGATCATCGAGCCGCCGCCGGCCTCAAGCTGGCCGCCGGCCCAAAGGGCCATCTTGATGCCTTGGCCCTTCTCGCACGTGGCGCTGCCGGTGACGCACCAGTCGGTCACGCCGGGCTGCAGCGCCTCGAGCATCTCGTTGTTGGCGCCGTAGCCGCCGGTACAGATGATGACGCCCTTCGTCACGTTGATCTTCATGTAGCTGCCGTCGGATTTCGTGGCGTATATGCCGGTCACGCGGCCGTCGTCGTCCTGAATCAGCTGCTCGGCGGGCGTGAGGAACTTTGATCTCGCCGCCCAGGCCCTCGAAGACCTGCTGCAGCATGCTCAAATGCATGTAGGCGGTGTAGTTCGGGCCCTCGGGGTTGTATTCGCCCAGGCAGGGGTTGTAGCACATGGCCGGATAGTAGGCGTGCTCGTCGTCGGGCTTGTGCCATTCGAACGGGAACACCATGCCCAGCGGCTCCAGCGTTTCTGCCATCCACTCCATCATCTCGCCGGATTTTTCGGCCCAGGTGCGGTACAGCGGCGGGTTGATGTCGCCGGACTGCGTCTGGCTGGCGTAGTTGATGAGCTTCGCCACGTCCTCGGTGTGCTCGCCGGCCAGCTTGAGTTCAGCGCGCCGATGGCCTCGCGTGCGCATGCCAGGCCGTTGGACGCCTCCAGCACGATGACCTTCGCGCCCGCCTGCGCCGCGGTGGTAGCGGCCACCATGCCGCCGTTGCCGGCGCCGACCACGACCACGTCGGCGTCGAAGGTCTCGGCGACCTGCTGCGGGACGGCCGGCTTCTCGCACCAATCGGGCTTCCCGGCGGCCTTCTGGCGCTCCAGGTCCTCCTTCGTGGCCACGGCGGGGCCGCCGCAGCCCGTCAGCGCGCCGGCGGCAGCCAGGGCGCTTGCTGCGCCGAAACCGGTGAGGAAGCTTCGGCGGCTCAACGTCTTATTGCTCATATGGTTGCTCCTGTTTCGCGTTAGGCCTGGTTGGGAAGCAGTTTCGCCTCTTGGGCGGAGATCCAGCCCTCGGGGACCTGCATGTCGGCGTGGCACTGCGTGCAGGTGAGCACGCTGGCGCGGTGCGCCTTGTGGCAGTCGGTGCAGGCCTGCTGGCCGTGCTGCCAGGAGTGCGGGTTGCGAATCCTGATGGACGGGGTTGTCGGTTTCGACCTCGGTCATGGCGGTCAGGTCCTCGCGCGTCATGTTATGGCAGTCCTTGTTCAGGCAGAACTGGTCGCCCTGGATGCCGCGCGCCTCGGTCAGCTGGTCGGTGCTGCGCTCGGTCAGCACGCCGTCGGGGTTGCCATCGGTGGCCACCAGCGTGTAGTTGCCGCCGATCCACTCCATGCCCTCGTTGATCTGCTTTCGCTCATGACGGGCTGATGGCAGGTCAGGCAGTCGGCGTTGCTGCTGTTGGCGCGGTGCCCGGCGGACAGCATCCCGGACGCGTCGGCTACAGGGGTTGCCCCACTTGTCGGTTGCGGGTTGCCCGGGCGTCGCCTCGTAGGTTTCAGATAGCCGTCCATCGGCGTGTGGCAGATGGCGTTGCAGAAGCTGGGCTGCTCGTGCCAGACGAACGCCCCGATCGCGGCGACCACCACGACGACCGCGACCACGCCGCCCACGATGGCGCCGCGATGCGCGCGCTTCGGCGCAGGCGCATTCTCGTTCTCGCTCACATGTTCTCCTCTCCTTGTGTTCCTTCTCTCTTGCTACGTGCAAGCAGGGAACAGGATAGGGAAAACACCGGCGCGAAAGAATCGCATGGAGTAGGGTATATCAACGTTTCCGCAGGTGAAATGGATGGCGAAGGGGGTAGGGTAGGCGGCTGCGGAGGTGCGGGGAGCGGGCCGTGGGGGTGCCAGCCGCTAGCCCGCCAGCCGCAACCCGGCCCCCGGCCCCTGGCCCCCGGCCCGCGTTACCTCACCCGATACTTTGCCAATGTTTCCTTCAGCTTCTCGATCTTGATCGGCTTTGACAGGTGATCGTTCATGCCGGACTCCTTGGCGCGCGCTATGTCCTCGATGAAGGCGTTGGCGGTCATGGCGATGATGGGCACTTCGTCGGCGTCGGGTTTATCGCACAGGCGGATGGCGCGCGTGGCCTCGTAGCCGTTCATCTTGGGCATCATGACGTCCGTGAGGATGGCGTCGAACGCGCCGGCGGGCTTGGCTTGGAACAGCTCGAGCGCTTCCTTGCCGTTGGCGGCGGTGGTGACCAGCGCGCCGTCATGTTCCAGCAGCGTCTGAGCGATCTCGGTGCTCAGCTCGTTGTCCTCGACCAGCAGGATGCTCATGCCGCAAATGTCGCATTCCTCGGCATCGCCCGACGCTTCCACGGCCTCCTCCGGCGTGCGGTTGATCGCAAAAGGCAGGTCCACGGTGAACGTGGTGCCCCGGCCCAGCTCGCTTTTCACGGAAATGGTGCCGCCCATGCTCTTTAGGAGGGCCTTCACGATGGGCATGCCCATGCCCGTGCCCTGGTAGTTGCTGCGCGCGTCGTTGTTGGCTTGCGCGAACGGCTCGAACAGGTGCTTGAGGAACTCCGGCGACATGCCGATGCCCGTGTCGCTGATGACGAAGCGGTAGACAACCTTGTCCCCGACCAGGTCTATCTGCTCGGCCGAGCAGTGCACGGAGCCGCCGGGCTTGTTGTATTTGATGCAGTTCTCCACCAGGTTCAGGAACACGCGGCGCACGTGCAAAGGGCTTCCGTATACGTCGGGGTAGGCGAAGGTATCCGGGCCACTGGTGGTCAGCGTGACGTCGCGGCTTTTTCGCGCGGATTTGCCCCAGCACGAAGATGTCGCGGCACAGGTCCGTCAGGTTGAACGGCAGGTTCTCAAGCTCAACGGCGTGGTCCTCGATCTTGCTCATGTCCAGGATGTCGTTGATCAGCGTGAGCAGATGGTTGGCCGCCACCTTGGCTTTCTCGCGGTTCTGGCTGTTCGCCTCCGCGTCGTCAGGGGTGCTGCCCGTTGAGCTCCAAAAGTCCTAGGATGCCGTTGAGCGGCGTGCGGATGTCGTGGCTCATGCGGGAGAGGAACGCGGTTTTGGCGGCGCTGGCCTCTTGCGCCCTGCGTTGCGCCTCGCGCGCACTGTGCAGCGCCCACGCCAGGATGGCGATGACGCCCACAAGCAACGCGCCGATGCCCGTGAGGATGGCAACGCGGTTGTGCTCGACGAACTGGGCGAACTCTGATTGCCCGTCGGAATAGGAATAATGCGAATACGCGCTTGCCGCGATGTCGTCGGCGGCGCTGACGATGCCCTTGTTCACGATGCTGAGCAGCTGGGCGTCGCCTTGCCGCAGCCAACAGGCAAGCTCGATGCTCTTGGGCATCTCGGCGGTGACCAGGTTGCCCAGATCGACCTCGTTGCGCAGCGTGTCAAGCCCGGTAACGGTCATGATCATGCACGTTGCCTTGCCCGCCTTGATGGCGTCGATGCATGCATGGGCGTCGGGGTATTGCGTGATGGTGGCTTCGGGGTAGTGTACGTGCAGGTCGCTGCTGTCCAGCAGCGAACGGTCGTGGAACGCGATGTTCTTCAGCGCGTCGTCAAGGTTGCCGCCCGTGTAGATGGCCACAAGCGAGGTGGTGGATACTGCTGACGACTGGATGAACCCCGCCTGCTCGGCAAGCCAGTAGTCCATGTTGATGGGCATGGCCACGTCCACGGTGCCGTCGCGCAGCGCATTGGTAAGATCCTCGTTTGACTCGAACGGCACGGCGTTCACCGTGATGCCGTATTGTTCTTCCAGCGTGCTGACCAGGGCGGAAGCGAGCCTTCGATCTGCCCGTCCTCCCCTGATTGGAGAACGGCAGCAGGTTGTCCAAGTACCCGAAGGTGATAGTGTTGCCGTGGTCGGCAAGCCAAGCGCTCTCGAGGCCGTTCAGCGCCGACGAGCCGCTGTTGCGCGCGGAATAGCGGGTTTTGACCTCGTCGTTGTAGCGCGGGTTGGTGCTTCTGAGCATGGATATGGCCGTGTTGATGTCGTCCATAAGGTCCTGGCGCGATTTGGGCACGGCGAAGAAGTAGTTGCTCTCGCCCACGGAGAACACGGGCATGGCGTCGGCCGACGAGATGGTGTCGTTCATGATGATGGCGTCCACCTCGCCGGAGGAAAGCGCGTCGAAAAGCGCATTGCCGCTGCTGTAATAGCGGTAGTCGCAGCTGATGCCCTGAGCCTCGATCCATTGCTTGCCCACCTCGGTTTGCATGACGTCGGGGTTGACGCCGATAGTCATGCCGTTGAGCGCGGCCGGGTCGCCCGCCCCCAGCGCGTCGTTGGTGGGTTTCGCGAAGATGTAATAGTGCTCCTCGCCCTGAGGGTTCGACGAGAACAGCAGCTTCTCGGCGCGCTCGGGCGTGTAGGAGATGTTGGGCATCAGGTCGATCTCGCCGTCCTTCAGCTTCTGTATAAGTTCGGTGAAGGTGCCGGAGACGTATTCGTACCGCCAGCCGGGCGTGTAGTACGACAGGGTCTGGAGGTACTCGTAACCCCAGCCGGACATATACTCGTCGGGCATGCCGTTTGGAAGCCCTGGTTGCCGAGCAGCCAGCCCACGCGCACGGTCTTGATCTCAGGGGCGTCGGATTGCGAAGCGGTGTCAGGGGACTCCTCCTGGGCGGAAGCCGGGCCAAGCGGCGCCAGCGAGACGCAGGTGACGGCCAGTACCGCGCGCAGCGCAAGCGCGGCGGCGCGTCGGCCAACGGCGCGGAGCGTGTACAACTGTTTCAAGACGGTCTCCCCAAATGATAAGCGCAGAAGCAATGCAGAAGCGATTCTAGCAGATGAATCGGGGAACGCGGGGAGAGCGGCCGGCCAGCAAAGGCCGCGGAAATGGCAAGCCACATGCCGGGGCCGCCCCATGCGGGCTGCTGGCGAATGCGCGCCCGCGCCATCAGGGGAAACGCGAATAGCGTCGGTGGGGGCAAGCCGGGAGCGACGCCAGCGCGCCGTGCTGGCGACAGCTTTCACAAAGACCCACATAAAACCGCGCTTATTGCAGAAACATGTGCTCTCGGGACATTGCATGCGAAGATGTGGGGGGGCATAACAGCATTTTTACAAAGCAAGATTTATTCTCGTGTATTATTGCGAGATAGAAAACAAGCCGATGGCACGTTTTTCCGCATCATGTCGGGGCCACCGACACTGCGGCGAAACCCCATCAGCGCCTTTTCCGTAGGCCGGCATGCCCCTAGGCGCGGCGGCCTGCACCATACCAGGGTGCCCTGAACAACATCGCGTTCGGTGTTCGTTGGCGCCAGGGGAATGAATGCGTTTTCCAACAGCCACCTGCTGCACCATGGCGGGCTGGCGCAGCCATCCCAAAATTCAGGAAGCCAAGCGGAAAGGGGCGGCCCATGTGGTACGTCGTGCAAGTTGAGACCGGCCGCGAGATGTCGGCATGCGACGACATCAAGCAGGCAGCCGAAGACGTGCTGGACGAATGCTTCGTCCCGCAGTACCTGACCGGCAAAAGGCGACCCGATGGCACCTGGATTCCTTCGAAGGAGCGCTTGTTCCCGGCTACCTGATCTGCGTGACGTCGCAGGTAGACGAGCTGGCCGACAAGCTGCGCCGCGTGCGGAGCCTCACCAAGATCCTAGGAAACGACAACGCATTCATCCCTTGACCGAAGACGAACGAGCGTGGGTGCAAAGGTCACCCAAAAGACCAGCGAACCGTCGGGGAGTCCGTGGGCTACATGGAAGACGGCAAGCTGGTGATCGTGGAGGGTCCGCTTAAGGGCAGGGAAGACTGGGTACGCAAGGTGAACCATCGCAAGCGCCTAGCGTATCTGGAAATGCCGATGGGCGGCCGAACCGTGCGGCCCAAGCAGGTCTGCAAATGGTCGGCAAAGCCCAAGGCAAGCTTTTTGGATAGGGAAAAGTGAACGACAGCAGCGTGAAAAGGGAATTCGGAACAGCGATGCAAATGCTGAAGGCGGGCGCACTGGCGCCGTTGGAGGCGCCCGTAGACGGATGGCGCATTCGTAATGACCGGGGAAGCTACAGCTGTTAAGGAATCGACGGGGGACGCAGGGAACAATGCAACATCGTGGCATGCCGGAAACCTCGCCGGCCAACAAAACCTCGACCTGCCACAAGACCGTGCGTAGCGGCACTATCTACGATTTCGATATGCAAGAGCGTCGTCGTGAAAGCCTCGAGCGCGCCGAGAAGTTGAAGGCGGAACTGGGGGACGAACCCATAACGGGAACCGATGACCGGATCGCCTACCGCTTCGTCAAGCGCGTCTTCGACTTCGTGTTCAGCGCTGCGGTTCTGGTGCTGCTGAGCTGGCTGTTCGTCATCATCGCCATCTTGGTGAAGGTCGACGACCCCAAAGGGTCCTGTGTTCTTTAAGCAGACCCGCGTGGGCAAAAACGGCCGCGAATTCGAGATGCTGAAGTTCCGCAGCATGTGCGTGGACGCCGAGGAGAAGCTGGCAGACCTCAAAGAGCTCAACGAGAAGACCGGCCCGGTGTTCAAGATCGCCGAAGACCCGCGTATCACCCGCATAGGCAAGTGGCTGCGCAAGCTGTCGCTCGACGAGTTTCCCCAGTTCATCAATGTACTGCGATCGGATATCCCTTTGCGCATATTAAAAAAGCGCCCGGAGTTCTCTGAGAAATCCATGGGTGCGTTCGCGCTTCCCGCCAAATCTAGCACGAACAGAGGAAAGGCGTTTTCGCAGGTTGCGAGCTGTTTTGCAAGCGGCCTGCGGACGTGCCGCATCTCTGAGTTCAATTGTAACCGCATCAGCGGCATGGAAACCCAATTTTTGCAAAACCTGTTTTCGGTATACCTCCTGTGCATACGGGAGCTCTGTTTCAAAAGTCAAATAGCAGGCTGGCTGAAGCGGCATGGTAATTGGTGGCGATAAAGCAATTGGAGGCGGTAGGCCGGAAATGGAATCAACTATCAGTGCGTTTTCCGCTAATGAGACGGCGCTTGATTCAAGCAGCGTTTGTTATTACGCGGACAAACATCAGAATGCGGCCTCGCCGGAATTTGATTTGACGCAACGAAAGGCTGCAGCACAAGTTGATGCCAAAGGCAAATACGAGCCTTGTTTGAGTGAACATGGAATTCCGAGTGACGTGCTTGCAAAGTTGCTTCCCGGCGACGACATCGTCGAGTTGGTTGAACCCAAAGTCAACGGCGGGCTGGGTTACCGTTTTGTCAAGCGTGCGTTTGATTTCGTGAGCTGCGGATGCGCGTTGATCGTGCTCGCCATCCCCATAATGGTTATCGCCGCGAAAATCAAGCTTGAGAGCCCCGGGCCTGTCATCTACTCGCAGAGGAGGGTCGGCAAGAACGGCAAGATCTTTAACGTCTACAAATTTAGAAGTATGTATACCGACGCTGAGGCTCGCGGTGCGCAATGGGCCGTCGGGGATGACCCGCGAGTCACTCCGTTTGGTAAGTTCATGCGAGAGAAACGTATCGACGAGATTCCTCAGTTTTGGAACATCGTAAAGGGGACATGAGCTTAATTGGACCTCGTCCTGAAAGACCGGCGTTTTGCCAAGAGTTCGAGAAGAGGATTCACGGTTGGGATTATAGAACGCTTGTACGGCCAGGCCTTTCAGGCCTGGCGCAAGTTACAGGCGGTTACGACCTGCTTCCGAAGGAGAAGGTCGTGCTGGACCTGGAGTACATCGAACAGCGAAACGTTGCGCTCGATCTGAAAATCATACTGAAGACGCTTGGCGTCGTGTCTACGGGCGAGGGGGCGCGATGAGCGAGTTTGTTTTGCCCGGATACACCGTTCTCATGTCTGTGTATAAGAACGACAAGGCCGAGTACCTGGATGCTGCTATTGATTCCATGGTGGGTCAGACCGTTGCGCCTCACGACTACGTTGTTGTGTGCGATGGTCCGTTGACCGCAGAGCTCGATGTCTGCTTGGAAGGTTGGGAAGAGCGCCTGGGTAGTGCTTTGAACGTCGTACGCTTGGTGGAGAACCATGGCTTTGGGCTACGCCCTCAACGCGGGGCTGCGCGAGTGCGGGTGCGACGTCGTAGCGCGTATGGACGCAGACGACATCTCGCGCCCCGGTCGCTGTGAGGTCCTGCTTTCGAAGATGGTTTCAGAGCGGCTTGATCTCGTGGGCGGGGGCTATCGAGGAGTTCGATCGCGAGCCGGGGACATGGGAGCGGTGCGCATGCCGCCGCTCTCGAAAAAAGGACATAGACACATGGTTGAAGGGAAGGAATCCCTTCAACCATATGTCCGTCATGTTCGACAGGCGCATGGTTGAGCAAGCGGGCGGCTATGAGCCGTTTCCCTGGATGGAGGACTACTGGCTTTGGGCGCGCATGATAGCTGGGGACTGCCGCTGCGCCAATGTGCCCGATGTATTGGTCGACGTGCGCACCGGAGAAGGTATGTACGCCCGCCGCTCTAACGGGGCCTACCTGAAAAGCCAGGTGTGCTTTTTCTCGGGCTGCGCAAGCTCGGTCTGGTCGGCCGCGCCGGGCAGGCGAAGCCGTCGCCGAACGCGCAGTCGCCACGCTGCTGCCGACGGACTGGTGAAACTGATGTACAACAAGTTGCTGCGCACCAAGGTTGGTGATTGCCGTGGGCGCTAACGTCATGCCGCTTGTGAGTGTGATCATGCCCACGTATCGCCGGGAGGACACGCTGAGCGCGCGCTATCAAGAGCGTTTTGGGCCAGACTTTACAAAAAACCTTGAGCTTATCGTAGTGAACGACAATGGTGACGAAGGGTGGTTTACTCCTATCGTTAGAGACATCGTTGGCTCTTTTCTCCAAAATCGATGGTAGAGTGCGCCTGCTGGAACCCTCCGTCCATAAGAACGGGGCTTTCGCTCGAAACAGGGGCGTCGAGGCGTCCTCCGGCGAGCTGCTGGCATTCTTGGACGATGATGACTGGTGGGAGCCGGAGGAGATCGCTCGTCAGGTTGAAGCTTTCGCCTCGCTTTCCGACGAGTGGGGCGTGGTCTCCTGTCGCGTGAAACGCTACAGGGGCGATGAGCTCATCAGCGTCCTTCCCAAGCATCCCGACGGCCACGTCTACAAAGACATAATGCTCATCGTTTCGGACTTCGCGACTGGAACGCTCATGGTGCGCCGGTCGCTCTTCGAGGAGGTCGGACGGTTCGACGAGGACCTCGTGCGTCATCAGGACCTTCAGCTGCTCATAGAGCTGACCTACAGGAAGAAGCTGATGCAGCTCGACGAGCCGCTCCACTGCTGCGATGTGAGCGATGGCCCAGAACAGGCTTGGGCCCGACGACCTTGTCGAGGCGAAGAGGGCCTTGTTCGAGTCGGTCGCCAATGTGTACGGCGGCCTGAAATCTTCGGAGAAGCGCGCCGTGGCTGCGGCACAGAGGGCCGAGGTCGGGCGCATGAGGGTAAAGAACGGCGAGACGCTAAAGGGCGCCGTCGACATCCTCGGGCTGCTCGTCGCTCCCGAGGTCTTCGTAAAAACCGTCGAGAAGGCGCTGCTAAGGGCTCGCGGCAACCGCGAGGCCCGAAAGGCTGGCGATGTCTCGTGATGGCGAGTGAGACAACCATGGCGACAACACACACAAAGGCGCACGCGCGGCCGGACGAGAGGCTTTCCGTCTTCGAGCAGAGGATAGTCGACTGGTTCCCCGCCGTGGCGCTATTCATCTTCGTCGCCTACCACGGCCTTCGCGACACCGTCGCCTCTATGGTTGGCATGTACGGCTTGGTCGTGTACGCCCTGACGGGCGCCGCTTGGTTTTTGCTCGCAGTCTATTGGCTGCGGGGCGGGCTGAAGCTCGCCAAGCGCTTCATCCTGCTTCCAGCGGCCGTTTTCGCCGTGTTCGCGTTCTACATGGCCGTGCGGCACATCGACGGCTTCGTATTCGAGGAGTACGCGCTCCCGCAGGCCATAAACCCGATGGGCGGCATGGTCGCGTTCGTCTTTTTGGCCTCGCAGAACGATGCGAGCCGCGCCGACACGGCTCTGAAGCTCGCCACCGTGGTCATGACGGTGTTCCTGCAGTCGTCGCTGGGAAGCGTCATGCAGGCGACGACTGTCGCCGGCTACGACATGGGCTTGGGCTTCGACGCGCTGTTCTTTGCCCTGCTCTCGCTGCACTTCATCGTGGACTGCAAGGGCGCGAGGAATCTGCCGATGACGGCGGTTTGGACGGTGTGCGCCGTGTCCAACGTGACGTTGATCCTTTCGTACGGTTCCCCGCGGCCCTCTGCTCGGCCTCATTGCGTTCGTGGCACTGAGGTTCCTCGTGTACGTCTTCGGGTCGAAGGGCTCGCTTTTGAGGAAGTTCCTCGTGTCGGCGCTCGTCGTCGGCGTCGCTGCGATCCTGGCATTCTTCCTCAACGACCTTTTCACTGCACTCAACCATCAGCTCAATTCGATGGGGATAACCTCAAGGACCTTGGAAAAGTTCCTGTATGCCGACATCGCAAGCGACAGCGGACGCTCGGCGATTTGGGGCGCTCTCGTCCCGCAGATCACGGCTCTCGAACGGGCCCTTCTCGGACCAGGCGTTCCTCGGACAGGGGAACTACTGCCACAATTTCGTACTCGAGGTTTTCTATGACTTCGGGGTACCCCTGGGCCTCGTGCTGCTCAGGTGCTCGTGTACTTCCTGGTCAAGGCTTTCCGCAGTTGCGGCACATCGCCGTGGTTCCCGCTCTTCCTGACTTTGTTCGCGTTCTGCATCGGGCGCCTGGCGCTTTCCGGCACGTTTTGGACCGAGACATACTTCTGGGGGTCTTCTTGCCGTGATGGGGCTTTGCGCCGCCGACCTCAAGAGGGCTTCGGGAGCCAAGGGGCTGGGGGAGGCGGAGTCCTGATGGCGTCGAGGCGCTACAATGCGGTGCGCAACATTGTCTGGGCGGTCATCAACAAAGCGATGGTCATCATCATGCCGTTCGCCAGCGCACGGCTATGATCTACTACCTCGGCGTTGAGTACACTGGCCTGGGGCCTCTTCACCTCGGTGCTCACCGTGCTCTCGCTCGCGGAGCTCGGCTTCAGCAGCGCGATGGTGTTCAGCATGTACGAGGCCAATCAACAAGGGCGACGAGGAGAAGGTCTGCGCCCTTCTGAACTTCTACCGCCTGTGTACGCGGTTATCGGCCTGGCCGTGCTCGTCGTGGGACTCGCGCTCATGGCCTTCCTGCCCTCGCTCATTAGCGGCAGCGTGCCGGGCGGGATCGACATCTATGTGCTGTACGGCATCTACCTCAGCCAACACGGTGGCGGGGTATTTTCTCTTCGCGCACAAGGTCTCCCTGCTGACCGCGTACCAGCGCGGCGACGTGGTGAGCAAAGTGGGCCTTTGCAACGAACGTGGGGATGTACTCCCTCCAGATCGTCGCGCTCGTGCTCACGCAGAACTTCTATGTCTACGCGGCGCTGCTGCCTTTCCACGATCGCCAACAACGTCGCCTGCAATGTGCTTTCGAAGAGGCTCTTCCCGAGCATCTCCTGCAGGGGAGGCTTGGCCGAGAGAAATATCCGCGACATAGTCAAGCGCGTCTCGGGTGTGTTCCTATACAAGCTCAGCTCGACTACTAGGACGTCGTTCGACAGCATCGTCATCTCTGCTTTCCTCGGCTTGGCCGTGCTTACCCAATACCAGAACTACTACATGGTCGTCAGCTCTGTGTCGGGCATGCTTGCTGTCGTGATAAACGCCATCACAGCCAGCGTCGGCGACGGCATCGTGTCGAAGTCGCGCGAGGAGAATTACGACGATTTCAGGGTGTTCGTTTTCCTTTACATGAGCGTGGCGGCGGTCTGCGCGGCATGCCTCGCGTGCCTGACTCAGCCTTTCATGCGGGTATGGGTGGGCGAGGGACCTTGCGGTGGCGGACGGCCTGTCCATGCTCTTCGTCCTGTACTTCTACGTTCAGACGATGGGCGACATCGTCTACCTGTACAGGACGGCGGCCGGGCTTTGGTGGCAGGATCGCGTCCGGCCTGTTGTCGAGTCGATCGCCAACATCGCGCTGAACCTGCTCTTCGTGCAGGTTTGGGGTTCGCCGGAGTACTGCTTGCGACTGTTGTGACGCTTGTCGTTATCAACTTCGGGTGGGGCGCACGCATCCTGTTCAAGCATTACTTCAGGCGCGGCATGGGCGGCTACCTGGTCCTGCAGGCGCGGCAGTTCGCCGCCGCGCTTGCGGCCTGCGCTGTCGCGTATCTGGCATGTGGCTTCATTGACGTGCCCGGTATCCCCGGATTGTTCTTGAAGCTCGCGTGCGCCCTCCTGTGCTCCACGGCCGTACTGTGGGTCATTTCGTTTAGGACCGAGCTCTTTAAGCAGAGCACGGCCTTCATGGGGGGACCTTGCGGCTTCTGTCCAAAAAAGTATCTCGATAAAGGAGTCAACTATGGAGTTCATCAACCTCAAGAAACAGTACGAGCTGATCCGTCCCATGCTCACGGTGAAGCTCGATGAAATTATGACGCAGGCCCACTTCATTGGCGGCCCCGAAGTGGGGGGAGTTTGAGGGTAGGCTTGCCGGGTATGTTGGCCGTAAGTACTGCCACGGCTGCGGCAACGGTACCGAGGCCCTACAGCTCGCTTACATGGCCTATGGAATCGGGGAAGGCGATGCCGTGTTCTGCCCCGCCATGACCTTCATCGCGTCCGTCGAGCCGGCCGCTATACTCGGTGCCACGCCCGTGTTCTGCGACATCGAGCCCGACACCTACAATCTGTCGCCCGAGTCACTGCGCGAACAGATCGAGCGCGTAGAGCGCGAGGGCGCGTTGAGGCCCGCGCGGTTGTCGCTGTGGACTTCCTGGGCAACCCCTGCTCGCTTCGACGAGATTTCCGAGATCTGCCGCGAACACGGGCTGCTGCTCATCGAGGACGCCGCGCAGGGCACCGGCGCCTCCTACAAAGGGCAGGCGATGCGGCTCGTTCGGCGACATCGCGTGCACGAGCTTCTTCCCCTCTAAGCCTCTGGGTTGCTATGGCGATGGCGGCGCCGTGTTCACCGACAGCGATGAAGTCTCGGGCTGATCTCTTCCCTGAAGGTTCACGGCAAGGGCTCGAGCAAGTACGACAACGTGCGTATTGGCATGAACTCCCGCCTGGACACCGTGCAGGCCGCTGTGCTGCTTTCGCCAAGATGGACCTGCTCGATGACGAAATGGAGAAGCGCCAGCAGGTCGCCGCGCGCTACTGGGACGCGTTCGAGGGCAAGACTCAGACCCCCAAGATCACCGAGGAGTCGGTGAGCTCGTTCGCGCAGTTCGTGCTCATCGCCGAGTCCCAGGAGCAGCGCGACGCCGTCGTGGCCGCCATGAAGGCTGCCGGCGTGCCCTCGCTCATCTACTACCCGAAGCCCCTGCACGAGATGAAGGCGTTCGGCGAGTCGATGGGGCGGTTCTCCAACGCTGAGCGCTACGCGCGGTGCAACTTTGGCATCCCGTTCTCGCCCTATATCACCGAGGAGGAGCAGGACCAGGTGGTCTCCGCCGTCCTCTCAGCCCTTTAGAACCCGTCTGGCGGAAGGAGACCCTATGAAATACGCCCTTATCGGCTGCGGCAGAATCGCGGTCAACCACATCAAGGCGGTGTCGAACAACGGCCTAGAGCTCGTCGCCGTTTGCGATATCGACCCGGCCAAGTTCGACATTATGTTCGAGAAAGCCAACTGCGGGGAGTTCTCCGGGGCCGAGCGGTGCGCGGACTACGTGGGCCATGCTCGACGCTCACCCGAGATCGAGCTCGTTGGCATCGCCACCGAGAGCGGCAAGCACGCCGAGATCGCGCTGGAGTGCATTTCGCGAGGAATCAACGTCATCATCGAGAAGCCAATGGCTATGTCCATGGAGGATGCCGACAAGATCATCGCCATGGCAGAGGAGAAGGGCGTCAAGGTGGCTGCCTGCCACCAGAATCGCTTCAATCTGGCCATCCAGAAGCTGAGGGGGCCGTCGAGCAGGGGGCGCTTCGGGAAGCTGTCGCACGGGTCCATCAACGTGCGCTGGAACCGCGGGAGGTCCTACTACGAGCAGGCGCCCTGGCGCGGCACCTGGGAGCAGGACGGCGGCACGCTCATGAACCAGTGCATCCACGGCATCGACCTGCTCAGGTGGATGCTGGGAGACGAGGTTGAGGAGATCTACGGCGCGACGCGCCAGCGCTTCCATGACTATCTGGAGGCCGAGGACGTGGGCGTTGCCGTGCTGAATTCAAAAACGGCGCCGTCGGCACCGTCGAAGGCACGTCGAACGTATACCCGAAGAACCTGGAGGAGACGCTCTACGTCTTCGGCGAGAGTGGCACCGTGAAGGTCGGCGGAACCTCTGCCAACAACATCGACGTTTGGGAATTCGCCGACGAGACCGAGGCCGACGCCGAGGCAAAGGGGCTGCAGGAAGTCACAAGCAACGTCTACGGCAACAGGCATACCGCCCTCTATGCCGATATGGTCGACGCTATCGATAACGACCGTGCGCCTTACGTGGACGCCGTGGCTGGCAGGAACGCCCTGGAGATCGTGCTTGCTATCTACAAGAGCCAGAAGACCGGCGAGCCGGTGAAACTGCCGCTGCGCGTTTTGCGTCGACCGATATGGCCGGCGAGTTCGACGACAAGTAAGGAACAGAGTTGCCTTTCATCAAGCACATCAAGACCATGATGCGGGTGGGTCTGGGTCCTTCAGCTAAATGGGCGCGCGACCGCGTTGTCGCGCACTTCGTGCCGGCCATCCACGCGAGGCGTTGGGCCAGGTGTGCCGCAGACCCCAGCTACAGCGGTCTTGTTGACGAGCCGCGCGAGGTGCCGTTGGTGTTCTCGTTGACCACCTTTCCTGCCAGGACGGCAACCGTGCACGTGGCGATTGAGTCACTGCTTATGCAGGACTGCAAGCCCGACGCGCTAGTGTTGTGGCTGGCGCGGGAGCAGTACCCGGACGGCGAGGCCGATCTGCCGGAGAGCCTGATCGGATTGAAGAGGTGCGGTCTCGACATACGCTGGTGCAGTGACATGCGCTCGTATAAAAAGCTCATACCGACACTTCGCGAGTTCCCGGGGGCCGCAGTGATAACGGCGGACGACGACATCTACTACGGCCCGCATTGGGCCGGGAAGCTCTACCGTGCCTACCTGGAGAATCCTGGGGCGGTGCATTGCCACCGGGTGACGAAGTTCTACAAGGACGGGGTCGGTGGCGAACTTCTCCTGGCGGATACGACGTGTACCCGTTCGCGACTTATCTCCATAAGCTGACGGGGGTAGTGGCGCGATCTATCCGCCCGCGCCACTACCCCCGAGACGGTGGACGAATCGCTGTTCATGGAGATCGCCCCAACAAACGACGACATCTGGTTTTGGTTGATGGCGGTGCGTGCGGGCCTGCCCTGCAACGTGGTGCGGGGGCAGCGAGCCGCGCTCTTCTATGTGGAGAACCGCAGGAGCAGGCGCTTACCAAGGTGAATGACCAGGGTGAAAGGCTGTTCTGGAAGCAGCTTGGTGCAGTACTGGAGAAGTTTCCCGATGCGGCGAGGCTGCTCGACGATGAATGGAGCAGGGTCCGGGCTATGTACAGCGCGGGTTCCCTTGAGGAGGAATAGACCGTGACAATCAGCTCTAAGCTTAAGCGTCTGGCGGCAAGTGTCGACACGTATGGGTTCGCCTATATTATCGAGCGCGCAAGGGCGCCGCACGACCAGATCGGGAGCCTTCCCTGCATGAGGAAGAGGCAGGAGCTCTACGCCGGCATGTCGGTGGCGGAGCGCGCTGCCGAGCTCGAGAGGCTCTTCATGTGCGGCACGGGAAGGAGGCTCGACCTCTCCAATCCTAAGACCTTCAACGAGAAGATGCAGTGGCTCAAGCTCTACGGGGAATCAGACCTCAGGACACGCCTCATAGACAAGGTGTTCGCCCGCGAATGGGTTGCCGAGAAGGTCGGCGAGAAGTACGTCGTGCCAATGCTCGGCGTTTGGGATTCCTTCGATGAAATTGACTTCGAGGTGCTGCACGACCGGTTCGCTCTCAAGTGTAATCACGGCGCGGGGTACAACATCATCGTCCACGACAAGTCAAACCTCGACCTTGCCGACGCGAAGGTCAAGGTCGATGGATGGATGGGTGAGAACTACGCCTACGGCCATATGATGGAGCTGCAGTACGAGCACATTGAGCCCAAGATCTTTGCCGAGGAGTACATGGAGAACGCCGGCGGCGACATCTACGACTACAAAATCTATTGCTACGACGGCGAGCCTCTCTATACCCAGTTCCTCTGCGACAGGGCGACTGGCCTGCGCATGGCGTATTTCGACAACGACTGGAATAAACAGGCGTTTCGATATTCTCAGCACGCTCTCATTGCTGAGAATATCGAGCGTCCTGAGAATTTCGATGAGATGCTCGATGTGGCGAGGGCGCTCTCGCAGGGTTGGCCCTTCGTGCGCGTCGACCTGTACCGCCTTGATGACGGGACAATCAAGTTTGGGAGATGACCTTCATCCCCGCCGGCGGCATGATCGATTGGGCGCCTGTGAGCGCCGACCTGATGCTCGGCGAGCCTATTGAATTGCCGTTCGGGAAGGCTGGGAGGTAGCCCATGCGCGTGCTGATTATCGCCCCCTACTTCGCCCCCAACCCCGAGGTAGCCGCCGTTCGCATGGTGAGCTTGTCATCGCAGCTCGTGTCCGACGGCCATGCCGTGACAGTCCTGTGCCTCTCGCGTGAGGGCCTTTTGCGCGAGAACAAGCCAGAGGAGCTGACCGCGAGCGTACCCGACGGCGTGCGGGCTATCCGTTTCGACCTGGACTACTCGACTGCGCCGCTGGTGGCCGACTACCTGAACGGCAAGCGGTTCGCTCGAGCCCTTTCGGGCCTGGTGGACCCTGCGGACTACGACGTCGTGCTCAACACCTGCGGGCCGTACTACCCGCTGAAGGCCGCGCCGATCATCGGGCGCTGGGGAATCCCCTATGTGCTGGACTTCCGCGACCTGGGCGCCATCAACTACCGGCCCGCGATTGTATCGGGCTCTGGGGCCCGGCGCGGCCAAGGCCGCGCTCAAGCGGCTCTATGGCAAGCTCATAAAGCGCCGCGAGCGCAGGGCGGTGGGCCTGGCCGACTGCGTCATCTGTATCAGCGGTATCGACCTCGAGGCGATGGAGCGGGCCTACGGCCTGGGGGCGCGAAGGGCGTCGTCGCTACCAACGGCTTCGACGAAGCCAGGCTCGGCTCTATATGCCCAAGCGGCGAGAAGCCCTTTGGGCTCACCGCCGCCGTGTTTGGCAAGTTCATGTACTACGACAAGGACAAGGCCGCCGCTATTTTGGAGGCGCTTTGCGAGGTGCGGGCGGGTGGCGTTGACGCGGGACTCGCCCACATCGGCAAGAAGTACGACTGGATCGACGGGGTCATGGAGTCCAGGGGCATCGATTCGGCTTGCTACGCGAACCTTGGGCTGATGGAGTACCAGGCAGGCATGGCGCGCCTGGGGGACGCCGATTTCTTTGTGGTGGAAGACACCTCGCCTGATGACGTGGGTACCAAGATCTACGACTACATCTTCTGGAACAAGCCGGTTGTCGCGGTGGTGCCGCCCGGGGCCGCTCGCCAAGCTGCTCTCGGGCTTTGCCAACGGTTTTGTGTGTACGACGAGCGACGAGGTTCGCGCTGCGGTGGAGAGGATTGCGGCGGAGCGCTTGGACTGCCTTGACCCGAACCTTGACCGCGACCGGTTCTCGCGTAGGCACCAGAACAAGCTCATAGAGGGCATCTTGGAAGACGCAGTGAAGGAGGCACGCCAGCGATGATACGCACGAAGGAAGACCTGCGCCGCTACATGGAAGCTGACACGAGGATGCTCGAACGGGGGTTCGTCCCGGTCCTGTGGATTACGTCTGGAAGTTCGAGCGGCTGCTGCGCCGGTCGGAGTACTGGCACAACCGGCCCAAGACGCCCCTCACCGTGTTTTGGGGCAAGTTTCTCTCGCTACGGCTGGCGCGCATGGAAGCTCGGCTCGGGTTCTCGATCCCGCTCAACGTCTTCGACAGCGGGCTCAGCATCGCGCATGTTGGCCCCTATCGTCGTCAGCCCCTATGCGCGCATCGGCAGGAACTGCAGAATCCACGTGGGCGTGAACATAGGTACGCGGGCTGGCGTGCCCGATGAGGCTCCGACCATTGGCGACGACGTCTACATTGGGCCGGGTGCGAAGCTGTTCGGGCGCATTGAGGTGTCCGACCGCATCGCCGTGGGGGCGAACGCCGTGGTGAACAAGAGGTTCGGCGAGCCGGGTATCTCTATCGGTGGAGTGCCAGCCAAGAAGATTAGCGACGAGGGAAACCCCGACTACAAAGGGAGGCAAGCCTGAATGATAAAGGAGCTAGCCAAGAGGATCCTCTATCCGCATGCTCACTCGTCCGAGGCGTTCGCGGACTATCTTAGGCGCAGGGGCGTCGAGGTCGGCGAGGGTGCTACTTCTTCGACGCGCAGACCATCAACGTCGACCTGCAGCGGCCGCACATGCTTCGGTTTGGGAAGTACGTGAAGGTAACCGGGTATGTGCACATTCTCTGCCATGACTACAGTCGCTCGGTCGTATTGCAGTCGGGGAAGTCACTTCGGTGAGGCTCGCGAGACCGTTATCGGGGACAACGTTTTCATAGGGGCGCATTCTATTGTGCTGATGGGGTCCCACATCGGCGCCGACTCGATTATAGGCGCCGGGGCGGTCGTCTCGGGAACGTGGCCCGAGGGCTCGGTTATCGCGGGCAATCCGGCGCGGCTGGTGTGCACGCTGGATGAGTTTGCGGAGAAGCGTGAGAGGCGCGAGCCGCAGGCGCCGTGGAGTTCGCGACGACTTTCAGGGAACGTAACGGTGTATGGCCGAGCTTGGAGCAGATGACAAACGCCTTCGCGTGGCTGTATCTGCCGCATACCGAAGAGGCTCTGCGCGAAGCATGAGGGGCTTTTCCGCCTCAACGGAGTTGACCCCGAGGTTTTGAAGAGAGCGTTTCTTGCTTCGAAGCCGAGGTTTAACAGTTATCAGGAATTTTTTAGATTATTGCGCCCGGGGCGGCGTGAAAACTAGGAGAAGATCGAATGAAGATTGCAGTCGCCGGTACCGGCTATGTGGGCCTTTCGCTCGCCGTCCTTTTGTCTCAGCACAATGAGGTGCACGCGTTGGACATCGTCCCTGAGAAGGTAGAGAAGATCAACGCCTTCCAGTCGCCCATCCAGGACGACGAGATCGAGCGTTTCTTGGCCGAGGCGCAGGAGCGGAAGCGCGAGCTCGACCTGCACGCCACCGTTGATGTGGCGGAAGCGTATACCGGCGCGGACTACGCCATCGTGGCTACACCGACGAATTACGACTCCGATCGCAACTTCTTCGACACGAGCTCGGTGGAGGCGGCGATCGCAGCTATCCGCTCGGTGAACCCAACGGCATGGATTGTCGTAAAGTCGACTATCCCCGTGGGTTACACTGCAAGTCTGTGTGAGAAGTTGGGCGATAGCCGCATTATTTTCAGCCCCGAGTTCTTGCGCGAGAGCAAGGCCCTCTACGACAATCTGCACCCCAGCCGCATCGTGGTGGGTGCTCCTGGCGACAACGCCGATGCTGTGAAGGCAGCGGAGATGTTTGCGGAGTTGCTAGCTCAGGGCGCTGATCCCGCTGAACTCGAACGCGTGAATGTTGATGGCACCATCGGCATTCCCAGGCTGGTGCTGGGCACCACCGAGGCTGAGGCTGTGAAACTGTTCGCCAATACCTACCTTGCGCTTCGCGTGGCTTACTTCAACGAGCTGGACACCTACTGCGAGATGCGCGGGTTGAACACCCATGATGTGATAGAAGGCGTGTGTCTGGATCCGCGCATCGGGGCGCATTACAACAACCCGAGCTTTGGCTACGGCGGCTATTGCCTGCCGAAGGACACCAAGCAGCTTTTGGCCAACTACAAGGATGTGCCGCAAAATCTCATCGAGGCGATCGTGGAGGCGAATCGCACCCGTAAGGATCACGTGGCTGACGAGGTGCTCTCGCGGGTGGCCGATTTGGTCTACTCCGGTACGCCGGCACCTATCGTCGGCGTGTACCGCCTGACGATGAAGTCCAATTCCGACAACTTCCGCGCAAGCTCTATTCAGGGCGTGATGAAGCGCGTCAAGGCAAAGGGCGTGCCGGTAATCGTCTATGAGCCGACTTTGAACGCCCCGGAGTTCTTCGGCAGTGAGGTCACTCACGATTTGGCCAAGTTCAAGGCCGAGTGCGACGTAATCGTGGCCAACCGCTGGAGCGATGATTTGTTCGACGTAGTGGACAAGGTTTATACGCGAGATCTGTTCAAGAGAGATTAACCTAGCGGATGCTTAGGATCGGCGCATGGACCTAGGTGTTATCGTTCAAATCGTTGCCTGCGCGCTTGCAACCCTGTGTAGCATTGGCGCGATGGGAATCGCCGTCTGGACCGTCCATGAGAGTCGTCGGCCACAACCTGTCGCCTTCCTCGAACACGTCCGCGATAAATCGAGCGTCTTGTTCGTTATCGAGAACTTCGGCACCGGGGTTGCCTCGAATATTGAGATCAGTGGGTTTGATTATGCCTTAGTGGGTGAGCGCGAGAGGAAGAAGGTAGAGCACAGCTCCGTCGAAAATGGCATTTCCATGCTGGTTCCTGGAGCTCGAAGGGATACCCTTCTATTGAGTGGAGCAGACGATATGGGGGAAACGGCTCGGTGTCTCTTGCGCAGTGACTTTGTGCTATAGCGAGCGTGGGCTGTTAGGAAGGCCCAAACATCGTGAAGAGGAGTTTTTGCTGGATATGGGGTCGTTTGCCGGGAGTCTATATATGATGAGCGATTTTCACGATATGGTTGTGGCGACGAAGAACATGGCCAAGTCGCTGGAGAGGATGAGCGAGTGAAAGAGTGAGGCGAACAACAAAGCCCGGTTTTCTGGCTCTTTGCTTTCGCGGGCACTTGTCAGTTCGGCTCCTGCAGAAGATAGCAGCAAATGCGATAAAGGGTCTGAAGGCTGCGTGATCGATCGGATCCGACCCACTCCGCTTCTGTCGTTTCCCCGCAACTCAACCGAGTTGCGGGGTTTCTTGGTCTTTGGGCGGATTATTCGCCGCCGGTTAACAGGCGTTAACTACCGGGGGTGACAATCGGCAGAAGGCCCTCTTTCGTCGTGGCCGCCGCTCGCCTTAGGGCACGTCCAAAATACCTTGCTTTCCGCCTCTGGGCAGGAGCGCAATCCCGCGCTCCCTGACCCAGGGGAGGAAACATGCCCTCATCGCGAGGCTGCCGCAGCAGCTACTGTGTTTGGCAACGGTTTTCTCGACACTTTGGCTGTCCGGTTCCGACAATCTGGCAAAAGAACCGCCGATGCCTCAGATTTCCGCCTTCCCGAGCATCAAGGCCTTGTCCATCCTCTTGCTCGTGCCGTTGAACTCGACGAGTCTTCCATGGTGGACCACCCTGTCGATCATCGCGGAGGCAAGCTTGTCGTCGCCCAGGATCGTTCCCCCATTTGCTGAACTCGATGTTGGTGGTGAACACCGCGCCTCGCTTCTCGTAGCATGCTGACACCACCTGGAACAGCAGCCTTGCGCCGTTAATGTCCAGGGGCACGTACCCGAACTCATCCAAGATCAGAAGGTCGGCCTTTGCCAGGTCCCTCATGAACTGATCTAAGGCGCCTGCAGAGTTTGCCATCGTAGGGCCATGACGAGCTCCGCGGTGGTGAAGAACCTGACCGTCTTGCCGGAGTCGCGGCGGCAACGCCGATGGCGATTGCCAGATGGGTCTTTCCGCGGCCGGTCTGGCCATAGAACACGAAGTCCTGGGCCCTGTCTATGAACCCCAGCCCCATCAGGTCCTCCGCGGTGTAGCCTTCGGGGAAGGACACCTGGGAGAAGTCGTAGCCTTCGAATGACTTGACTTGCGGGAACTTTGCCTTCCTGAACAGCCTGTCTCGCTTGCGCCTTTCCCTGACGCCCTGCTCGTCATCAAGCATCGCGGCCGCCGCGGCGAAGCTGGCCCGGCGTTGCCGTGGCGCAGAACCTGTCGATCGCCTCGTTGGAGAAGTACATCATCCTCGCCTTGTCCTTGAACTCCCTTGCCTCCTCTGCCTTCAAAGCCATTACCTGCCCCCCGATTCCCAACGCGCGGTCGTACTCCGGCAGGTCGACGGGCTCGTCATATGCGATGGCGCCTCCCGCGCAGCGTGCCGCCGCGACGGCGACCGACGCCGCATCTACCCTGCCCGTCGCAATGAGCGCCATTTCCATGGCCGTGACGGTGGCGTCCCATCCGCGAACGGCGACCTCGTCCCTCATGGTTCTCAGGCTGGCCCGAAGGTCGCTTTTGTCTTTGCCGTCGAGATGGCTCCTCGGCATGTCGGGCATGCATGCCCTCACCTTGCTGTTCGTCCATCCACCCGGCTTGCTGCAAAGCGTCGCTATCTGGCTCGCAGGCTGCGACGAGTCCGAAGGCGCATCTCCGTAGGCACGCTTTCGCGGCTGCACGCGAAGGTGCCTTCCTCGTCGTATATGCGCACGTCGGTGGCGCCGCCCCACTATCAGCGTCGTTCCCGCAAGCGCCGGGTCCGTCGAGTAGAGGCGCTTGCCCTCGATGCGGACCTTGCCGCGCTTGTCGGCCTTGGGCCTGACGTAGCGCACGGCGTCGAACGGATTTTCCGGCAGGCCCGCCATGGCTACGCGGTCCTCCGCGAATAGCCGGGCCTCCGGCTCCGCCCTTGCGCCAATGCTTCTGCTCGGAAAGGCGCATGCAGCGGTCGAGCAGGTGGCGGTTGTATATGCCGGTGCCGCCGATGCGGGGAACGGGCACGAACAGGTTGCGGCGGATGAAGCCGACCTTGTTCTCCACGTTGCCCTTCTCGTTGCCCGAGTCCGGGTTGCAGAAAGAGTGGTCGAACCCGTAATGGGCGGAGAAAGCCGCGAACGTCTCGGTGGTCCTTACGGTCGAGCAGGCCTTCCTGCCGACGCCGGTGGCGTTGTCGAACACTATGCGCGTTGGGACGCCGCCCGCAGTACTCGAATATGTTGCGCAGGCCCTGGCAGACGCACTCGGCGTTCTGGCCGGGGAACACCTGCGCCAGGCCGACGTTCGAGTAAGGGAAGGTGACGACGAAGTACGGCATCCGCCTTCGCACGCCGCCGACGTAGAAATCGGCTTCGCCGAAATCGGCCTGAGCCTCGCCGGGGCCCATACCAGATCGAGAAACGCCTCCTTGGATTCCCTGCGCTCTGCCTTGAGGCGGGCGACGTGGTGGCGGACGGTGGGCTCGCTTGCCTCGCAGCCGCACTCGTCTCTGAGGCGGGCGTGTATGCGCGCGGCAGTGTGGCGCTGCTTGCGCTATGACCTGGCGTCCTCGTCGAGCCAACCCTCGATAACGCTGCGGTATTGGTTCATCATCGACGAGCCTGGGCGTTTAACGGGCATCTTCGGGGAGAGGTCGTCAAGGGCGAGGTATTTGTATACGGTGTCGCGGCTGACGCCGGTGATCCGGCTTATGGAAGCGATGCTCTCGCCGCTCTTTCTCAATTGCCGTATAGTTACGACTTGGGACATGCTGATCATTTTCCTTTCTGGCCTCCTTAGTCGATTACCGAAGCAATGACTAGGTTAGGCCGATAGCTTTGTGATCGGCATGTTCTTTGCTGCTATGCCCGAATCAGGTAAGCCGAAGTGTCGACTTTTACGCTACCGCATACAACCGCTGCTCGAGCGTCTCCTCGCCCGCGGGCTCCTTCCTCCTTCGCCCCGACGGATGGACGGCGAGGGCGTCTTCGCCTCCCTCTCGGTACCGCTTCGCCCAGTCTCGTATCTGCGCGCTGTTGCGCACGCCATGCTCGAGAGCCAGGGCCCTGTAGTCGCCCTCGCCACGGAGATAGGCTTCGACGACGCGAAGCTTGAACTCCTGGGGATAGCGGTTGTTCTTCCTCGGCCTGTCTATGGCCCCGACGCCGCCTTGGTCGATCCTCTCCTCCAAAGCTTCACGGTTGACTTCGTAAGGCCGAACTCGTGCTGCAGCATGGTGATGGTCGCGCCATCGGCGTATCTGTCCGCAAAGCGCTGCTTGAACTCGGCGGAGTAATCCTTGCTCAGCAAATCAACCCCCTAACGCAGAAGACCCCTATAGAAGGTGCAGAACATTGTCTGTCCAACTATAGGGGTTCACTGCAAAAAATGGGGTGCGGTTCATGCCCTTGTCTACGGGCGTTGATTTTGTTGAAGGCACTGTCGCTGCGGCTCTCGGTTTTGCCGTATGATTTCTGCCCAAAACGTCGTGGTGGTTCGGCGATTCGCTTTATTGCCGCCGATCATGCGGGAACGATCGCATCCATTAATGTGCCTGATGAGTTGAGTGGCGCCGATGGTGTTGAGGAAATTGAGTTGTACCTTAAGCCTGGCGACTCTATCGAAACGCCCCATTCTAGTAATGATCGCATAGGTCACGTTGTGTGTAGCGGTGCCAATGCCGATGAGGCGGCCGCACACGCCGAGTGTGCGCTCGGGGAGATTGAGGTGGAGCTCATTTAGTGAAGGGTTGCCTGCCGCAAGAACTTCCTGCTAAGCGATACGCCGCGTGGCACCGAGGCGTCTGCCGGCGCGTACTCGATCATGTCCACGGATGCCCTTCTAAGTGTCAAGAGCAATTCACGAGTTCGCTCTGCCTTTTCATGACGTAGTAGACCTCCCGCGCGATATAGCGCTTCAGGCACCTTATGGCCTCCATCTTGGTGTGCCCCTCGGACATCTTCTTGGCGACGTATTCCTTGGTGCGCTCATCGGTTCTGAGCCTCCCTATGGCGATGATGTGGATCGCGGAGTTCGCCTGCCTGTCGCCGCCGCGGTTGAGCCTGTGCCGATACGTCATCCCCGACGAGACGGGAACGGGCGCGACGCCGCAGAGCATGGCGAAGGACGCCTCCGACCCGAGCCTTTCGGGGTTGTCTCCGACCGTTACCATCAGCTGAGCCGCCGACTGGGCGCCGACGCACTTGAGCTGGACCAGCAGCGGGCGGCGTCGGCCAGTATCGCGTCGATCATGTCATCGAGCTCGGAGACCTCGTCGTCCAGGTCGACGTAGCGCTTGGCGAGGCGCTTCAAGGCTATCTTTGCGGCGCCGAGCGGGTCCTGAAGTCGGTCGAGTCCGGCCGCGTCGCGACCAGGTGCCTTATCAGCTGCATGCGCGTCATGCCGCGCAGCTGGTCGCGCAGCTCCTCGGGCGCCGAAATTATGTCGGCCCTTATCATCTGCAGCGCGACCCTCCGCGCTGCTACGGCCGTCGACCTGGTCTTTTGCAGCATCCTGAGGGGGCCTCGACCATGCCGTCGCGGCTCTTCGGCGTGACGGTCCTCGCGCCGGTGAACGCCGCCTCGGCGGCCATCTCCGCGTCGATGAAGTCGTCCTTGCCGCGCTTCCTGCGCACGGTCTTGTCGGGAAAGGTCACCTCCAGCACGGCGAAGCCGTTTCTTCAGGAGATGCCTGGTCAGACCGCTGCCGTATGATCCCGAGCATTCGACCCCCCACGCGCAGCACCTCTCCGAGCGACCTCGCCCACGACTCGAGCAGCCTGTAGCCCTGCCGGGTCGTGGGGAAAGCTCCCTCGCCGACCAGCGTCCCCTGCCAGTCCACCGCCGCCGCCACGTGAATCTCCTTGTGCGTGTCGACGCCGATGATAACTTGCCCTTGCCTCGGTCTTTGCATGTCCGGCTCCTTAAGCGTAAGGTGTGCTTTGCGCGCTCTCGCCGAGCCGGCTGCCGGACAGGACAGTAACGGGATGCATTGCAGGCATCTGGCCCTTCTTGGGTCACGGACCGGGGAGGCGAGGGCCTCCGTCGGAACCGCCCCGAGCAACCGACATATCCGGGGAATGACATGGCGTCGATCGCTGTGCGGGTCAGGATGCGCGGGCCGACCGTCAATCGGAGTGCGGGTCAGGATGCTGCGATGCGGTCCCGACTGCAGGATACGGCTCCGTTCCGGTTGCCGCAAAACCTGCTGGCAACATTCTTACTAGCAAGATGAACGAGCTGAACCAGTGCGATTCGTCTTTCGCGCTCTGCTCGTCGAATGATACGATTAGTTAAGATACGGCCCGCCTTCTAGCGTGATTGAACCTGACGCTCAAATCGTATCGGAGGCACGTACCATGTTCATTTTACTTTCCGGACACGCTTAGCTTTCAGGGTGAGTAACGGGTTTTGCGTTATCGTGTTCATCGAATCTTCAGGTCGGGGTGAGATAATGCGATTAAGCCAGTCATCGGGTAGATGCTTGTTCATCAGGAACGATATAGCAGGGAAGATAAAGGAAAAGACGCGAATAGGTAGCGTCTTTTTTTGAGTATAAAAGGAAGCAAGGAAGAGTGAGCGCATTTGAAGATTGAGCCATTCTATTGCGATATGCATATTCACACCTACGAGGACGCCAACAAGCGCGAGAACACTCATTATGATGTTGACGCTCTTTTAAGACGCGTGCGGAATTGCGCTAAGGGGCACAAGGCGATGATTTCGCTAACGGATCATAACGTCATTAATGCCGATGCCTACAAGGATATTTTGGCTAATGCTAAGAATGACATCACTATTATCCTTGGTGTTGAGCTGCACGTTAAAGCTAATGGTCCGAAGCCCTACCATGCGCATGCCTATTTTAATATCGAGCCAAGCGTTGAAGCGATTGGTGCCATTAATGAGCTCCTTGGTGCATTATATCCAAATAAGCTTCCAGGTAAATTTGATAGTATCCCGAGTCTTCCTGAGGTGCTCAATTCATTGCACGAGTATGAGTTCCTGTTCTTGCCTCATGGTGGACAAGCTCATGGGACATTTGATCGAGCGGTTGGCGAGGATGAGCGATTTGACGACCTCATGATGCGAAGCATCTATTACAACACGTTTGATGGCTTCACGGCACGTTCTTGCGCCAACGTCGATAATACCGTGAGATATTTTCAGCGTATTGGAATTGATGAATTCACTAACCTTCTGACTGGTTCGGACAACTACGAACCAGCGAAATATCCAAAGCCAAAGGGCGAAAATGCTGATCCGTTTACGCCAACATGGATTTTGGCGGAGGTTAGCTTTGACGGATTGCGCATGGCACTTTCAGAGAGGTCGAGGCTTTATTACGAGAGCGATCCGCCAGAGAGTTTCGCTCATGTCAATCCATCCATTGAGACTATATGTCTTGCTGGGGAGAACATAGATGTTGATATCGATCTCACACCTGGGCTAAACGTTATTATTGGCGGTTCTTCGACTGGCAAGACTTTGCTGGTTGAGGCAATCGCGCGCAAGATCGGCATCTTGGATTCGTTCGAACAGCATGGATTCTATGACAAATTCGGTATCGATAAAATCCAGCTTGGTCGAAATGACAAGGGCAAACCATACTATATTAATCAGAGCTATATCGGAAAAGTTGTTGATAAATCCGTAAATCATGAGACCATCGATAGCATTCAGATTCTCAAAGATGTTTTCCCTCAGGACCAACATGCTTCAGAGGGCCTCGATGCAAATTTTGGGACTGTACGAGATTTCGTGTTAAAATGTTCTCAGCTGCAGAAGTCGTGCAGCAAGCAGAAGAGGCGCTTCGCCGGTTGTCCGCGCCGTGCAATCTGATTACAGAAGACTCAATCGCAAGTAATCCTATTGCGGTGTTGGAGCCATCTGCAGAATTGCAGCGGGCGATGGCATGGAAACCCGCGGTTGAAACCAGGGCTAAGGAGGCGATCGCGGATCTCGAATCCATGTTCGAGAGCAATCCGCTTTTGCCCTCAATCAAAGACGAGGCAAATGCGCTTCGGGCGAAGATTAAACTGGGCAAAGATATAACAGACTTTGAGCAGGCGATCGCTTCCTTGTTTAAAGAGGGTTCAGGTGTCTATGCTAATGAGGAAGTTGCAGCAAAGCAATCCGACCTGACTAAACGTGATAGCTTTGCGGCGGTTCTTAAGAGTATTGTTGATTTGCGTGCAGGCCTTGCCGATTACCACAGTGCCAAGTCAAAGTTACTCGCACAGGAATTCGAAGACGTGCCCAAACGAGCTAAAGCTTGCTGGACATCAACTGAGCGTTGTGTATTCGTTTAAGATGTCGGAAGCGTTGTTGTTGGGTGCAATCAATGATGTTTTGAGGGGCGATAGCAAGTTCGAATCCATCGAGGAGGTTACGGCGGACAAGCTTGCTGCTTCTTTGGCTGGTGTCGACAGGCGCCACACGGGAATACGCTCGCTCAGCTCCATGGCTGCAGCTGTTGCCGCGAATCTTGAAAAGAGCAAGAAGCGGACATTTAGCATAACCACAAAACGTGGCGCAAGCTGGGATGAGCTTAGCGAGGGACGTAAAACGGCAGTGTTGCTCGATTTGATTCTTGGGTTCGACGGCAATACGGCGCCGCTTATAATCGATCAGCCGGAAGACAATCTCGCTGCAGATTACATCAACGATGGCCTTGCTGCTGCGATTAAGGGCAGTAAGGCAACCAGGCAGACAATTGTGGTAACTCATAATGCCACGATACCCATGCTTGCCGATGCCCAAACGGTAGTGTTGTGCCGAAACATCGATGGCAAGCTGGTGATTCGCTCCGCACGGCTCGAAGGCTCTATTGATGGTAAGCGCGCCCTTGATTGGGTTGTCGAGATTACTGACGGCGGTGAGCCTTCTGTGCAGAAGCGCTTTAGAAAATACAATTTCAGGAGGTTCGGGGGTCGCTAATGGAATTAAAGCTACTGTTCGGGCATGCCGAGAATGGCAGCGCAATCGCCAAGATGGCAATTGATGGTGGAGATCCAGTGGACTTTGATTATGTGAAACTGGTCAAGTTGCTGTTTGATGACCCCGCAATCACCGTAACGGCTGAAGTTGCACAGTCGTACAACAATGCGCAAAAGCAACGACTGAATGAGTTAGTTGGCAAAATCGTATTAACTGCAAGGGGGGCAGGCTAACGAAACACAGACTGATTCTATGGATAAGACGGCTCCTGTTTAGCGCTTTTAAAATAAGAGGGGTCCATAAGAGACGCTCCTTCGCGGAGAACAAAAGATATCCTAGCAAGAAGGGCGTCTTTTGTGCGCTCAAATCAAGAATGTCGAAAGAGGGCAGTGAGGTATGGCGCGGATGTGATTTAGGTCGTTAGCATTGATATTGCCGGCATCTTCAAGCAAAATTCAGCTAGCCGCTGGCACGGCTACTCATTGAGCAGAGACGCGTCCAGATATCGGCGGAGCCCCATTCGCTGTCCGCGACGTATTTCAGGCGGGCGACTACCAGCACGAGGGCCGACCTTCCATCGGGGAACGTGCCGACGACGCGGGTGCACCGCCTGATCTCCCTGTTGAGCCGCTCGATGGCGTTGTTCGTGCGTATGCGCCGCCAAGCTCGCGGGGCGTCTCGCATCACGTCAGCGTCTCGGCGAAGCCCTCGCGCACGACCTGGCGGCCTCCTTCAGCTTCATCGGCTCGAGTTCGGCGGTCACCGACTCGGCTTTTGGCCGCCGAGGCCTCGCGCGACTCCATCGCGTGGATGGCCTTGAGCATGGCCGCGACCTGCGAACGCTTCGATTTGGGGACCTTGGCAAGGACGTTGCGGTAGAAATGCACGGTGCAGCGCTGGTATTTTGCCTTCGGGAACACCTCGGCGATCGAGCCGACCATGCCGGCGGCCTTGTCGCCGGTGGACATGCGAACGCCGCGCAGCCCGCGCGACTTCGGACACGACGGGAAATCGGCCAGCGCTCCTTGATTCCGTGAAGCCCTCGGCGCAGCCGACGACCTCGCGGTATCCGTCCTCGTTCGCGCCGATCGCCACCATCACCGCCACGTTCTCGTAGGAGCCTCTCCAGCTGCGCTTCAGGTAGAGGCCGTCGACGTAGACGTACGGGTATTCGCGGGCCAGAGGACGGCATCTCCATTCGTCTACGGCCTTGAATGCCTTGCCGTTCAGGTTGGGGACCGTGCCGGCGGAAACGCCCGCGCCCCAGAGGATCTCGCCGACGTCCTCGATGCGCCGCGTCGACACGCCGGCCAGGTGCATCTCGATGATGGCCTCCTCGACCGAGGTCTCGCGCCTTTTGTAGCGCTCGATGACCGCCGTGGCGAACCTCATCCCCTTGAGCTTGGGCATCTTGAGCGTGACCTGGCCCGACGTCGTGGTGAAGCCGCGCTCGTAGTGGCCGGCGCGGTAAGCGGCGCGCCCGTCGGTGCGCTCGTAGGCCCGGCGCCGACGAGCTGGTCGGCCTCCTCGTCGAGCATCGCGCTGATGGCCTCCTCGATGGTTTTCCTGACCAGCTCGCGCAGTTCGTCTCTCACGGCCTGCTCGTCGAATGATACGATTGGGTTGGACATGGCCTGCCTCCTAGCATGATTGAATTCGACACTCAAATCATACCGACGGCATGCGCCATGTCTTTTCTATTTTCTGGACGCGTTTGGCTTTCAGGGCGCGTAAAGAATTTTACGTTACCGCGAAGGAGCCAACGAGAACACGAATGGCCTGTTGCGGCAGTATTTCCCGAAGGGCATCGACCAGGGCATCTTCCCCGAGGAGCATCTGGACGCCATTGCCGGGGAGTTCAACAACGGGCCTCGTAAGATGCTCGGGTGGAGGAAACCCAACGAGGTTTTCCTAGAGTTGATAAACGATTCGCTGACAGCCTAAAATCGGCTTTATTGAATGGGGGGTGTTGCGACGTTCCCTAGAACCGCTAGGCATAGGTTTAATGGATTATGAGAGGATTGACGAGCTCGTTTGATTGGCGGGGGGAGGAGAAACGCCGCCATCCTCGCTTGGTTTATTCACGGACTTTTTCTAAATCGATTTTGGCAACTGAAAGAAATTGGAAAGAGGCGAAAACATGTCGTGGGAAGAGATAAGCAGCGAACAAGTTGGTCCTTGTCCATGTGGAAAAGGCCATATTGTATGTACTGTTAGAATGGACGACTGGAACAGAAGTGAGGTTGGTTATCGTCTCGAATGCGGTACTTGTTCAAAAAATACCAAGTTGTACGCGAGGTAACGGGCCGTTGTCATCCTGGGCACGAGCGGGTGTCGGTTTCTCTTGTCCCTATCGACTACCCTCCCTATAACGGCCCGAGCGAAGAGACGGAATACGGCCCAAAGAAAGCAGTGACGAACGATTTCGTTGTTTGGCTGATTGAAAACGAGACAAGACGGCTCTTATTGATGCAAAAAGGAAGATCTTGTCGCCTGCGGCAGTTTGCTCGCGGGTGAAAGGGATTGCGGCTCAAGTGGTGGAAAACCGTCGGAGGCTCTTTAAGTCGGCGAGGGTGAAAGTCATTGCTAACGAGATTGACAGTGCGCTTGAACGCTACGACGCGTACGTTGGCAATGCCGAGCAGAGGGAGGCTTTACGTGCTATTGAGCAGGCGGAAAGGGCAAATATGAAGAGCGTCGCCGCAGGGTCATGATCCCGATTGGTTAGTCGTTGGTCTTATGGCAAAGTCGGGGCGGTCAATTGCGCTGATGGCTCTGGCGTGCATACGTAAATGCTTCGGATATAGTTAAACCTTGGGTTGCGTTAAAATGTGGCATGGTGTTTTGGGGCGGATTGAATGCTTACGAATGGGGTATGCCGCATATTGTGACGCCCTGTACCATTTCCTTTTTATGTCCTGCAATCTAGGCGAAGGATTTGAGGATGGCGTTACGATTCTGGATGAGCGACGGCAGACCTGCGGCTGCGGCCAAGGGGAAGCGTCCTCGGCGCTGCCTGCCGGAGAAGGTGCGCGTGTCCAAGGGAATGACCGTAGCGAAGGTCTTGCGCGCGGGTAGGACGCCGTTTGTACCCAGGTAGCTGACGGGTCGGTGAAGATTTGGATTCAGGGAGACCTCGAACACTATTCGTGCCAGATCAAAAGACGGCGCGACGCCCCTGGACATCGTCAAGCAGGTCGTGTCTTCGCAAGAATTTGAAATGGTTTGCGCGAAGTGTGAGCTTCGCTAGTGTGATGGCCTAGCGATAGATTCGCGTCATGCTAAATTCGATGAGAAGGAGGAGTTTTGGTCGGAACTATTTGTCCGGACCTCCTTACCGGTTGGCGTGTTGTTCATTGATATGCGTAAACGCACTCAGCGATGTGGTCGGTTTTAGCCCTGGCGAAAACATTCGCTGATGCGCCACGCTTTCGCAGCGAGCTGCAAAGTGGGAAAATAGCCTATGGAGTAAAGGTTGGATTAAGGAAGCAGGAGCGCTGGCATGTCGCGAAAACCTAAGTGTCCCGAACCGTTCGGCATCAAGGGATTGAAGTCTCGAGGTTTCGTGCTATTCATGACCTTGAGATTGGGCTCGGACAGCTCGTCACCGTGATAGCCGGGCAGAATGGGACGAGCAAGTCCACCATATTGGGCATGTTAGGGCAACCGTTCGGGCTCAGGGATCGGCGGACCATCTTCAGCAAGCCGTTCAGCACTAAGTTTACCGACATATTCAACATGTCGCCCGAGCACGATATTCCGGGTGAGCATTTATATTATGTCGATTTCAACGATGAGGCCATAGCTGGGTCCCAAGGACAGCATGTCCAGGTCAAATCGTTTAAACGTCCCGCAAAGACAAGTCTTCCATTCGCATTGTCACCGGTGCCTCTCGCGCTAAGGGCGAGGGCAACATTGACTACCCCGTAATCTACCTCGGCTTGAAAAGGACCAACCCTGTCGGTGAGTTTCTTTAACCCGCAGGCCGAGCAGACGGACTTTTCGGAAAGCGAAGTCGAGCAATTCAATCAGTGGTACGCTCGTGTTATGGTCGACCAGGAAAAGACTACCGATGTCGTAAGGATGTCGAAGCATGGTCAGAAGGAAACCCTTCTTGTCAACACCCCCACCTACGACTATCTCGCCAACTCCGCCGGGCAGGACAACCTTGGGCAAATATTGGGTGCCCTTATCTCTTTTCAGCGGCTAGCCGATGCCATGGGCGAGGAATACAAAGGCGGTCTTCTCCTGATCGACGAGCTTTGACGTGACACTGTTCCCCTCCTCCCAGGTGAGGCTTTTCGAGCTATTGAAAGAGCAGGCTGAGGCGCAGAGGGTGCAAGTTGTATTTACCACCCATTCAATGACGCTTCTTGAGAAGGCCGTTGAGAGACGCGGGGCAGAAAACAATATGGTCAAGGTTCTGTATCTCAAGAAAAGGGAGTCCGGAATCAGGTTGACGGTCGACCCACCGATAGACGAGATTCAAGCTGACCTCATGGTTGAGCCGCTGAGACCGAAAAAAGGCTTTAAAGCTGAAATCTGGTGCGAGGACGACGAAGCGAAATGGGTGCTCAAGGCAAATAATGCCTTCGCGATTGAAGCGGAAATGCGACATTGTTTCCGCGAAGCTCAGTTGCGGCGAGTTGGGAGCTCGCCGTTAGGGATATAGCTTCCTTTGCGAGGTGTGTGCTTCGTAGTAGACGCTGACTCGAACAAAGGTGCGGCGAAGCGGATAAAGGATTGCGGCAGAAGGTTCGTGCTGCCTGAGGCGATACGTCGCCAGAGCAGTCGATATATGATTTGCTGTACAACTCTCGGATGAAGATGACTTTTGGATCAATAGCAGGCAATACACCAAACAGGTCATGCTCAGCCGGTTTGCCGACTCAAAGCGTGAATTGAACGCAATGGCGGGGATAAGGAGCGTAAGCATTACAAACAATGGTTTAGGGAGAGAGAAAGCCGAAGGCCTATGGGGTGAAAATGGCTCGTCTGTTGCCGCTCTTTGGATAAAGAAGTATGAGCCGGAGATTCAGGACTTTAACGAGAGACTCGAGCGAAGAGTTGACGGAATCATAAAACGGCAGCAGTATGAACGAGGTCAGTAGAGGGTCAATTGTTCGACGCATTGAGGAGGTGGAAAGATGGCGACTACGTACACGCCCATCAGGTATCCTGGCGGGAAGACGAAGCTGTATCCTGAGATCAAAGCTATCCTTGAGTCAAATGACTTGCTTGGGCATCCCTACGCCGAGTTGTTTGCTGGTGGTGCGGGACTTGCTATCAAGCTCCTCCTGAAGGGCGATGTGTCCTCAATCGTGATTAACGATTACGACCGTGCCGTGTACTGCATGTGGGATGCCGTTGTCAATCACGCTGAAGATCTGTGCGAGTTCATCGACTCCGCCGTCCTAGACGTTGAAACTTGAAGGCGATGCGCGCCGTGTACCGAAACTCCGACGATGTCGGCGATTTCGAGCTCGGCAAGGCGGCTTTCTACCTCAACAGGACAAACGTGTCGGGCATCCTGAGCGGCGGCGTTATAGGCGGGCTCAAGCAGGCCGGCAACTACAAGATGGACGTTCGCTTCAACCGTGAGACCTTGAAGAAAAAAAGTCATGGACATCGCGGCGCGAAGGGGCGATATCGAGGTAACAAGGCTTGATGCAGAGGACTTCATCAACGATAGAATGAGTGATTCCGAGCTGTTCGCCTACCTCGACCCGCCGTATGTGCAGAAGGGCCCCGGCTTGTATCGAAGCGCGTTCGATGAGGCGAAGCACAGGTCGCTTGCTAGGAAAGTCGGTGACGCTAGGAGCAAGTGGGTCGTAACCTACGATGCCGATGACCTCATTGATGATATCTACGGCAATTACGAGCGCGGTGACCTTGAGATCAGCTATACGGCCAACGTGAAGACCGTCGGCAAGGAGAAGATCATTCTCGGACCGGGTCTTAAGTGGCCTGGAAAGGTTCTGAAGCTTGTTGCGCAGTGAGGTCAGTGCGCAGTGGTGGGATGGAGTCTGACAATGACTGCGGTGAAGCAACAGCATTATCTGCCACAGTTCTATTTGAGGTCCTTCACTGACGAGCGTGGGTTTCTTCATGTTGTTAGGCGTTCTGGTGATCATCTGGGCCCAATCTATGAGAGTAAGCCTAATCGCGTGTGCTGCCAATCATATCTTCATGAAGTTAAGAGGCGTTCGCCGGGGGCATGAGGAAGAATTTATAGAGAAAGGCTCTATCGAAACTTTGCTCGGAAAGGCCGAGACTGTGCTTGCGCGCAGGTACTGCGATTTGTTGCGTTGCCTGGAGGATGGCAGGCTACCTGGTGATAAATCTGATTTCATAGAAGATCTGGTTGCTCTTATTTCCTTCTTCGTTGTTAGATCGCCGAAATGGCTGCAATCCAAAAGGAATGATGCAGCCGATGTTGCCGATAGGCTGTCGAAGGTTGGCCTCCTAAGCGAAGAGGACATTGCTCAGCTGTCCGCGGAGGGACTTTGGGGAGTTAGAGGCGTTCGCCGAACTGGGCATCATGGACGCGGCATTATTCAGCACGGCCGACGGGGCACCGATGCGAACCTTGGCAAAGCTTATGCTGGACATGAGATGCTGCTTTTAAAATCTGTTGGTCGACTTGAGTTCGTAACAGCGTCGTTTCCTGTTTATTTCGCTTGGGCTTCGAGACGGACGAACTCCCAGCGGGGATTTATTTCCCCCTGAATCCTCGATTCGCAGTGGTTCTAAGGAAAAGCACGAGGCCAGGCGATGGCGTAGCCTTCATTGATGATGTTTTCGATGAGCTCGTGTTGTCCCTTAATAGGACCCTCATGAACCGAAGCGACGCCTGGGATGCGCTCGTGGCGAGCAGTGGCGGTGTGCTTGAGGATTTGGCGAAAGGGTATTGCAGATCCAGCTAACGCTGATGTGGGTAGGTTTTGCTGGGTCTCAGTATTGTGCTGTCGATGCTTGCCGTCCCATTCTTCAAAACTCTGTCTAGCGTAAGCGGAAAAGATAGGACTTCTTAACCGATGCCGCCATTTTGTCCATGCTTGTCGTAAACTCCTTCGACTCGGAGGCTGCGATATCTGTCAATGGGGACGCCGGATCGTGTCGGGAATGTTGGCGTAAGCGAAGCAAGCCGAGACGGCTTTGAAGGGAAACGGCCTTCGCCCTGGAATCCGGAATTGCGACGGTACCGTCAACAGTTTTGCGCAAATTCAGCCAGCCGCTGGCACGGCTACTCATTGAGCAGAGACGCGTTTAGGTATCGGCGGGAGCCCCATTCGCTGTCCGCGACGTATTTCAGGCGGGCGACTACCAGCACGAGGGCCGACCTTCCATCGGGGAAAGTGCCGACGACGCGGGTGCACCGGCTGATCTCCCTGTTCAACCGCTCGATCATGTTGTTCGTGCGGATGCGCCGCCAAGGCTCACGGGGCGTCTCGCATCACGTCAGCGTCTCGGCGAAGCCCTCGCGCGCGACCTTTGCGGGCCTCCTTCAGCCTCATCGACTCGAGCTCGGCGGCCACCGACCCCGCCTTGGCCGATGCCGCCTCGCGCGACTCCATGGAGTGGATGGCCTTGAGCATGGCCGCGACTCCGCGAATGCTTCGATTTGGGGACCTTGGCAAGGACGTTGCGGTAGAAATGCACGGTGCAGCGCTGGTATTTTGCCTTCGGGAACACCTCGGCTATCGCGCCCGTCATGGCGGCGGCCTTGTCGCCGGTGAACATGCGCACGCCGCGCAGCCCGCGCGACTTCGGGACACGACGGGAAATCGGCCAGCGCTCCTTGATTCCGTGAAGCCCTCGGCGCAGCCGACGACCTCGCGGTATCCGTCCTCGTTCGCGCCGATCGCCACCATCACCGCCACGTTCTCGTAGGAGCCTCCCCAGCTGCGCTTCAGGTAGATGCCGTCGATGCAGGCGTACGGGTATTCGCGGGCCAGAGGACGGCATCTCCATTCGTCCACGGCCTTGAACGCCTTGTCGTTCAGGTTGGAGACCGTGCCGGCGGAGACGCCGGCGCCCCACAGGATCTCGGAGACGTCCTCGATCCTCCTGGTGGAGACCCCGGCCAGGTACATCTCGATCATGGCCTCCTCGACGGAGGTCTCACGGCGCTTGTAGCGCTCGATGATCGCCGTCGCGAACCTCATGCCCTTGAGCTTGGGCATCCTGAGGGTCACCTGGCCCGACGTCGTGGTGAAGCCGCGCTCGTAGTGTCCGGCGCGGTAAGCGGCGCGCTCGTCGGTGCGCTCGTAGGGCCCGGCGCCGACGAGCTGGTGGCCTCCTCGTCGAGCATCGCATTGATGGTCTCCTCGATGGTTTTCCTGACCAGCTCGCGCAATTCGTCTTTCACGGCTTGTCTTCTGGCATGATTGAGTTTGGCGCTCAGGCTATGCCGTCGGTATGCGTTATGTCCTTCTTGCTGTTTGATGCGTTTGGCTTTCGGGGTGCGGAACGGATTTTACGTTTGGGCGATGAGATGCGGCTCGCCGCCCGCAGCGAGGAGGGCCAGCCGCTTGTGGTTGCTCGCCGACATCCACAAGGCGAATGACAATCTAGACAGCAAGAGCGCGGCCTTCGACAAACAGTACCTGTCGGGTTGTTACGGCGCCGACCCGTACCTCACCCGTATCGAGGGAGTGGGGCTAGCATGGTGGCGAAGAAGTTTTGGTTGAGCGGTTCGTATATGAGGCCTATTTCCCTAGAGGGAGGCAATGAGCCATGTAAAATCGATGTTGGGCGATTTACGAATCGCTTGACAGCATAGGAGGTGCAATTGAACCGTATAGTCACGAAACCGACCAGAATCGACCTGCATATCCATTCTGCTGCAAGCACTGCTACAAAGGACAAAGGCAATAAGGAGCTTGCCGATTGCGACAAAGGCCATGTCGATGTGCTGCTTCGCGGTTTGGAGGCGCATGGCATCAACATGTGCGCAATTACCGACCACGATTGCTTCGACAAAGACCTCTACTTCGCTTTGAAGGAGAGGGAGGGGGGATGGTTGCCTGAGCAAAGTGCTTCCCGGCGTCGAGTTCAGCGTGTCCATTCGCGCCGGAGGCGAGGAGCCGACTGTCATCCATATCGTAGTCATCTTCGATGACAGGCGCCCCGAATTGATCGACGGGATTGCCAGGGCCGTCTGAGACGAGCGCGGGAAGCCGCGCTACGACGATCTCAATAATAGCGCTTTCACCGAAGACGGTTTCGCCAAGGTCCTGAGGGACATCGGCCTCAACGCCGTACTCATCGGGCACGAGAAATCGGCCGGCCAGGAAGCGAAGCGGGACGTGAGCAGCCTAGGCGCGGATTACGCCAGCGAAGTGATTTTGACCGAGTTTGTTGACGCGGTCGAGATTCGCAACAAGCGGCGCGAGCTCGACATCAAGAGGCTCATCGAGACCTACCCCAAAGACGCCGTCCGTTTGTCGTCGGGGAGCGATTGCCATGATTGGGCGGCCTACCCCGGGACAGAAGGCGGCGAGATTTCGTTCTCGAGCTTGAAATGTCTGCCGACCTTCGAGGGCCTGCTCATGGCGATTACCGACCTCTCGAGGATCAAGGTCGGCGATTGCTCGTTCTTCAGCACCAGCTCCTCGAAGCTCGGCCTCGCTGGGGCTCTCGATCGATGGCAAGGACTTCGACATACCGCTTTCGCCTGGAATCAATGCGATCATCGGCGACAACTCCATCGGCAAGTCGATGATGATTCATCGATTGACCGGCTGCCGGCATGTGGGCGAACTGCTGCTGTTTGATGGCTGCAATTATCGCTCCCTCCTATTTTCAAACCCCTGTTCAGGGGCTTTTTCATTTTAGGGCGTGGAAACCTCCCGCACCCATGGCTCCGGATCCGACCGAAAGCCTACCTATCCCATGGGCGAACCGCGAAAATGCCCCAGATCGAGTTGTGTTTTTTCTCTCCATATGGACCGTTTGTGGAGAAAAGCGCCTTCGATTGCCGCAAATCGCGCAACCCGCGCGTTGAAACTCCCCCCTCAATGGGCATAAGAGCCCCAGGCCGCCGCAGCCGGCGGCTTAACCTCCGAGACGGATGGCTTGGGAAGGAAGGAGCCGGGGTTTGGAAACGGTCAACAGGATCGTGGTGTCGGGGCTCGTGTTCGGGCCCGTGGAGTTCACGGAGCCGGACAGAGGGCCCGCGCACGCGCGCTTCTGCCTGTCCCAGGAGAAGGCGGCGGGGGCTCGCGCCGCGTCGAGCACAGGTTCCACTGCGTCGCGTTCGGCCCGGTGGCGATGGCCGTGGCGGCCTCCCTCGCCCCCGGCGTCGCCGTGGTGCTCGAGGGGGAGCTGGCCGAGGCGAGGGCGGCATCGTTTCTCGACGGCCGTCCGAGGAGGGCCAAGGCCGGCGGGCAGAGCGAGATCAAGGTATCGACTTTCCTCAAGGTCGACGCGCGCTGATTCAGGCACGGGTCCAAACGGCCTGTGCCTTTTTTCATCCCCACATCAGCATACATACGCATGCACGCATATGCGCATATACGCAACCGCACATTTTCGTTTTACGTATTTGTGCGATTACGCATCTGCACATTTGGGTAGATACAGACACAGGATGCGGGCCTGGGTCCGCGATGGATGACCATGGAGGGATGGCATATGGGAAGGAAAGATTCCGCCGGGAATCAGGCCGGCACGGCGAGGATGACGGTCGGCGATAGGTTCTGGGCGCGGCGTATCCGCCCGATCTTCGACGACGGCGACCTCACGCTCGAGCAGAAGTCGGTCTTCTGCTGCATCGTGGCGCGCGATCCCATGTCGGTGGCGATCGAGTGCCCGGCGCGCTTTATCGCGGCGGCCGAGGCCGGCCTGCCGCGCCGCGACTACGACGAGGCGCTGGCCGCGCTCGAGCGCGGAGGCTACATCGTCGACATCGTGACGCCCTACGGCGAGGACCGGGACGGGGAGCTCTGCATGGTCCCGATCCCCGCCGAGGTCGTGCGGGAGGGGTGCAGTGCCGTGAGTAGCGCAAAGGAGCGCGGCATGGCGGCACAGCCCGCCGGCCGCACCCGCGACGAGCTCGACGAGACGTTCGAGATCCTGGACCGCGACGGCGCGGTCGTCGTCTTCGGCGGCGACCTCATGGAGCGCGGCTTCGGCATCGTCTCGGCCAAGGCGACCGAGGACACCCGCCTGTCGTCGTCGGCCAAGGGCGTCTACGCCTACTTCTGCGCCCATGCCGGCGCGGGCACCCATTCGCTGTTCCCGTCCGTGGACACGATCTGCACCCACCTCGCGATGTCGCGCAACACCTACTACCACCGCCGAACCCTGGTCGAGTGCGGCTACATCAGCGTGCACCAGGGTCGCGCGCAGGGCCAAGGGCGCTATCTCTCGAACCGCTACGTCGTCAATGCCGAGATCCCCGAGGAGCGCCGTTTCGTGCCTGTCGATAACTCGAAATCGACTGGAGCGGGCGCTGTTGAAAACTTGCCGGGGGAGGGGGTTGAAAACGAGGTTATCAACAACCCGCAGGATTCGCCGTGTACCAAAAATTGGTACACGGGCGACCAAACTAACGTTAGTTTGCAACTAGATTCACCGTGTACCAATTTTTGGTACACGGGCCCAACTGGGAAAACGATTTCACCGTGTACCAATTTTTTGCGACACTAACAAGGATGTTGTTATTGATGTTAGTGGGAGAGGGCGCGCGGGCGCGCTGCCGTCTGTCGAAAACCCGGCGGTGTCGAAGGCCGCGGGCGACTCGGTCACGGTCGTGAGGGTCGCATCGGAGGCCGGCCTTGGCCTCGAGACGGAGGTCCCGGTCCCAAACGCCGAGGTGCTTGCCCTCATGCGCATGTCCATCGGCAAGGCGGAGGTATTCGCCGACGTCGCCGAGGCTTATGCCCGCGCGCTGGCGGACGGCTGGACGCTCCCGCGCATCGGCCGCGCCTACGACACCTACCGCCGCGAGTACGCGGCATCGCACACCGACGGGCGCTACATCATGTCGCTGCCCAAGTTCCTCGCCGCCGGAAACGGCCTGAGGTTCTACGACCTGAGGGCCGATCTCGTCGATTCCGGCGCCGTGGCCGCAGCCGAGGAGAAGGCCGCCCCGTCGAAGGCGCCGACCCGCGAAAGCAGGTCCGAAAGTACGTGCACGAGAAGGGCTACGACGCCCCCGACCCGGACAATCCCGCCTACCGCGTGATCGACCCCGACGAGTTCTTCGACTACTACGAGGCCACCGGCTGGGTCCGCGCGGGCGGCGTGCCGATCGTCCGATGGAAGAACGTCGTGAACACCTGGCGCCGCAAGCCCGCGCCGCGCTCCGCCCGTAAGTCCGGCCCGTCCGGCGCGAAGAGGGCCATAAAGCGTCGCCGAGCGCGTGGCCGCCGACAGCGATTTCAGCGAGTTCAACGACGACTAGCTCAGACGGAGGGAGAACCGAGATGAACGACACGCAAGCGCAGGCGAGGCCGAAAAGGCCCGCGCTCGAGGAAGTCGAGGCCTACGTCCGCGGGAAGGGCTACGACGACCGCGGCTCCGCCAACGCCTTCTACGGCAACTTCTTCTACGCATACCACGATGCCCGCGCCTGGCGGCGCGCGGACGGCACGCCGGTGCTCGATTGAGGGCGGAGGCGGACGCGTGGCACGAGATGGGGCCACATTACCTCGAGCCGGAGCACCCGGCTCCCGCCGCGGCGCCCGTTCGACTCCGGTGCCAGCGGCGCCTGTGCCTGAGGCCCCGGCTGCAACAGCCGCGCCGCTTCCCGGCGGCGGCGCCCTGCCTCCGCTCGAGATCGCGGACGTAGCCGCCCTCGCCGCAACCGATCCCGCGTTCCATGAGGCGGTCGTGCGCAAGACCGGCATTCCGCCGCGCTTCGCCCGCCGCATCGCCGAGGGAGTGGCCGCCCCGGAGCATGCCTACGACGCGCGCCTCGCACACGGCGGCGGGCTGTACATCTACGGCCCGCGCGGGGTCGGCAAGACCGAGATGGCGTGCCGTATCGCCTACGACTACGCCGGCTCGCGCCTCGATCCCCCGCTTCGGCAACTGGGCGTACCGGCCCGTCCCGAAGGGCAGGCCCAAGCACGGCGTCAGGTTCGTCGTCTCGGCGGACCTCATGACCGAGCTCCGCTCGACCTTCGACAGGGGCGGCGACAGCGAGGCCGACGTAATCCGCAGGTACGTGAACGTCCCGGTCCTGATCATCGACGACCTGGGCAAGGACTCCTCGACCCAGTGGGTGCTCGCGAAGCTGTTCCAGATCGTCAACGGCCGCTACGAGGCCGAGCGCGCCACGATCGTCACCAGCCAGTACACCCAGGCGGGCCTCGCCGCGGTTCTGTCGGAGTACGGCCGCAAGGAGGACGCCCTGGCTATCGTCTCGCGCCTGGCCGAGATGACCGAGCGCGCCAAGATGGACGGCCCGGACCGCCGTATGGCGCCCTGCGATGCCGAGGGGCCGGGCGATGAGCCGCCGTGCCCCCCAGGAGGGGCGCAGCTATGAGCAAGCCCTCTACTCCGTCGTCCTGCTGGTGCCGCGCCTCCCGCGACCCGAGCGCACCGGGACGGTGAGGGTCCTGCTCGACTTCATCGCCGACCTCTGGGAGCTGGACCGGTCGCGCGTCGATGCGGACTTCGCATCGCTCGACCGCGGGCTTCCTCGCTGACGTCCGCACGGGTATGCATATGCGCGTCCGCACATCTGCGCGTTTGCGCATGCGCATACCTGCACAGATACACACATACGAGGGCGCACGGCCGCGCGCCCTCCCTGAGGGATTGGGGTTTCCCGTGGAGAAGAATGCTGGGGCTGGACTTCACCCGCGTCGACCGCATCGCGACCGATCGTGCCGGGATGCTCTGGGCGGGCGAGGGATGCCGCACCGCTTCGACGCGTGCTTCGAGATCCGCGACATCGCGCGGCGCCTGCGCGCCCAGTGCCGCGATGTCGCTTCCCGTTCGGAAAGCCCCGGGCCGCGGCGCCGGCCCCATCGCTAGCAGGCGCTAGCATCTTGCGGAAGGACACGCATGGGCCAGATGCGCCTGGGCAACGGAATGGAGTTTCAAGATGGACAGGCAGATTCTCGAGAGCATGGTGTGCGATGCCGTAGAACGCGGCATCATCACGGCGAAGATGGTAGTCGGATGTATCCTCCCACCGTCGCGGTGGGAATCCTTGACGGCCGAGGCCGCGAAATCGACTTCGGGCATGGAGAAAGCCGGTTGACGGTAATTCTCCCCGACATCGGGGACGGCGCACGCTTCGTCGACTCATGCATGGCCCTCGGCGGCAAGGTGCCGTTGGGAACCTATGGCAGCGAACTTGTCTCTGCGATGGCTCGCGAGCTCGAGCGCGAGGAGTCCGCCCCGCGCTCGCCGCCCTGGAATCCGCCCTGGATAACGTCACGCGAAAGGGTTATTGCGTATTCGACCGGGGCATCCACGATGACGTTCCGGACCCCGGCCTGGTCTACCTGTGCTCGACCTACCCGGCGGCCGTCCGCCTGAAGGACTCCCTGGACTCCTTCAGGGCCCAGGGCAACGAGCCCGATTGCCACACGCTGGGCACCTATCGCATGGTGGGCGGCAACGATTACTACATCATGGGTGGTCTATACGACGGCTCACAGGCGGACGCATATGCCGTCAACGGCGGCCTCGTCGGGGACTGGGGGCAGGCGAGATGGCCTTCCGCATCTCCGACCTTAAGGCAAAGACGTTTTCATACGATGTCGATGCCGACGGCGAGCAGAAAGGCATCGACGCTCGTCTACTACACCGACGAGGGGTCCGACCCGGTCCTCTTCCAGCGGACTGACGGCGACTGGCGCCTGGCGAAGCGACAACTTCCTCGCCGAGAACTCGATCGTCGAAGACTTGGAGCGCGTCTATACCGGCGAAGTCTCGCCGGTATACCTCATTCGCGATATCGTCGACATGGAGGAGATGGCCGAGGCCTACGGTTGGGTGAAGCCGGAGAGGACCCCGGCCTCTATCGCCGCCGACGCCAAGAAGGTCGCCGCGGCGACGGCAGCAGAAAAGCCCTCGCCCGGCAAGGCCGCCGAGCGGCCCGCGAAGCCTCTAAGGACTCCGCGCCCCGGCACTGATACCATGGTGGGTGCGGATGCGCCCGCAGGCGCTTTGGCATACACACGCAAACGCTCAACCGCGCATCCGCACATATCCACACATCCGCATCCGCATATATGCGTAAAGGTGGCATGCCATGATCAGGAACGTTCTGAAGCCCGACGGCACGGTGCACATCGAGCAACAGGTCGCCAACATGCGATACGATCTCACGACAGGGCAGGTGGATGCGGTGGTCCCCGGGGCAGGCGCCACGAACTCGTCTTCGGTGCCGACGGCCACTAGCGCATCGAGCTTACGGCCGGCAGCATTCGCCAGGATCTGGGCAGGCCCGGTTTCGACACGCTCCTGTAGGTTCCGCAATCGCACATACGCACACATACGCAGTTGCATACCCGCATACCTGCGCGCCAGCACAAATACGCACCGGCATACCTACGCACGTATACATAAACGCACGACCGCATCCGCGCCCATCAGGCTCCCATCCTGGTGGGCGCCCTGTTTTCCAACGGTTTTCCCTATCCGGTGTTTAAGCCGCCGGATACGGGGAATAACCACCTGAGGGGAAACGGACAGCGCCGAGGGAGGGCGCGCCCCCGGAATATTTCGGAAGGAATGGAGAACGGAAATGAGGATACCCGCAAGGGCGGCGGGGCCGCTCGTCGCCTTGGCCATTGCCGCCGCATCGCTCGGCTGTATCGCGCACCCGGCATACGCTGAAAACGCGACTGCCGCCGTGGTGTCCGACGACGGCAGCCATATCGTCGTCGACGTCGACCTAAACGGAGGCGCGTCTGATGTCGGCTCGGACAGGCAGGGCGCGGAGAAAGGCAGTCAGGGCGAGTCTGTTTCCGACACGGAAACAGACAAGACCATGAAAGCATTCGAGGGCTTGATGACGTTCAACGTCATAATTATAACAACCGCGTTTTTACTACATGTTCCTGCCGTTCATTTCCGCGATGGCCATGATTCTCCTCTTAAACGAATTACTGGACCTCCATGATCGCCGCCGTCTTTAGCCCCCGACGGATGGACTGAGCCGGTATCGCGGCGGCCGTAAGCCCGGCCCCTGTCGTCCCCGCCAACGAAGTTGTCTATAACCGGGCGGCTCTGCCCGAGCCGCCCTTTGAATGAAGGGAAGCCCCTATGATGCTTTTCGAATCTTTGATCTTCAACCTGCTCCCCGCAGCCGTCGGTATCATGGTTCTCGTGCTGGTGTTCGAGAGCTGCTGGCGCAAATGCCCGCCGGATAAGCTCATGATCGTCTCCCGGCGCCGGCAAGATGCGCTCCGTCTCCGGCAAGGGCACCTTCGTGATCCCGCTCCTCCAGCGCGTCGACACCCTCTCGCTGGGTGCCGTGCAGGTGCAGCTGACCACCGAGAACGATATCCCGACGCAGGACGCAATCCTCATCCACGCCTGCGCCGTGGCGAACTTCCAAATCGGCCAGACCCCCGAGCTGATCGAGACCGCCTCCAAGAACTACTTGAATATGGACAAGGAGGAGATGACCCGACAGGTCACCGAGGTCATGCTGGGCAAGATGCGCGAGGTTATCGGCCAGATGGACCTCAAGGAGCTCATGCGCGACCGTGAGAGCTTCAACGCCAAGGTGTTCGACGGCTCCAAGGACGACCTCGCCAACCTCGGCCTCGAGCTGCGCACTTTCAACGTCCAGGACTTCTCCGACTCCCAGGGCATCATCCGCTCGATGGGCGCCGACCAGGCCGCGGAGATTAAGAAGGAGGCCGAGCTGGCGCAGATTAGGGCGGCCGAGGAGGTCGCCATCCGCCAGAACCAGCTCGACTTGAAGCAGGCCGACCTCAAGAAGCAGGCCGACAAGGCGAAGGCCGAGGCCGATATGGTGAAGGCCACCGTGACGGCCGAGAAGCAGCGCGAGCTCTATATTGCCCAGCAGGAGGCCGAGATCGCCGCGGAGACCAAGAAGGTCGAGAGCTCGCCGAGCGCCAGGCGGACGTGAGGGAGCGCGAGCTGAACGCGACCGTGAAGAAGCAGGCCGAGGCCGACCGCTATGCCGCCGAGCAGGCGGCGGAAGCCGACCTCTACAAGCGCACGAAGCAGGCCGAGGCCGCCCGTATCGAGCGCCAGAACGAATCGGATGCCGCACTGTATTCCGCCCAGAAGGACGCGGAGGGCATCAAGGCGAAGGCTACCGCCGAGGCCGAGGCCACGCGACTGAAGGGCGAGTCCGAGGGTGCGGCCGAGAAGGCGCACGGCGAGGGCGTCGCGGCGGGCATCAAGGCCCAGGCCGAGGCGTACAACGGCATGGATAACCCCTACCTGCTCGCCAACCGCTACATCGATATCATGCCCAAGGTAGCCGAGCAGGTTGCGAAGCCCCTCACTGCCGTCGATTCCATCAAGATGTACGGATCGGGCAACGCGCAAAAACTCGTAAGGGAGACCACATCGATTGTCGACCAGGTCGCATCCGGCCTGAAGGACAGCACGGGAATCGACCTGCCGTCCCTGCTGAACGGTCTGATCTCGAACCCCGATATCGATGCCGACTCCGCCGAGAACTCGGTGGAGTGATGGTCGTCCAGCTGATCGCCTCGGCCTTGCTGCTCGATTTCTTCGGCTGCATGATGCCCCTGGCATGGGTCGAGGACACCAAGGCATTTAAGGTCGGCGTGTTCCTGATTTGGGCGGCGCTGGTGGCGGATTCCGTCCTGATGGGCTTGTTCTATCCGAGGGGAGCTGGCGGAGGTGAATCCCCTGTTGGCGGCAGGTCTCGAATCGATATGCCTCATCTGTGCCATGTATCCCCTGCATGGGTTCGCATCGAACTTGGCTCCCTGTGGCATCCGGGTCGATACTGCCGCGGCCCTCGCCTTCATAGACTTCCTCGTGACCGCTGTGGGATATGTCTCCTGCTCTTGGGTACGATCTGGCTTATATTCTTCTAGGAACGCAGGCATATGGACCTGTCGACCATCAAGCCGGAGGGTTCGAGGAGTAGTACCGGCGCGGGCCGCCCGCACGTCGCGCAGACCGTCGGGCGGCCTTTTTACATCGAAGGGGAGTGTGTCCCATGGAGGGGAAACGAAACCGCGGCGAGGTGACCGCCGAGCTTTCCGAGAAGGTATGGGCGAGGCTGTGCCGCGAGAACGCCCTGGTCGCGAGCGAGGTCTGGGTCGATGACGCCCGCCGGGTCGATTTCGTGGCCTACAGGCCGCATCGTCCGCGCGACCGATCGTCGAACCATGCGACCGCCGCCGAGCTCGAGTCCGGCACCTTCACGTTCGTCGAGGTCAAGTCGTGTATGGACGATTTCACGAGCGGCCACGGCAGGACGTTCGAGGGCGATGAGAACTGGCTGGTGTGCCCGCTCGAGCTCGCCGACTCGCTGGCTTCCAAGGGATGCTGCCCAAAGGGGGCGGCCGTGTACTCGCCCGACTCCCGCGGCGCCCTGCGGAAGCGCTACGACACTTCCGAATTCCGGCAGGTGCGCGTCGCCCCCGGCAATCGAGCTGATATGGGCGATGCTGAGGCGGAAGAGCTCATGCGAGACCGGCGCCGGTTTTCCCGTATAGATCACCGGCGCATCTGTCCGGATGCATATCCGCACATCGGCATACATACGCCGAGGCGCATACGCGCACACGCATATATACACACCAGCACCATTGCACATATGCGCGCACGCATAAAGACATAGACACACAGATGAACAGGCCGCGACCCCTTACGAGATCGCGGCCTGTTCTCGGACCGAAGTCCCACCCATGAAAGAAATCCGCGATGCCCGCATGGGAAAGACAAGCCGTTCGGCTGCGCGGGACCCACATCATTCTGAGGCTATCGTACCCGTTTGCGCATCAGGGTATACGGGCGCGCGGGGAAGTGCGCGGAAGCATATCCGCGCCGCCTTCCAAAACTTCCTATAGTTTCTGCGAAACACCCGTTCAGCGTATATTTTTTCGCTTGCGCGGGTATCAATTCCCCGTTACTGGTCGAACGGATGACGGGATATGGAAATGGCAGACGGTGCCCGCTTTACACCGGAACAGGCCGAGGCGATGAGCGCGCTGAGGGACGGGAGGAACGTGTTTTCTCGGGCAACGCCGGCACGGGTAAGAGCTACGTGCTCAACGCCTTCATATCGGACCTGAAGGCGCGCAATGTCGATTTCCTCGCCCTGGCGCCCACCGGCATCGCCGCGCTGAACCTCACGGACGGCTCGACGATCCACCGCACGCTGAAAATCGCGCCGGGGGTCTGCGCCCCCGATGGCCCCAAAGGGGTCCCGCAAGGTGCTCGACGCCGCGAAGGTGATCATCATCGACGAGATCTCGATGTGCCGCATCGACCTGTTCGACCACGTGATGGGGATGATCTCCCAGTCCATGACGCGCAACGGCGCGAAGCAGGTGGTCCTCGTCGGCGACTTCTTCCAGCTACCGCCGGTCGTGACCGACCGCGACTCCGCGCTGCTGATGAAGTTCTATCCCGAAACCTCCAGGGCTGGTGCTTCAAGTCGAGGTACTGGACCGGCTTCGATTTTCGAACCGCACGTCCTCAAGACGGTCGTGCGCCAATCCGACCCCGATTTCATCGACAACCTGAACCGCGCCCGCGTCGGCGACGCGTCGTGCCTCGATTACTTCAACGCGCACTCGAAGAGCTCCCGTGCCTACCTGCCGAAGGACACGCTGGTGCTGTGCGCCAACAACCGCATCGCCGATTCAATCAACCGCGAGAACGTCGACGCGCGCTCGACGCCCCGAAGGTCGAGTTCGCGGCCGCCGCGACAGGCACGGTGTCAAACGGCGACAAGATGGCGCCGGAGAGGATCGTCCTGTGCCGCGGTGCCCGCGTGATGTCGCTCGTGAACAGCCCTCAGGAGGGTTACGTCAACGGCACGCAGGGTACCGTCACCGACGCGTCCGCCGACGGCGTGACGGTCAAGTTCGACGGCGCGGACGAGAAGGTCAGCATCGAGCGGCATAGATGGGAGATCAACAAGTCCGAGGCCATCGTCGAGATGGACGAGGAGGGCAGGCCCGTCAACAGGGTCAAGACCGCCGTCGTGGGTACCTATACCCAGATCCCGCTCAAGCCCGCCTACGCCATCACCATCCACAAGTCGCAGGGCCTGACGTTCGATGCCTGCTGCGTCCACACGAAGGTCTTCGCCGAGGGCCAGCTGTACGTCGGCCTGTCCCGCGTGCGCTCCGCCGCCGGCCTCACCCGTGTTCCCCAAGATCGAGCCGAACCGCCTGATCGCCAGCCGCGAGGTCGTGGAGTTCTACGATTCCCTCGAGCACAGGATGGAGGAGCCGGTCCAAATCGAGTGCCCGCGCCGCTGCGAGTCGCGGGTCCGCGCCTACATCCGAGACCTCATGGACGGCAGGGGCCCCGACGCCCCACGCCTCTCGCCCTGGAAGGCGCCCTGGAGAACAGCAAAGGAGGTACCCAGGAACCGGGGACCGAAAGGCCGGCTAGAACCCTCGAGGAGAAGATCCGGGCGGATATCGTGACTCGAGCCACCTTCGCCCTCAAGGATGCGCTCTCCGGCGCGATGTCCAAGGACCATCTTGAGGCCAAGATGCTCCTAGCCGGGTACGTACTTGATTGGGACTACGACCCGCATGAGCTCTATGTCGTCTGCAAGGAGGGCGGTTATCGCGTCAGCGCATCGGAACTGGGCATCCGACGCTCCGAGATTGAGGCGAGGATTGCGAAAAACTCCGGCTTCGACTTGGGCTCCACCCGTCGTCAATCAATTCGTCCGGCTCCCGTCCTGGGAAGCGGAAGGGAGTGGCGAAAGGGTCCACCGCCGCCGGTCGAAAGACCCGCAAGGCGAATTGGCGGCAGGGATAGCGGAAATAGGGAGGCCGGGAGATTCGGCCTCCCTATTTCATTTTCGCGGGCGGATCGCTACCGTCTGCCGGTGAGCCCCCAGTCCCAGATATACTCCTCGACCTGCTCGGCGAGATGGAGCGGGGCGGGAAGGTTCACCCTCATATCGTTCTTGTAGAGCTGCACCATGCAGCCGCGCAGGGCCTCGGCGTATTTGACGCTGGCAAGCGCCTCGGCCTCGCCACCGGGCGACAGAAGGCAGTACTCGTTGATCGTCTTCTCGCAGAACGCCGCGGTGGGCGAATCGTACTTCGATCCGCGTGCGGACCATTTGTACTGGGCGTCGCCCGGTCGCGGGGCCAACGCGAGGAAGTAGCCGTCCATCTTGAAGAGTCCCTGCTTGTCGCGCCTGTTCGGCACGGTGCCGTCGTCTGCGCCGCCCGCGGCCACCTCGTCCGTGAACCAGTCGGGGACCTCGCCGTTGAGACCGGAGCGTATACGCAGGATGCGCAGCTTGCTGCCCGCGAGGTCAAGCGGCTCCTCATAACCGGTCGGTCCGTAGCTCAAGGGTCCCGACTCGAGGCCGGAGTCGCTGATGCCGGGCCACCAGTCTCTCTGGCGGATGCGGCCGTAGGAGTTGACGAGGAGGAGTTCCGGCCTGTCGCCGATGGCGCGGACTATGCCGTGGAGCATCCTCTTCAGGGCCATTCCGTTCGCCCGCTTGCAGGAGTCCGGAAAGCCCTCGGAACCGCTCAGCCGGGCGAACTCGATGAGGGCGCGCCAGTACGGTAGGCTTCCGTCAGGTAGGAGGGGGCAGTACACGGTGACGGCACCGCTTCTCATGTCCTGTCGGACGCAATAGGGGAAGCTCGCCCGCGCCTTGCCGTTGCCGGAGTTGTAGACCTTCAACCCTATCGCCGGGATCGAGATATCGATGCCGCGCGAATTGCGTGCCGGTTCGGGTACGAAACCGAGCTGACGCATGAGGTCGCGGACGGCGACGCGAGCGCGGATCTCGGGACTGTCCTTCGAGTCCTCGGGTTCGATGAATTGGGTCAGGCGCCCGGTTTTCGCGAACGCGATGCGCAGGCGCGCTTGGGGTCTCCGCCGTCGTCTTTGCCCTTGGGCTTGTAGCTCTCGGCGCCCGGCAGGACCACTATGCACGCGGTCGGGTCGGTCGCCTCGGGAAGCGCGGCGGCGACTTTGCGCCAGCGGATCTTCGCCTGGCTGTCGCCGGTATTCTCCATGCGGTTCAGGAGGTCGTTTGCCGGGATGTTATCGATCTCGACCTCGAAGCCGTCGACGGCCCCCTCCCCGCCGAGAAAGCGGGAGATCTCGGCCCTTGCCATATCGAGGAGCCGGGCATCGTCCTGGTTGCCGATCAGCTGGAATACGGCCCTGTCCCTGCCGGTGCAGCGGGCGAGTCTGGCGCGGTTGGCCCGGCCCCAGGCCTCCTGTCTCGCCCGTGCGCCGACGGGGTCCTTGTCCCAATCCGCCTGCCTGGGTTCCTCTATGGACGCCTTGAGATGGGTCAGTTGAAGCGAGTCGAGCGCACCGACGGGCTCCGCGATATCTTTGAGCCGAGCCGCGACGGCCTCGAAGAACATGGCCTTGTCGATGACGGATGCCCGCTTGCGACCGAGGGCTTCGATGCCCAGGAGGCGGTCATCGCGTAGGGGATAGGATCTGCGGCTGCGAGCCGTCGCGGGCGTACCTGCCCATGTCCTCAAGATACTCGCGGACTGCGGGCAATCCGGTCCCGCTGGCGAACTCGTAGTTCGCCAGGGCCGGGTCCCAGGCCAAGTCGCGCTTCTGTTTGTCGTAGCCGTAGGGGACGACGCGGAGCGTGCCGCCTTCCGTGCGGACGTAGGCGTTGACATCGTGTTTGAGGAACGGGTCGTCCTGCCATGGCTTGCCGATGAAGCGGCGGACGGCGACATCCATGTTGAGCCTTGCCTTGCGGCCGACCGGCAGCGTCTCGACGTGGAATCTGAGGGCGAACGCCCACGGGTCCTCCTTGTGCCAGTGGATATCGGAAATCAGCTCGTAGACGTTTCCGTTTCCGCGTGAGACTCTGCTGAAGTTCTCGACCATGCCGTTGGCGAGTTCGAGGGGGATGCCGGCGATGACGTCGGCGACTTGCGCGGAGAATGCGGGGAAGGTGGCCCGCCCGTGGGACGGCCGTCGCCGCTGAACAGGCAGATCTCTTCGCCACGCACACGGCTTCCTCGAACGTCTCGGGGTGCAGCATCCCCATCACCTTGCGGTAGGCGGGGATTGGGTATCGATGTCCTTGCGGGAGGAGATCCAGACCGCGATGACGTTGCATAGCTTCGCGAGATCAATGGGGGCGAGGGCGATAAGCCAGCTGTCGGTATGCACGTTGGGGCGTACGGGATTCAGCTCGACGGCCCGGTCGAGCCAGCAGCGCAGGTCGTCCTTGAGGACTTTGGTGTTGAGGTAGCCGCCCTCTTTCCTCGGGGGCATGAGCGTGAAGAGGGCGTCGCGCAGGCTGTCGGGCAAGCCGACGACGTGCACGGTCGTCTTGGTGTCGGGGACGGGTGCGAATGACATGAGGTGCAGCTTAGAGTCCGACATTTCCGATTCCTTTCCTGAACGACTCGTAGAACGGCCCGTAGAGGGCTTTGGCGACCTCCGGCTGGTCGCTATCGTGCATGAGGCGTTCCATGTAGGCGCCGAGCTCTTCCAGGGTCCTGAACGAGCTTCCCGTCGCCGCCGCGGAAGGCCGCATCGGCGAAATAGACATGCGGCGCGGGCTCTCCTTGTCGGCAAGCCTCGCCAGACGCCCGAATATCTGGATGATCGTGACCATGAGCGTGGAGATCGCGTCGTCTACGAGGAATTGCCTGCCCATGGTCCTCCATGCGCCCATGGGAAGGTTCTCGTCCCGCTCCATGGTCTTCCATGTGCGCCAGGCGGAGGCCCTGACCTCGGTCGCGAACTCCCCGGATTGGCCGGGTAGTCGCCGACCTCCCCTTTCGATGAGGCCGTTGAGCTTGCGGTATCGCCCGCCGAGGTCGTGCGGTGTGCCCATCGGGCGCACCGAGAAGATGAGGCTCGTGAAAACGGCATGGCCGCCGCGGTCGACGATATTGAAGCCGCGCTCGATGGCCATGGCCGGCGCCACGAGCACTTTGGCCGGATGGTCGCAGAACTTGTAGACTTCGCTCCGGGGCACGAAGTGCTCCCTGTGGTCGTGGTTGTTGCGCACCAGGGCCGCGACCTTGATTGCCTGGCCCCTTGCGTCGGAACTCTTGCTCGATGCGGTCGCGTGCGTCCTCGGCCTCCCGGTAGCTGTTCACGATGACCAGGGCCTTTCCCGCGCCCTCCGCGTCGAGTTCGTCCCTCAACGTGGCCATGGTCTGCGATAGGACGATGCCGAGGTTGCCGGAACGCATCTCGGCGGCGCTGCCGGACACGTTCTGCTCGATGCCGAGGTCCCTCACGGTCGAGGTGGAGAGCTTGGCCGCCTTCCACGGCTCCGCCTCGAGGAGGTAGTCGACCGGCCTGTTCACGTGGTATTGCAGGCAGCCGGGCTCCCAGCTCGAACCGTAGAGCAGGAGCACTTGCGGCCCCAGCGCCGCCCCGGCGGGGTCGGTATCGAGCCAGGGCAGCGAGCACATGAAGGCCCGCCCGAAGGCGAACTGCCGGAAAAGCCTGAGGTCGTTGCCGTCGAGCTTCATCCCGAAGATGTTGCCGCTCAGCGAGTTGGGGAGATAGTGCTGCTGGCGCGTGTAGCTGAACTTGAGGAAGTTGTACAGCTCGTCGACGGAATCGTCCTTGAAGCTGAGGAGGTCCTGCGCGGAGGCGAGTTCGCGCAGATACGAGTCGAACCGGATGACCTTGAGGGCGAAGGAGAACCTGGTCCGCAGCTCGTCGGGAAGCTCCGAGCATCCGCATGCAGCGAGGTATTCGTTCAGCGAGTAGCTGTGGGTGTCGTCGTCGATGCCCTCGCAGGAGGTCGCGACCGCCTGCGAGAGCTTGTTGAGGGCCGCGTCGCCGCCATCGAGGCTCTTCTTGGCAATCTCGAATCTATAGGGGTTGATGAGTTTGTCGGCATCCTCGTAAACCTGTTTGGGAAGGCCCTGCTCCAGGAGGTCGTTCAGAAGCGAGGCGACGTGAACGCCTCGTCTTGACGATGCGCCATTTCGCCACGCGGTCGTCCCTGACGGATTTGAGCAGCGCCTTCGCGACGGGCTCGGATTTCTGGCGCAGGTCGTAGAAAAGCTCCTCGTTGAAGTCCCTCATCTTGTCGTCCGGGCGCCGCTTCATGGCTACGGCTGTCGGGTCGGCGGCGTTGCGGATGAGCTCCTGGAAGCTCATGCTCGGGGCGAAGCAGCCGTCGAGCTGCGCCTGCACGCGGTCCGCCTCATCGAACAGGACGACGTCGAACTGCTGAAGGGCCTCCTCGAAGAATGCCTTGCGCTCCCTTCCGACGATCATGGTGGCGAAGCCGGTGGGGTCGTGACCACGACGTCGGATGTCAGGGACTCGCGGGCCATGGCCTGCGATGGGCACACGTCCCAGTACGGGCATGAGTTCGCGCCGCCCTTCTTGGACCGGAGGCCGCGGCATGGCGTGCTGCCGTATCCGCAGGCCTCGGGATCGGAAGAGGAGAGCCCGTCCATGATGCAGGCGGTCTCCAGGTATTTGGATGCGGAATGGCCGAGGAGCATGGAGTCATCGTGGTCGAAGAACTCGTCGAGCCGTTCGATGCGCCTGCCGCGCGACACCAGGGGCGAGGCGCTGATTCCCGCCTCGCGAAGCAGGACGACGCTTTCCATCACGTCCGATACCGAGTTGAGCAGGGATACCGCGCGCAGGCCGCGCTTCGCGAGGCAGACGATGAGCATGTTGGCGAGGACGGACTTGCCGGCGCCGACGAGGCCGACGAGGCTCACGACCTCATCGAGGCGCAGGCCGTCGGCGACGGATGTGCTGCCGCCGCGTGCCCGCTTGAGGCCCCTGGTCCTTGACCCTTCTGAGCACGGCGGCGTAGTGGGTCTTCCGGTCTTCTCCCCGACTTCGTCCGCGGTCGAGATGAGCTCGTCGAGGTGATATCGATGGGCGGGCGCCTGCTCTTGCGGGGATATCGTCAATCTTGCCCGTTTGGGGCGGCACGGCATCGGGTATGGTCACCCAACGGATCGATCCGGTTACCGTGGTATCGCCGGTCGCCTCGGGCTTGCATGTGTAGGAATACCGTCCTTTGGGTCTCGCGACCACGTTTTTATGGGAGAGTTTGACATCGCCGAGGAGGCGGTCTATATAGATCGGCATGCGGTCGATCCCGGTAAGGGGTGCTTTCGCGCAGGGCCATTCCGCCGTCGGCGATATCGAAGAACCGGTATCGCTCATATTCCGCGCGCTCGTAGAGGCCCAGCAGTCGCCGCCAGGCCGTGGATGAAGCCAGCGAGAACAGGTGTCGGCGCGCCATCTGCATGAGGTGGCCGTCCGCGCCGATGGTCTCGGGTCTGATGAGCTGGTAGTTCGATAGGAGCCTGTCGGCCTTTCGGGGATCGGCGCCGGGACCGCATACGCGTACCGCGAGCGCGAGCAGCGACTCCACATTCAGGAACTCGTCGAGGGATAGGTCGCTGTCCTCGGGATAGCGCACCTCGAGATTGCGCTTCAGCTGGTCGAAGCCTTCCTGGGCTGTATCATTCGGCTCGCTCATCGCGTGCCTCCCTTCGCGGCGGCATCGAGTCGTTTCGAGAAGTTGCGCAGCGTTTCGCATGAATAGCCGGTCTTGCCGCGCAGGACGGCATTGCATAGCGCGCGATATCCGGGATGGTCCCGTTCGACTTGGTCCGGCACGACATAGGCCACCTCGTCCGCGCACATCTGGGCGATGCCGGTGTCGTCCTCTATCTCGCGGGCAAGCCGCTCGGCGCGGCCGTATGCCTTGGCGTCGACGGCAAGCTGTCGGCCGTCCGGCAGATGGATCAGGATGTCGCAGGTGTCCTTGAGGGGCCACATTTCGTATTTCAGACCGAGGCCCGCTGCGGCCTCGGCGATCGCCAGCTCGAGCTTTCCGGGGAAGAGATGTAGTGCATGACGCCGCGGGATAGGCGGAAGGCGTCGTGCGCGACGCTGTCCAGCTTGTCGAAATCGCCTGTGACGGCCTTGGCGCACGTCGCCGATGAGCAGTGGGGCTGCTTGCCTCGCATGGTCATCGTCCAGCCGCAATTCGGGCATACTTTTGCGGCGCCCGGGACGGTTCGTAGGCCATGGAGACGAATTCCTGCAACCACACCGGGTCGATGGTGTCGGCTTCGCCCTGGTCGAGGGGTCGGGGTCGCCCAGGGCGAGCCCGTCTTGATCCTGACGTATTCGTTCCAGGTGAGCAGCGGGTGGCGGATGAGCATCCTGCGTCCGTACACGTATTGCTCCTGGGTGCCGGCTCGGAGGAATTCATACACCCTGCGTTCCTGATGGCCGCCCAAAGAGGTCGTTTTCCGCAAAGCGCAGCACCTCGTAGCATTCCGACGTCGCGGCGAAGTAGTCGCCGTCTACTGACGCCAGGGGCCCGATCTCGATGGACCGGCACCCTTCGACGGCTTCCCTGCACTCGTCGCGCCACCGGGCCGTCCACTCGCGCACGTCTGACGCTGCGCTGTTCCTGATGAAATCGGACTCATTGAACGTCGGCAGCAGCTCTTCCGCATCGTCGGAACACTCAGCGCACAGCGCGGCGAGGATATTCATGCCGTGTCTGAATGCCTGGCTGTAGGGATACCTATGCGGGTCGGCCTCGTAGAGGCCGTCCTTCTCGGCGATGCCGTATGCGATGAGGAATACGGCGGTCTCGAAGCGGTTGGCGATATCGCGGGCTTTGCCGGCGGCTTCGGCCGCGGCGATCGGGTCGGACATGGACCACCTCTTTATTGGAATTGGCATACACAGCAGCTTTGATACCCGCCCCCGCCGCGCTTTACACGCCCCTACCGAAACTCGACGGATAAAAATGCCCCTGCACCGGCTCGAATCGAGTGAAAGACTTCCCGCGCACGGGGTAGAAAAAGCTGGGACGGCACGCATCCGCGCGAAGGGTTTGACATGTCTAGGGTGGCTTACGGGCAAAAGGGATACATCGGCGCCTCCATGAGCGCGAACGCGCGGGCGGCCTACGAGGCGGGGGAGATGCCCCGCTCGAAATGGACCAAGGCGGCGATCCTCGGCGCCTTGAGGGGCTACTGCGATGAGATGGACCTGCTCTACGACCCCGCGGTCGAGTCCGAGACCAGGGCCGCGCTCTTCGACCGGTTCATCGCCTACTCGTCCTGGCACCACACCGGCGCCTACGCCCGCGAGACGGAGTTCTTCGCCCTGGACGAGGCCGCCGTGGTCGGGGCGTTCCGCGAGCTCGGGCCCGAGGAGGCGGCCGAGCGCGACCGGATCGGGCGCAGGCTGCGGCTCGGGTGTGGGAGGCGGAACGGCATCGGAGGGAAGCGGAATGCCTATTCGAGTACCGCTTCTCCTGCTCCCCATATAGCGCCATGGCGTACGAGGCGTTCCATCCCGAGCTGTGCGAGCGCCGCGTGAGCAAACGCAGGAAGCAGGAGCTCGTCGTGTACCGGCTGCCGGACGGCAGCGAGCCGTCGGGCTATGCGGAGATGTCCGTCCCGGCGGACTATGCGGACAGCAGCCATGTGGTGCCGTCGGTTTTCATATCCGGCACGGGCGGGGATCGCGCGTGGCGCGATATCGACTTCGACGAGGCCGAGCGGAAATTCGCAGCGGCGGCGAGAAGGGCCGCGGCCTTTCGCGAGGGGAGACCGAAGCTCATGCAGGACGAGGCCAGGCGCGCTGCGATACGTGAGACTCGGCACCGCGTCTGCACCGCCCCCCATTTTGAAGAGCATAAAGGAGATTCACAGGTGACGGGGAAGAATGTCTATACGATGACGGCGATGACGAGGCGAGCGTTCGTGGGCCTCGCGGTCATGGCGGCGCAGGCCGGACTCGCGGGCTGCGTGAGGAACGGGGCGCCGGACGCCGGCTCCTCCGACGGCGGCGCCGGGAAGTCGGGCGATGCCGGCACCTCGTCGCCGTTCGCGCCGCAGCAGTCCGCCCAGGCGTCCGTGGACGGCATCTCGATCGACCGCGTGACGATCGAGGAAGGCACGGGGCCGGACGGCAAGCCGTTCCGCTACATCCGGGTTGCCTATACCTTCGAGAACGTCACGGATTCGGACGCTGTCGCACCCTATACCGACATCAACGCATACCAGGACGGGATCAAGCTCGACAGGTCCTACAAGGTGCAGGACCAGCGGGCGCAGAAGCAGATCGAGCCGGGCGGGAAATTGAAGTCGTTCACGGCGTTCGCCCCCGATTCTGAGACGGTTCCGGTCACGGTCAAGGTGATGGCGCCCGGCGAGAAGGAGCCGAGGTCGGAGCGATGCTACTGCATCGTGAACCCGGGCCTGCAATAGGCCGCCCCGCTCGCACGTCCACACATATATGTATATGCGCGTCTATGCGTTTACGTACATGCGCATATGGGTAGACTCACATCGAGTAGAGACGAAACGGGAGGGGATGGTCCGCATGGCGCCGTTCATCAGTGAAAATATCGACCTGGTTCCTTGCATGGCCATGGCATTCAACGCGGCGATTGCGACCATGGGTTTTCTGAAAATGGTTGCATGGACCGAGCACGGCATGTCGTCGAGGATGTCCAGATACATCGACAGGTTCGGCAAGATGGGCATCGACCGCGAGATTTTGGAGGTCTATGCGCGATCGTATCTCGACGAGTCGCGCAACGCGCTCATCTGCTGGATCGTTGGCCTCGCCATCACTATGGCTGTGGGGATTGTCATCTGGGCCCACGACGTCGGCGTGGCAGTCCTCCTGACATCCGTGGTCGCGGCGGCGGTATCGATCAGGTGCATCGTCATGGCAGTGAGGGATGTGGCGGATATCCGCGACGTCCTGGCCGAAACCGACCTAGGCACCCCGACCGCGTGATTTGCCCTGGCATCCAATCAATAGGGACAAGCAGATATTCAGAAGGGACTCGATATGGGTATGCAAAGCTATATGGCGACGGTATTTGTCGGCGAGCGTGAGATTGGCGGGCCTTTTTTGTAAACGGTGATTTTCGTTCAAGCCTGAACTTCGCGAGGCGAGAGCTTCGCGGATACCTGCGCCTGGCTGAGAGTATCTGACGGCAGGAAGTCATGGGTGGTCGCCGTCATGGCCTTCGTTGTGTAACCGCCCCGGCGCTTGATTTTGGCATCCTTACCGAGACGAAGGATAGCGAGACCGCCACCGTGGAGTCCAGCTTTACCGTGACGTCGGCCTACACGGCCGAGGATTTTCGTATCGGATACGCGAAGCGCGTTTCTTGCCTGCGTCACGGAAGATTTCGGCGAGCAGGTCGCATCGGAGGCTGCAAGTCTCGTCGATGGTCAAATCGCGTCGATGTCGTGGTATAGGCGCTTCGAGATATGGAACGACCTCGCATCTTACGACATATGCGGCGGTGCGAACGCCGATCATCTCATCGACGGGCTCGAGGGCTTTCCGTCGCATTTCGCCGATGGCCACGCGTTCGACGCAAACGGTGGAAACCCCGTCTTCCGTGCTTTTCACCGGGCCGAGCGGCAAAGTGGCGACAGAGAGTTACCTGTGCCTGCCAGACGTACTCATCGACATCATTGAGACAGGGCTTCGGGCAAACGGAGCTCTTTTCTAATATGAGCCGGCACCTCCACGGTACCGGCCCAATAACGACTGCCTACATATCCCAGATCTCGCTCAGCCGCTCATCGTCCGCGGCCTCCTCCTCGAAGCGGAACTCGTAGGGGATGGCCAACCTGGTGAGCTCAAAGGCCACCTTTCTGGTCATGGCGTTCGAGATCCGCGCCGCGCGCGCATCCTCCGCGGCTAAGTCCTCTTTCGCGGAAGTAGGGGAGCGGGTAGGGGTTGCCGTCCGTCTCATCGACAATCTTCTCCACCAGGCACCCGACCTCGCGCTCTTGGATTTCCGCCAGATTCTCGAGGTACTTCCATGCCACGGCAGTGGCGCGGGCTCGCGGCAGGCGCGGGCTTCCCAGTTCTTGACGGTCTTCACGTCGACGCCCGCTGCCTCCGCGACGTCGGACTGGTAGAGCCCCAGGCTCTCGCGCAGCACCTTGAAGCCCGCCTTGGTGTGGATGGTCTGCATATCCGTTCCTTTCATCTAGATTCTCTTCTCGAAGAGCCCGTGATAGACCTCATCGATCTCGTCCTGGTATTCGCACAGGAATTCGCAGCGTCCGACCACGAGTGCGACGAAAAGCTCGTCGACGGTGGCAATGCCGTAATCGTGGAACCCCGCGGGGAAGGTAGAGCGTCCGTTGTAGGGCGCATGTCCGACCCGGTAGCAAGAGAAGTCCCCGAAGGCCGATCCCTCCACGCGGTACAGGCTGTAGTAGTCCCCGGCACGCTTCGCAGCGTCGATCGCCTCCGTGTGGCCGGCGATATGGCGGATGATCTTCCCGTCCGCACGGTTCGCGGCCGCCTCGCGCGCGAGCGTGCGCAGCTCGGGCATGCGGTCGAGCGGGTCGACGGTGTGGACCGTATCCATGTGTTCCGTGAACCCCTCGCCGTCGCGCGTGATTTCGCTCACTGTGGCGACGAACCGGGCGAAACCGCGCTGGCAGACCCCGACCCTGGAGGCCGCCGAGACCTTATGCGCCGCACGCAGTGCCTCCTCCCGGCTGTCTCCCTCGTAATGCAGCTCCGACGAATGGAGCGGCCGCACGTCGATATCCTCGGTTCCCGTGAACAGCATCTCGCGCGATTCCGTCACGAAGATCGTTTCCATATAGTCCTCCCATATGCGCACCGGGCGGCCCCATACCGCCTGCTCTACCTCTCTTGTACCCCCTGAGGGGAAACGTAAACGCACGCCGCGGAAAAATCGCCGGACCGGGTTCGGGAAAAGGACGGGGCCGAAAACGGCCCCTGTCTTGAAATCTGGATATGGAATCAATCATCGCCATGTCGAACGCTTATATGCGAACTCGGAATCGATCATCGCTGCGCAGTCCCTCCGAGGGCGGGGCCGTCGTGCTATCTGGCGGAACTAGCCTTATTTACCCGCCGTCGGGCGTAGCGCCAACAGGTCATTCCTGATCTCATCGAGCAGCTTCCTGCACTTGAGCTCCGCGGCCTCCATCGGGCTGACGTATCCATCCTCATGCGGGTCGAAAATCATATCCGGGTCTGGCAGCCATTTGCCGTCGTCCTCGCCGAAGGCGGTCTCGGTCATGATGTCGCAGAGGCCCAGGAGCCTGACGAAGATATCGCTCTCCCCGACATATGGGGTCGCGCGTCGGCACGCGCGGAGGTACACGTCGAGCGTCTGGAGGAACAGGTCCTCGGTGCCGATCTCCCAGGGAGGACGGGACTTATCGTCTTCCGGGTTCACCTTGATGTCGTGCAGAATCGAGTCCGGCACGCAGCGCAGGTCTGTAGTCGGCCAGACGAAATGATCGGTCTCCTCGCACAGGTCGAGGAAGTCGTAGGCCTGGTTCCATAGCACGCAGAGCACATCCAGCTGGTTTTCGGTGAGTTTTTCGTCCATGGTCCTATCTCCTGATTCTATGAGGAGGTCGGCGACGTCGATGTGCGCCCAGCAGGCGATATCCTCGACCTTCTCGAAGTCGCTCGGAGCGTGCGTCCCGCGCCGCCAGTCCTTAATCGATGAGATCGAGACGTGCATCGCGCCCGCGAGCTCCCGCATCCTGGCGGCGCCTTTGGCGCCGTGTCCTAGCAACGAATCGAACACGGCGGGGGAGAACGCGAACGTCCCGTCGCCAATCCTGTAGGTGTCTTTCCGCATTGCGGCATCTCTCTTTCTCAATCCTTGCCGAACATGCTGGGGCAGGGCAGCGTCGCGCCGACCCTGGCGATCTCGAAGCGCCGCCCGTCGCACACGATTGCCCTCGGGGTGTTGAGCCCGCACTTTCGGTCGGTCTCGACCGCTATGGGGACGACCTTGGCGTCGAACCTGCTGCATCCGCCCACGTGCCGGACCTCCCTCCCGCTCGGTATCGCGCGCCACGCGCGATACCCCCGCCGTCTCCCCACCCTGGATACCGCCCTGCGATCCCAACGGGGAGGGCATCGGGGCGGTACCGCCCGCGCTGCGGTCTCACCGCGCAGCAGGCGGCCTATGGCCATGCCTATTCGGCCGACCCGATGCGGTTGCCGTTCGTGTAGTCGGAATAGGCCCGCTCCCCAAGCGTCCTGCACGCGGCGGGAGTCGCATATCTTGCAGAAGATACCCGTCTTGGGCGAGCCGTCGCGCAGCATGAACGTGATGAAGCAGAAGTCTCCGATATCGGGATCCTCGTTCATCATCATGGCGCCGCAGGTGTCCAGCACCTCGCGGTTGTCCTCCTGCGACCCGCCGAGGATATCGATCGTGCAGGTGGCCGTATCCGACGGTCCGACGAGGCCATCCGGCACCGCCGGCAGTGCATCCGGGTCGGTTCCGTCGATCTCCCCAGGAGGATGCGCGTCTCGAACGTCGAGTTTGCTGCGCGCAGGCGTCCGAGTGCGTCCGCGTATGCGATCGACGAGACGAGGCGTTCGAGCTCCCTGGCGGCAGCCTCGGCGCTGTCCGCATATCCCCGCGGGTCCTTTTCCATGAGCGCGTCGGCGAGCATGGCGACGGCCGCCTCGGCAACCCTGCCGGACTTGCCCATGTCGTCGGCGCACTCGCCGGCGAGTGCCGACAGCGCGCTCGAGTAGAAGGGATGTCGCTGCGGCGTCCGAACCTCTCGGCCACGCGCCCGCAGGACTCCTCCATCGTTCCATCAGCGCGAGCCTCAGGTTCGCCGTCTCATCGTGCTCGATGGGCGACACCGTGTCGTGATCCGTAGCCATGTCCATATCCTTCCGTTTCCGTTCCATCCCGCTCCCACGGCTTCCCTAGAGAGCCGTTTACCCCGAATCGCCCCCGCTCATGCCCGCTAAATTGAGATCGGGGAGGAAGGCCGCCTGTCCGTATCTTCCCGTCCGCATCGGAATCGGCTGTTTCCGATGCGCCCGAACGGGGTATCAACTGGTAATACCGAATGAACGACTTGGGCAAGGAGCAGCCATGTATACGGACGATGACGAGATCGGGCGCGCCGTCGCTGCCGATCTGGAGGAATGCTGGCAGGGCGAGGGCTGGTACCGAATCTGCTTCACCGACGGATGGGATCGTATCCGGCCACATGGTATGGAACCGAAGCGGACCTTGCCGACGACCTTCGCGGTGCCTACGGGGATGCCGGCGAGATCCATCTGCCCTACGCCGAAATCTCTGTGATCGATCAGGCGGTCGAGAAGGTCTGGCAGGGCGAGGGATGGTATCGGGTGACGGGCGGCGACGGCGAGAAATGGGAGCCGGACTTCTACGTTACACGCGAATGCCTGGTCGCCGCACTGCGCGACGCCTACGACGAGGCATCCTTCAGCGGCGCCATATGCGTCCCACGTGTAGAGCCGGCCCCGGACCCTAACCGGCGCCGAACGCACGCCTTCTGAACCGCCCCGTGATTCAAACTGGCCGAGAACCGAACCGGAGGAATCGCTACGCGTTTCCACAACCGGCTGCCTACGGGACGTATGGGGTCCCTCCGGTCATCCGGCCATGGAAAACGCCGGGCTCCGGTGCCAGCCCAATACATAGCCGCACAAACGCACATCTATGCGCTTACGCATCTGAGCATCTGGGTACATACATGGCGACGAAGGCGGGGGATCGGCCCCCCGTCGGAACCGAAAGGATAGAAGCCAATGAGCATCAACCGAGTCAACATCACCGGAAACCTCACCCGCGATCCCAAGCTCCGCGCCACCGCGGCCGGCACCCAGGTGCTCTCGTTCGGCATCGCCGTCAACGATCGCCGAAAGAACCCGCAGACCGGCGAGTGGGAGGACTATCCCAATTACATCGACTGTACCATGTTCGGCACCCGCGCCGAGGCTGTCGGCCGCTATATCTCCAAGGGGAGCAAGGTCGCGATCGAGGGCAAGCTGCGCTACAGCTCTTGGGAGCGCGACGGCCAGCGCCGGAGCAAGCTTGAAGTCATCGTCGATGAGATCGAGTTCATGAACTCCCGCCCTGCCGCGTCTCCTGCTGCCGCGGTTGATGGTGGACAGCAGTATGCGGTCCCCGAGGCTCCCGCCGTCGAGGTTGCGGACGAGGACATCCCGTTCTAGCCGACCCGTACAACCCCATACTCAAGTGATCGCCCCACCGGAGACGGCGGGGCTTTTTTCATGCCGTAGCCCGTCTCCACACGTTTTCCCACACCCGGCTGCCTATGGGACGGATGGGGTCCCGCCGGTCATCCGGCCATGGAAATCGCAGGCCAGGGGCCTGCCGACCGGTGTCCGGGCGGCCCGCTGGGCAAATTATCGAATTACGCAGACGCATACGTGCGCATTTACGTGTTTGTGCGTTTACGCATGTGCGCAGCTGGGTACATACATACCAGCGGCAAGGGAGGCCGCGACCGCGTCGGCGCGGGATCGCCGAATATCGGAAGGAGGCCGTCATGGCCGGTTGCAAGAGGGAAGTAATGGAGCCGAGCGGAAGGGAGAAGGTCGCCGCCGCCGCCGCGCTGGTCGCGGGGCTCGTCGGGATGTGGTTCATCTTCGCATACAGCTATGTCTACATCAACTGCGCCGTGTTCCCGGTGGCGGGCGCGCTCATCGCGTACGCCTACGACGTGGCGGAGAGGACGGTGGCGGCACGGAAGGAGTGCTGCCGCAAAGGTCGAAACGCGCCGCGCGTATCGCGCCGCGAGGGCGTCGGAATACGGCGCATAGCGGCGCCGGCGGGCAAGAATAAGTAAACGCGCATCCGCACAAGTATGCAGATGTGCGTTTACGCATCCGCATAACTGGGTACATATATGGCAGCGGCAGGCCCTAGCGCCCTGCCGTCGGCGGATGCGGGACCGGTAGCGACTCGCCGGCCCCGTGCCCGCCGCCGGCAGGCGGCAGATATCCGAGAAGGCCGCCCGGAAATCGGGCGGCACCCGTAGAAGGGAAACACATGAAGACAATCGTTTTGGTCAACCAAAAGGGCGGCGTCGGCAAGACGACGTTCGCCGACGAGATCGCCTGGGGCCTCGAGCGCCGCGGGCGTGAGGTCGGCTTCATCAACCTCGACCCGCAGGGCGGCGCGAGTCACGAGCAGAAGACCGTCGAGGGCGAAGGCCGTCACCGTCGTCGACACCCCGGGCTATCTGAACGACAAGCTCGGCGGCTGCGTGGAGGTCGCCGACATCGCGATCGTCCCCGTCGAGCCCAGCCAGCGCGGCCTTCGCGCGATGAAGCGCACGATCCAGCTCATCACGGGCGTCAACCCCGAGCTCGAGATCGGCCTGATCGTGAACCGCTATTCCGACAAGCGAATCATCGACCGCAGCTTTACCGACTTCCTCACCGCCGACGACCTGCCCATCCTGGGCTGCGTGCCGACCGCCGAGGCGTTCAAGCGCGGCGCGTCGTTCAACCGACCGGTGTCCGAGGTGCAGCCGGGCGGCCCGCGGCGGACGCGATCGAGGGATTCTGGACAAGGTGGAGGCGATGCTGTAATGGCGAGGACTAAGAAGGCGGACTCCGCCATCAACAGCTTTTTTTCACTGACACCTCCAAGGAGATGGTCGAGCGCCAGGAGACGATCGTCGAGAAGGTCGTGAACCCCGACTCCGAGCCGGCAGCTGAGAAAAAGGCGGCGGCCTCTGAGGGTCCGACGCACCGCCTGAGCGTGATCGTCCCCGACGACCTCTACTGGCAGCTCAAGGAGTACCTGGTGGAGCACCGCCGCGAGGGCTACCGCAGTGCGAGAGCGACCTCATGCGCTCGCTGCTCGAGGAGCATCTGCGCAAGGACCGCTAGGCCGGTCGGAACGCCATCGAATAGAAGGGAAAACGGAAATGACAGCATTCGAGTACAGCGCCCAGGGCTACCGCGTCGCGCCCTATATCGCGGATCTCGGCAAGAAGGAGGCCTAGATGGATGCCGATGCCGGGCGCGTCCGCACCGCCCTGCGACTCCAGGCCGTCGCGGCCCGCGTCCACCACATGGACTGTGCGGGTTTCGCCGAGGAGGTGTGCGATGCCGTGGACGTCGCCGGACGTCTGGGCTATCTGGGTTGCTTGCACGCGGTTGTGAGGGCTCGCGGCGGCCCGCGAGGCGATGCCGGACGCCGACGGGATGACGTGCGGCGAGCTAGGCTGTCTCGCCGGCCTCCGCCGCCAGGCGCGCGCCACCGACACGCTGGATGCCGACAGCTTCACCGCCCGCATCCTCGCTGCCCTGGATATCAAGGGGTGGTCGGATCGATCTTCCTACCAAATCGCGGCGATGCGCCTGGCCGACCTGATTGCCCCGGTCTCGCTGATGGCGTCCCCGGAGCGCACGGAGCGCGGAGACCGCGCCCTGTATTCCTACACCTGCGGGCGATGCGGCGCACGCGTGACCGTATCGGTGTGCACGCGTTGCCCGTCCTGCGGCGCCCCCATGGTCGCCGCAGGACATGGCGCTCCGGTGATGAAAGGGCGATCCATGTCGACTCGTAAGCTGATAAAGGGCGACCGCTACCGCGCCGGGCTGTGGAAGCTGGAGGACAGCTGCTATGAGGGGCATGTCCGTATGCCCAACGCCAAGTTCATGATCAGAACGTACCGCTGTACGCAAGGCGAGGCGGTCGCGAAGTTCGATTCGTGGGTGGAGGCGGAAGGCCTCGACCTCGCTGAGGATGGGGCCAGGGAAGCCTGCGAGGGCAGCATCGACGACGGTATGGGGACTGCGAGGCGCCCGTTAAACCGCGAGGAGCGCCGTGCGATGGAACGCCGCGACCGAAAGATAAAGAAGCGCCAGGCGCGAAAGGCGGCATCGGAGGCCGATGCCGCGCGACAGTCACAGGATATGGGGAAGGAAGAGACGGAAATGCAGAAGGTATCGAAAACGGACGGGCAGAAGACGGCGGCCGCGGGGACAAAGGCTCCGGAGACGGAGCCGGCCAGGTGCTACACGCTCATGTGCACGGGCGATCTGGGGACGGCCCCGGTGATGGTATTCCGCAACGAGGGCGACGCGAACGACATGATGCGCGCCCTGGAGCAGGTCGCGAAGGTGACGTCGCCCGATACCGTCTACGACGTTATGGAGGCCCCGTTCAAAGGAGGCCATTTGAAGGGTGCTGAGGGGCCGGGAGTGCAGGCCGCACAGCTGCCCGAACCTGCCGCCGTCCCAGTCAAGCGCCCCGCGTCTCCAGCCCTGGCTCCCGCACTGAGGACCATATCGGGAGAGACACCGCACTACCGCGCGCGCTTCGAGGTCGCAGCGGCCGACGGCGCGGACGCGGCCGAGGCCGTGAAGGAGATCGTCATGGGCTGGCTGCACGCCAAGGGGCCTGGACGTACCGGAGGGCGCCGCGGACATCGCGGTGCCCGCGGGCTGGACGGCCGCCGACAGCCCGACGCCGCCAAGGCCGTCCGCTTTCTCGGCCTATCCGGCGCGCAAGGCGCGGCATGGGCGGTCGAGGCCGATGAGCTCGACGGCGAGTTCTCGCGCCGCCGCTGGCACACGAGGATCGGCCTCGCACCCGCCGGAGACGGCGGGTGCATCCTCAACGTGCAGGTATCGCACTACGCCGTCAACGGCTTTTTCGGATACCAGCGCAACCCGCTGCCGTCCGTGCCGCGCGTCGTGCGCGATATCCTTGCGAACGGAAAGCTAGACGTGAGGATCGGCGCGTCGCGTGTGAGCGTCGAGGAGATATACCTTGACGCGGACACGCTAAAGCGCGATTTCATGCCGAGCCTGACCGATCGCGCGCGCTGCCTGCCGATCGTCCTCATGACGACCGACGACGACGGCAAGACCCCCGTATGGGATGCGACCGAGCTCGCATCGAAGCTCGTGGGCATGGCCACCGTGTACGTCATCGACATGCGCGACGGCGCGTTGGTGCAGGCGTTCCGCGACCTGCTGCCCGACCGGACACCGGCCGGGCGCTACAGGATCGGGCGCAGCGCGGTCATGGTATACCGTCCGGGCATCGACCTGTCGGGCGAGGAATCTCTATCGGCCTGCACGCTCTTCACGCGCCACAGGATCGAGCGCTATGCCGCGGGCGGGCGCGACGGTTTCATCAACGTGCTCATGCAGGGCCTCGGCCGCGGCATCGACGCCCGACCGGGCGACGTCGCCGGAATCGGCGACGTGCTGGCTGCGCAGCCGAGTCGAGAGCGAGCGCCTGCGCTCGCGCGCGAAGGCGGCAGCCGAGCCGGTCGCCGATATCGACGGGCTGCGCGCGGAGAACGCGCGCCTGCGTGCCGATGCCGAGGCCTGGGAGGAGATCGCGACGGACCAGGAGCGGAGCTATTCCGACGCCACGGCAAAGGTGGACGAGCTCACGAGGACCGTCCAGCGCCTCGAAGGCGAGAAGCGCGCGCTCGAACGCAAGGCGGCGCAGTGCGCGGCACCGTCGGACGACGACGGTGCCGCGAGGGTGGCCGAATGCCTCCAGTCGATCCCGCGCGACCTGACGGACCTCTTGAAGCTCGCGCGATCCATCTGGCCCGAACGTATCGTCGTCCCTGCCCGAGGCAATGGACTCCGCGAAGTCCTACGACGGCAACCTCGCCGAGGAATGGGATATCGTCCGCAGCACCGCGACGGCGCTCTACGGCCTCCTGTTCGAGGACGACGGTTGCGAGGGGCAGGTCGCAGACGAGTTCCAGCGCCGTACGGGCTACGAGCTCACCTTCAGCGAGAGCAGCGCCACCAGGGCGCGCGCCGATCTGATGAAGATGCGCGAGAGGAGCTACGGCGGCCGAAACCGTCGACATCTCCGCCCACATCAAGGGGAGGAGCCAGAAGAACACCTTCCGCCTTCACTTCTACATCGATCGGGAAAACGAGCTGATAGTCATAGGGCATGCCGGATGCCACATGAAGACCGCCGGCTCGCACCGTCGCGGTTTCAAGTAGCACAGATCCCCGCCATCGGAACCGATGGCGGGGATCCTTTTTGAGCAACGCGCGAAACAGGCGGCGGAAACGGCCCGCGCAATTGCAGGACTGCGGATACGGCGGCCGGCGTTTGGGACCGGGCGCTTTTGGGTAGCATCGAATGGTAATGCCGGCGACGTGACCAGAGGGGAGGGAGAATATGTTCGATACCGATAGCGATGTCCCGTACGACATCGAGCCGACCGCGACCGAGAAGCCGAAGGCCTCGACTGCAGGGACAGCGCAGCCGAGGCTGCCAAGAAGACGGCCGAGGCCGAGAAGCGCGAGAAGCGCCGCGCCCGCCAGAAGCGCCAAGCGTTCACCGAGCAGATGCAGAACTTGACGATGGACGACATCAGACGCCTGATGGAGTCCAGCGTCGACCTCGGCGGCGTCAGCGACCCGCAGGCCGAGATTGAGCGCCGCATCGAGCGCAACGGCATGGCGTACCCTGATGAAGGGCGGCGCCGTGTATGCCGTGGTGCTCTCGAGCGACGACTACGAACGTCTCGCGGACAAGAAGGCGTAGACCTCGCATTGGCGAGGGTCGCGGGCGAGAGGCCGCCACCGGAACACGGTGGCGGCCTTTTTTCATGTCGCGACGCAACGCCCGGAACACTGACCGGACAACGATGGAAAGCGAGCGGAAAACGCTCGCGGCGGACACAGACGGCCAGGCCCCGCCCCGCCTCGATGCGCGCCCGCCGGAGCCGGGAGGTATCGGATCGGCGCGCACCGAGACGTTGGACACGCGCCCGCGCGCAAGACTCCTGCCGCGATCGGGCACGCAGGCTACCGCACCCCGTCATAACTTCGAGTGCCACGCGGACATGCCGACATCTCTCCGCAAGCAGCTCGTAGATCGGCGCCGGGTCGTCCACGGCATCGCCCTCGGCCGCGAAAGCAGATCGAGCACGGCGGCCACCCCCTCGATGATACGGGCGCAATCGTCAGCATCCATATGACCCTCCTTCTCATCGCTGAAAACAACTTATACGGCCGTGACGGTATCCGAGCCGTATCGGACTTGCAACAGATGAGCAGCGTCCCGTTCGTCGCGAAAGAGACGAGGGACAGCCGAAACGCGGACGGTATAACGGCATCGGATGACCGGTGTAAACCGGTTTAAACACAGGCAAATAGGGGTAGGATACTGAAAACTTCGCAAAGAGACGCATAGTTGTACCCTCCATCGATGGATGTATGTACAACTATGCCGGAGGCGGTCCAGGTTTCCGCCACCGGGCACAGCCCGCCGACGGAAACCCGCCCGCCTCCGGCGCTTGCCAGGGCTCCGCCCTTGGACCGGGTCGCGCACAGGTGCGCGAGAAATTGGAGGAAGCGTGGCAAAAAGCCACCTCGCAGACAAGGATGGTCAGCATCAGGTTGACCGAGGAAGAGATCGGCACACTCAAGGCCAAGGCGAGCCTTGCAGGTGCGACCGTCACGGACTTCATCCGCGAGACGGCGATCTACGGCAAGCAGGAATTCACGCTATCGAAGCTTCCAGGCGGCGAGCGCGTAGACGTGAAGGGAGGCGCTGGAAGGACTGCTCGACACCGAGCACCGCACGGTGCAGAAGCATTTCAATGTGACGCCCTACGAAGATACCTTCATCCGGTCCGCTGCCAAGAAGGCCGGCATGACGCAATCGCGCTTCATGGTCGACCGCATCCTCCATACGCCCATGTACTACATCGGCGACCCCGATTTCTTTCAGAAGTTCTTCTACGAGCTCAACAAGCAAGGCGTTAACCTGAACCAGCTCACCGCCGCGGCCAACACACTGGTCCTCCTACAGGACATGCCCGACGTGAGCAAGGAGCATCGACGCGAGCTGATCGGGCAGATCGAGAACTTCGTCGCAACCCTGAAGGACCCCTACTGCAAGGCGCTCGCGGAGACGCGCGGCCTCATGATGCAGCTCAGGCGGCAGTCGGAAGTGGAGCGCTAGCATGGCGATGCTCAAGACGCTCGCCCGCAAGTTCGGCGGATGCAAGCAGATAAAGGACTACCTCGCGCGCAACGGCCGCGCCGTGACATTCCGTTCCAGCTCAATCGAGTTAGACGACGGCGACTGGGACGAGCGGATGAACGAGACGCGCCAGATGTTCGGTAAGGACAAGGGGCGCAAGTACTACCATTTCGTGATCTCGCCCGACCCCGAGGACGGCCTGGATGCCCGAGCGGTCGATACGCTGGCATACGATTGGGTGCGTGAGCGCTACACTGGATACCAGTGGGTGATCGAGACCCACATCGACAATGGCATCCGCACGCGCACATCGTGGTCAACTCCGTCAACCCGGTGGACGGCAGGAAGATACACCTCGACGACGATGACGTGCAGGCCGACGCGATGGAGCTCCAGCGCATCTGCCACGATTACGGCTATTCGGCGTTCGACAACTTCAGGTTCTCAAGAGACGAGGACGGTGCCTGGTACGCGCGCACGCCGCGCCCCGACCGTCGCCGCGAGGTCGTCTTGCAGGAGAGCGCGCCCGGCTCGCCGGCATGTGACGGACGCCCAGCGCCGCGCACGGTACAGCAGGGAAGAAGCTATGGACCGACGCGATGCACGACGATATCGAGTCGGCCCCTACAGGGTTGCCGTACATGGCCCGCGCTCGAGGGGCGTCTGGCGGAGAAGGGATACCGCATCAACGTCAACCGCCGCGGCGTGCTGACGTTCTACCCGCCCGAGGGCAAAGGGCATCCCGTGAAGGGTTACAAGCTGGACGACTCCTATACGGTCGAAGGACTGCGTGACCGTCTTGCCGTGCGTCTCGAGGACAGCGCCCGAACGTGAAGATGTGCGCCGAGGGCCTTGTCCTGACGTCGTCCTGCCGCCCATGACTTTCGAGGCGGTCGCGTCCAACAACCTCGAGCGGTCGAAGAGGATCGAGCGCTCCGCCGCGCGCCTCGCCGCCGCGGCCGATGCCGTGAACATCATCCGAGAGCGCGGCTACCTCAGCTACGCGGACATGGCGGCCGACGCCAGACGCCTCGCCGCCGAGGTCGAAGCGCTCGACGCGAAGACCGACGCCCTCGCGCTTGAGGCCGAGCAGACAGCCGAGGCCATCCGCCAGGTCGAGGTATACACGGCCTGCGCCGCGCAGCTGACCGTGCGCCCGGAAAGCCCAGGCGCGCTCGCGGCATGGCGCGGGACAACGCCGACGAGCTCCGCGAGATGGAAAAGATCCGCAAGTGGATGGCCGAGCGCGGCATCGCGCTCACCGATACGACCTATACGGACCTTCTCGCGCGCCGCGACGGCGTCAGGCAGATGCCGCGAACCTCGTTTCGGCGGCAGGCGACATCCGCAACCGCTCGCGCCGCCTTTCCGCCGCGGTCGATGTCCTGGCATCATCACAGATGCCTGTCGGCCCCACCGATGTGAAGGGCCGCGGCGAGAGGCAGAAGGGCCCCGGGCGCAACGGGCGCGCCGCCAAGGTCATCACCGCCGAGCAGACCGCCAAGCTGACGCGCGAGTACGTCCGCTATCGCAAGGCCTATTCGGAGGCGATCGCGGCCGGCGCGCTCACGCCGGACAGGATCAAGCAGATCGAGCGCGACCACGAGCGCGCCAAGGCGAAAATCATCAGCGAGCAGCGCGAGGAGGATCTGCGCGCGGAGCGCTCGGCATACGGCATGGCCGGAAGCGAATGGGCGCAGGACGCTCCCGTGACGGTCGCCGCAACCGGCGAGACGGACAAGAGGGCGAAGCCCGGATGGAAGCCCTACCTCCAACGCCCCGCGACCGACAAGCAAATGAAATATCTCGAAGACCTCGTGGAGTCCGGCGTCATCGCGCAGGCCGACATCGACAGCCTCGGCGGCGAGCCCGACCATCGCGGACGTCAACGCGCTCCTGAACTCGCATCCGAAGGCCAAGAACCTCGAGCTTGAGAAGAGGGAGGGGACAACGCGAGGGACGCGCGGACATACGCACAGAACCCGAGACGACATCGAGGACGACGGCTATACGCCGGCTAACTACACGAGAAGCGAGATAGACGGTGAACATCATCGTGAAGATGCACGACAGGACCCGCGTGATCGAGACGACGCGCATGGACCTGCACAGCGGCATCATGCTCGAGGACGACTTCCTCGACATTTCCGACTACCTGAACCAGGGCGTGCTTCTTGAGCGCAGCGTGTTCATCACCACCAGCGATGACATGCAGCTCCTCAAGCGCGCCGTGACGATCATCGAGCCAGATGAGTTGGACGCCATCGATGGCGTCTATGCGGATGGCAAGCCGATCCTCATGAGGACCGAGGACGGGTCGCGTTTGGCCCCCGGCTGTGTTGTTCGAGGTGCTGTTCGACGACAGCGGCAACTTCATGGGCGACCACGGCAGGGCCTATGCATCTACTATGAGTCCGGTAGCTACGAGACGATCGTGCCCACCGTGCTCTCGTTCGGCGACGGCATGCTCATGGCCGACGACCTGATCGATTGGAGCGACCTGGACTCGGGCATCACCTGGACCCGCGGAGCCTGGACGCGCGGCGACCAGGAAACCTCATGGAGCTCCGCCCCGAACCCACGGTCGTGGTCGATCCTGAGCAGTACGCGCACATGGAGCTCATGACCTTTGGCGGCGCGCTCGTAGCCATGAAGACCGCGGGCGGCATGGTGAGCGGCGGCGGTACCGTCTCGGACGATTCCACCGGCGACGACGCCGCTACCGAAAGCGAACCGCAGCCGTCCCGAGACGGGGAAGCCGACGACACGGCGGCAGTCACCGCCGAAGGCATCGCCTCCGATCGGGTTTCAATTGAAGATACCCCCGACGCCGCCGCATCCGAGTCCCCTGCAGAAACCGCGGGAGACGAAACGGATACCGAAAGCGAACCCGAGCCCGCCAGGAGGCCGATATCGACTCAGATTCCGAAGATGACCGGATGAATATACCGATGATCCCGACGACGATGACGATGATGGTGACGGCGGTGATGACGACGATGGTTACGAGGGAGGACGATTCGATGTTCGCCGACCTCTTCTAGAAAGTAACCGCAAGGATACCTGCGGCGGCAAAACGGCCGCCGCAGGCGTTTCCACCTGACACCGTCGACGTGAAAACCTGCTACTAACGGTGAAAACATGCGCATTAGGTTGATTGGGATTGACGCCCCTGAATCGGTCAACCCCGACGAATCCTAGAACACCGAGGGTGGCCGCGAGGCAAGCGCCTGGTTAAAAGATATTCTTCTGAAAGGGAGTTGCGTTTGTCTCGTAAAAGACGTTTCCGACACCGCCAAATACAGGCGTTACATCCGCTATGTTTGGGTCAGCAACCCGTGCGCGGAAAATGCCGACCCGGCAAATGAAATGCTCAACGCCATCATAGTTACCAGCAGTCATGCCATGGTGAAAGACCGCCCACCCGACACGACGTATTCTCAGCTGCTTCATTCGCTAGAACACTGATCTGCTTGCTCACTCAGTGAATCTCCATCGTTTGTTCGCTACCCGATAACGGGTTCCTGTTTGATAATCGGATATATGGAAGATTGGATAAAAGACGGCAACGGCAGAATGAGACGCGTTCACAAGCGATACGTTGACGTCGTCGCACACATGCGCGACGACGGCTTTTTGGAGCCACTAGCATCGCGTGGCGCGACGGTCGCACCTTTAGAGTGACGCAAGTGATCGAGGTGGGGAGTTCCGCCCCGGCTTCGAAGGCTTCTTCACGGCTAAATACCGCGTAAGCATTGCAAACCGAAGAACGAGCTTGTACCTAGAGCAGCACCTAAACCGACCAGAAACAGGCATGCCACCAACCGTCCGATGGTGGGTTCATGAGTTCGTATAATTGTCAGAACAAGCCAATGGTATAGAGCCTTCTTATGCTCGCGACACCTACGCCAAGGCACCCGGAAACCGGGTGCCTTTTTTCGATATTTACCCCGTTCAACGAATAGATTTTTCCATCGCGGGTAGAACTCTGGACATTGGAGGCGTATCCCCGCATAGCGATTGAAGACCCGAAACGACATCCAAGGGGAAGGAGTTCGAAATGTCTGTAGATGCAAGTGACCTATACTCCATCGAACGCAAGTTGGAGAGGGTTGCCGATGAGCTGCGCAGGCGCAACGAGATCGAGGCCCAAAGCTCGATCTGCTGAAGCAGATCGAAAAGAATTTATCCAATAAGGACAAGGAGTAGACCGATGACCGTTATCCAGTATTGCCGCGAAAAGACCAATGTGGGCGAACTCGTGATCATCCGAGAAGGCGGGTGGGTGACGTGCGCGGCCTTTATCGACCACGAGGATTTATTTCGCCTGCCGCCCTCTATAGCCAGGGCCGAGGTTATTGGCGAAGAGTGCGGCCAGATTCGCCTCGCGAACCGAGAGGGCGGCTTTGAGGACGCTCCGTGCGTTTATCTCGATATCTAATAGGAAGTGCTCTGGGTGGATCAAGACGAGATTGCGGTAATCATTCCCTGCTATAACGAGGCTCAGACTATCGGCAAGGTGGTTGACGACTTCCACCGCGAAGCTGCCCGAGGCAACGGTCTACGTTTATAACAACGATTCGACCGACGCGACCGCCGAGATTGCAGCGAAACACGGTGCAACCGTCCGATTCGAGCCGCGCCGCGGCAAGGGAAACGTCTGCCGCCAGATGTTCCGCGATATCGATGCCGCCTGTTACCTCATGGTGGACGGTGACGATACCTATCCTGCCGAGGCGGCGCGATGCCTATGCGAAGCCGATTCCTAGTCGGGCATGCCGACATGGTGGTCGGCGACAGACTGTCAAACGGGACGTACGCCAAGCAAAACAGGCGGGCGTTCCATGGCTTCGGAAACGATTTGGTTCGCGACATGATCAAATGGATTTACGGTTACGAATACTCCGACGTCATGACGGGCTATCGCGCCATGTCCAAACCCTTTATCAAGACGTTTCCCGTCCTTTCCTGCGGCTTCCAGATTGAGACCGAGCTATCAATTCACGCCGTCGACCGGCGCTGGCGCATTGCCGACGTCCCGGTGGAATACCGCGACCGCCCCGAGGGCTCGGTCTCAAAACTGAACACAGTGAAAGACGGCCTGAAGGTGATCGCGATGATCGGCACCCTGTTCAAAGACTACCGCCCGTTGAAGTTCTTCTCGCTGGTTGCCCTGGCGTTCTGCATCGGCGGCCTGTTCGGGAATGCCGGTAGTGACCGAATACCTCGCCACCGGCCTCGTACCGCGGTTTCCGACCGCCATCCTCGCCGCGGCACTCATGTTCATGGCCGCCCTCTCGCTCGCCACGGGCTTCATCCTGGACGCCGTGGCGAAAGTCGAGCGAGCAATGGGAGCTCCGCGTATACCGCCAGACCGAGAACAAATAAGGCAAAAAGCATGCCAGTTTCGTTGACTGAAAGAGGGGCCATATGAGCACCGATCGAATCTATATCGCGAAGGACGGGAGGTCGGGTAAGCATGTCCTCGTCAGAATCCTGGCAATCGACGATATAGGGGGCGAATTATCCTCGGTAGACTCAATGCCTTCAATGAGCTCATGATGGCGAGGATGCGAAGTCGCTGGATTTGGCGGCACAGGTCTCGGCCCCATGTTCGCAAAAGCGACGATCTCGCAGGTCGCATCTTCATACCCGGTGAACTTCAGCAGGGCATCGTGCGTGAAATGAACCTCGTCCCATCCGATCTGGGCAGTCTGCTATCTGAGTGCTACTTCGATCCATATGCCGAGCCCACTGGAACAGACGGAGTAGGCTATAGGGAAATCGGCAGGACGGGAAAGAAAGCCGCGAGGGGGACCTTATCGACGGGTTTGAGCTTCTCGAAAGCCGAGGACCTGTCCTACCTCCGATTTACGGTTCCGCTGTCGTAGAGCCATTGCACGACTGGATTTTGCAAGGAACCTGCTTTCGATAGTCCTGCGCATAGGAGGGCTTTTACAGGACAGGAGCTGACCCCAAGACCATCTTGAGTCCGCCCGGTTTCGCAAGGTCGAGCCGTCGGATCTGAAAGACCGGTTCGATATGGGCCCCGGCGCCTGCTTTGCGATCCCCGTGGCATACAACCCGTTCTATCGCACAGATATCCTCTCAATTGCCGACGCGCCCCTCGATATCCGAAGTGCCTGGCCCTTTACGCCAACCTTGTCGATATCGGGAAGCCGTCAAATCAGGTCGCCATCGGCCATCACCTGAAAGGCGAGGGAAACGAATTCGTTAGATTCCTCACCTTGTCAGGCGGGAGTATCGACCGCAAAGGCCGCCCGGAAGAGAACAGATGGTGTTATCTAGCCGTAGCTCAGACATCGACAGTAAGCCCGTAAAGGATCAGATGCAGATAGCGAACCGATTGCTACAGGCAATTGATGGAAGGCTCTTTCAGCCGCAAATCGCATATTCCGGCGTGAAGATGACCGAGATCGCCTCCGAGCGAAAACCGCGTAACATACTAGAAGCAATGTGGCTGCCGCCAGAAACCACCCCGACCGTTACCTACTGACTTGCAGGAGATGTATGCGGACCGTGCTCGGGAACCCAGGGTGGCGAGCGTTCATTTTGCAGCAACTCGTGTCGTGCGACCTACTGTAAAGAACAAGCGGCAAAATAGCGACAGCATCACAACCCTCGCCGGAAATCGGCGGGGCCCACACCCATATTGATCCCAGCCAGCTTCACATACGAAGGCGAACTCCTGACAGATCGCCGGGCGAGACTTGCATCCCAAACCGAGCCAGGAAAGTAATCCCCCCAGTCACCTCTTTAAGAAAGGCCCAAAGTCCTTTTCGGTAGCACGGCGGACGAAATCGATCCCGAAGATATCTCGGTTGCGAGCCTGCGCCTGGCATGCTCGACCTGATCCGAGATGCCGAGGAGGCGGCGACGACCGAGCACTTTTCGACGATAGCGTTGAGGGCATCGCAGTGGTTATCGAAATCGCGCGTGCGGTCGAGAACGGCAGGGGATAGGAAACGCTGCATCTGCCCGGTGAATGACCCGTCGGCATAGCAGACGTGCGCTCGTTGCATGCCGACGGCAATCATGCTGGAAAGGGGCACGGGACAGCGGTAATCATCGTGCTTTGCCGCAACGAGTACGGCTACGGCAGGGAAGTCGATTTCCTGCGCACGGACGATCCAGGAATGTCCCAGAGGTCGCGGTGCCTGATATGCGTATCGGTGGCTGAGAATGAGATCAGCTTATCGGCCAAGATTTCCTCGAGTGTCTGGCACCGGATTGTAAGGTCGTCATACATTCCGGCGAGCTCGGGATAATTGACCGCGACGCGACGGACAGTGGATGTGCGCCGGAACGGACGCGATCTCGAGTTTGATTCGCTGTTTCGGCAAATCAGGGCGCGCAATGTTGGTGTTTACGGAAACCGTCCATCTACGCATCCCGACACCATCGAGATCGTTGACGACCTTTGGTTCCCTGACGCTCACTTCGGTATCGTAGGATCTCAGCAGATCGCAACGCAGGGTCCTTGAGAAATCGTCCAAGGGGAGCGAATCGAACTTATCGCCGGCAACGAAATCGAGGTCTTCGCTATATCGCTGCGATCCGTAGCAGAGGCGCAGTGAAGTCCCGCCCTGAAAGGTGATGTCTTGAAGCAGGCCGTTCCTCCCGAGGGACCGGATGATCTCGTAATGGACGATTTCTTTTTTCGATGACGGGCGTGCGCCCGGCGCCATCGACCTTGCTGGCGATCTCCCGGCAAGTTCTTCAAGGTCAATCAGCATCCACTTCATCCCAATCGATAAGCTCCAGGCTGCGCTTCCTCGAGACGAGGTCGCAGGCAGCGCTCCTCGGTCGCGATCGGCAGCCGATTCCTCGGCATACGGTCGAGTATTCCCCCCGTTTGACGTCGTTCAAACCATCGTTCGTGTGAACGAACTCGATGGCACCGAAGCGGGTATCGACGAGACCTTCCGCGCCCGTCGTCACGCATGAGATGCGTCCGAGCGGGATCTGCGAGATGAAGCCCCACTGCGATGCCGCGGACTCGAGGCTTTCATAGGTGACCTCGCCGGGGCGCAAAAACGCCGCGATATGGCCGAGCAGGTCGCAGCCGTTGGGGTGGAAAAGCAGGTAGAGGTACGCGTCATGGGCGATGCGCTCGAGGATGCCGTCCGCGGTGAGCCTCTTGATGGTCGAGCGGAGCGTATCGCCGGACTCACCGAAAGCCCCCCCAGCTCGCGGCTGCGGAAAAGGATTCGGCCCTCCAGGTCGCACCCATGCAGAATCTTGATTGCCCTCGACGCTTTTCACAGAAACCCTCCTGTCTCCTCTCAACAACTATACCCGAGTGGTCTAAGTTTAAACCACTTACCACAAGAATACCGTCCCACACCCTCTCCAAAGTCTCCTCCCTGGAAAGCCGTCCGCATCTTCATCAAGCCGGACTAATCTGAACCTGAATGGCATGGTGGCCGCAGCCATGGCCCTTGCCTGGAAGGCGGCGAAAGGCTCCCAGCAGGGCCCCCGAGATCAATCATTAGCAAACCCCACACGACAGGGCCCGCCGGAAACCGGCGGGCCCTGCGCATCACATTGCCACGACCCCGAAACGAAAGAAGGCGCCCTCGGAAACCGAGGGCGCCTTACCGACCGCACCTATTGTACCGCACGCCGATCACGCTGAATACCGTGCTCGCGGTAATCGGTACCCGGAGCGCTATTCCCCGCGGCGGCCTTTTTTGCCGCGGCAGCTATCGCCGCAGGGCTCTTGCCGCCTTTGACCTTCGCCGGCTTGAAGAACTCCGGCGCCGGCTTCGGCTCGTCGCCATGGTAGAAATGGAGCCCGCTTACGGGGGCTCCGTAGCGACGGCCTGGCTGATCGCGGCGGGCGATACATGCAGGGGGCGGGCCGCGGCCGGGTTGCCCATGAAGGTCTCGCCGGTTTCCAGGCAGACGATGGGGCGGTCTTCGAATGACGCTCCCTGAAGAACTCGGGCGCGGGCTTCGGCTCGTCGCCGTAATAGAAGTGCAGCCCGCCGCGCTCGACGCCCGTGCTGGCCGATGTTCGCACGCCACCGGGCGTGATGCCGAACGCGCGGCCCGCCTGGAACGCCGACTCGAACATCTCGCCGGTATCGAGGCACACCACGGGGCGCGGCGCCCTGTTGGGCGGATGAAGAACTCCGGCGCCGGCTTCGGCTCGTCGGCATAGTAGAAGCAGCCCTTGGGTGCAGGTGCCGCGCTGGATGGAGCGGAAGATGTTGCGCGAGTCGGCGAAACCGAGCCCTTGGCAGCCCGGTAGGCGGAGTCGTAGGTCGCCCCGGACCCAGGCACGTGATGGGCCTCTTGCGTTTGGCGTCCCGATTGTCCATGGCGGCACCCCTACTGCCTGATCCCGGCGCCGCGCGCACGGTCGCCGGCGGTCGAGCCGGCCGCGACTGAGGCGCGGTGACCCAGTTCGACGGGATCGGGCTTTGCCGCGACGACGACCTCGGGCTTCTTTCGTTATACTCGATGCGCCCTCCGAAGGGATCGGAGAAGCCGAAGCAGTCCTGGGGGGTGTACAGGTCGATGCGGTCGGACTTCCACTCGCCGCGCACGGGTTCCATCATCGTGTACGAGATGTCGTGCGGGTCGATCTCGAAATCACAGTCGAGCACGGTGCCCATGGCGCCGCCGCAGCCGCCAACGGGGTCGTAGATGCCCAGGATGGGTTCATACCTTCCAGGCTTGACCGTGAAGGTGCCGGCGTTTTCGCAGTCGCCGCGGCAGATCATCGAGAGGCTGGCGTCAACGAACGCGTCGAGCGGCAGCGTCGCGAGGACCGCGGCCCGACAGGGCGATTCTGCGGCATGTTGAAGATGTCCTCGCGGAAGCTGCGCTCGAAAGGCGTCACGGGGTCGTTGACGACCTTCTCGATGGTCGTGCCCTGCGAGGCGCACAGCTTGTCGAAGATGCTCTCGGGGATGTCCGCGGGACGCGTGAAGGGCCTGTAGCCCTCGGCGGGCTCGTACTCCCACCTGTCGTCCTCGCCCTGGCCGCCCCTATGGCAGACGCACGGCAGGTAATCTTCCTGCCAGTCGCTCGCCGCGTCGATGACGTCGCCCTCGGAATACAGGCCGTTGACGGACAGTATGAGCGAGGTCTTGAAGGAGTGCCCGCTGAAATCGATGTCGTAGAAGAACCCGAACTTATCGGTCAGGTCGCCGCGGAGGCGTTCGCTGTCGACGTAGGGGGCTCACGCCCGAGGCACCCCGAGCCGAGCCGCGATTCGATTGCCTGGGCGAACTCATCGGCGATATTCTTGCAATCCGCAAGTCTCGCCTCATCGAGCCCGTCGTTGAACCTGTCCGTGAGCACGCAGGTGACGGCATGCGACAGGTCGCCGGCGGTCAGCCCCTTGTGCGTCTTGATCTTATCCGGGTCGATGAGGCCATCGGCCCACTCGAGCGAGGTGTCCGCGAGCAGTTCGCCGCAGATGCGCGCGGCATAGCCGTACTCCCCGTATTCGGGCCAGTAGTCGAGGTGGATATCCCCTCCGCTCCGGATGGCCTTCAAGATTTCCTGCCGGTTGAAACGGTTGCCGACGACATCCGCGAGCATCGCGGCGGCCTCGTCGGCGCCGAACAGGTTCACGACGTCATCGTAGCTGTCGATCTCGAGGCCATCGGTAAGGGTCGCGCTGTCGTTAGGTTGATATCGGCCATGTCGGCACCTCCAGTGAAACGGTTGTCCCCATCGATGCTACCCGCCGCGAACCCGCACGGAAACGCCCCTTCCCGAACGGGGAAGGGGCGCCCCTCCACCGCCGCGCCGAGGGTATCCTTTTGCAAAAGACCCGTCAGTTCGGAGAGGGCATGACCGTAGAGTGAAAGTTCGATGCGAAATCGATGCTGGGGGTGCTGAGGAGATACGAGGCCACGGTCGGCGACCTTTTCGCCGTCGTGCCTCCCCCCTGATGTCCGGGACAGCGTGAAGGCCGCCGACATCGACGGGGTGACCCTTAGGCGCATCTCAGTGAAAGACCTGGCGGAAGGCATCCTGATGCCGGAGGAAAAGGTGGAGGTGATCGAGCTCATCCGGGTCGATGCGGCCAAGGCGGACCGTTAGCGCCTGCGCGCGGGCGATATCCTGATGCCGAGGATGCTGCCCAGGCACAAGTACGCGGACTACATGGTGGTGAGCGCGGGGTATGCGGAGCAGGACCTGCCACGTCCCGCAACATGATAACCATACGCCCGCGGGCCGCGGATATGGCCGAGGGGGAGCGCATACCGTATTCCGAGATGATGGCGACATGGCGCTTATAGGCCCAAAGGCTTGAACGCCCGGCTTTTTGCGCCGAGTTCGAGAAGCGCATTCACGGCTGGAACTATCGCACTCTAGTGAAGCCAGGGCTCAGCGACCTCGCGCAGGTGAGGGGCGGCTATGACCTTTGCCGAAGGAGAAAGTTGCGCTCGACTTGTGGCGCGCGGGGTATCCCGGCCTGCGCATCGCGCGCGTCACCGACCCGCCGCACTCCTCGACCATTTTCGACGGCCTTGCGCCTCTGCTCTTCCGTGCAGCTCGGCATTCGCGAACTCCTAACCGGACCGATTCGGTCCAACTATTTGTCCGCATCCCCATTTGTCTCGAATGCAACGACGCGATGTCCAACCATGGCTCAGCCTTCGCAACCTGCCGGACCGCTCAGTAGTGCCCAGCAACTACTTGGTAGATACCCGGTAGCTGCGGTGTGGCGCAAGTAGTCGGCGATGAAAGGCGCGGGGTGCGCCTTGCGGCCCGTCCTAGATGACGCCGCACGGTAGCGCTATCGGACAGCTGCGCTACCGCAGGTAGACGCTCTTGAGCACCTCGACGACCTGCTGCGCCCCGACACCTTTGATCTTGAGCGCCTTGGGGTCAACGGGGTCCGACTCATAGGCTTCCATGAACCTCTGCATGTCAGCGCGGAGCCCTTGCTCATGGCGGGGTGTTCGCCGCCTGCGAGCAACATGGCGAGGCGGCAGACGTCGTTGCGGTGCTTCTTCACGCTCTTCTCGTCGACGGCCTGGCCGCCCGCCCGCCTGGCGGAAAGGTCGAGCCACGCCTTGGCCTTGAATGGGATCAGCCCCTCGACCGACAGGACGGCGGCGCCGCCGGCCGACGTTCTGTTTTCGACGAGCAGCCGGTAGTATTCCTCGTCGAGCAGGATCGCCGAAAGGCTCGACACCTCGTCGTCGATGTGGATCGGCATGAGGCCGGACTCCGCGTCGCGCAGGTCGACGTCGGTGCGCGCGAACAGCTCCAGCATGGCGGGGAAGGCCGGGTCCTCCGGCTTGGAGAACCGGTAGAACTGCGGCTTTCCGCCGCTCTTCTGCCTGTTCTCGTACCCGCCCTCCTTGACGAAGTCCCAGAAGACCTGGCCGAACTCGGGCGTCAGCGCCTCCACCAAAGGACCAGGTCGAGGTCCTTGGTGGCCCTGAAGTCCTGCCCGGCCTCGCCGAACAGCAGGTCGCAGGCGCCGCCGCCGATCAGGACGTACTCGCCGTCGTGGCCCGCGAAGCGCCCTCCTTGAACTTATCGATTCCCCTCATGATCGCCTCCAAGCACTCGGTTCAATACGTTCTCGATCTCGCCCGCGACGCGCGGGTCGTCCCTCGTCGGCGGGAAGGGACAGGATGGCCGAAAGCGGGTCGACCGCGCATCCCGGCGCCGGCACGGGCTCGTAGCGCAGCACCTGCACCACGCACGCGGGATCCTCTGGCTCGTCGAGGCCGGCGTCGCGCGCGCCGGCCGCCAGCCCCAGGGTGCGCTCCTGCGCTTTGGTCGCGGCGAAAGTCGGCCAGGGGTCGTCCTGCAGCATCGAGAGTCCGCACAGCGCCGAGACCCCGCCAAGGGAAGCTCCGCATCGGGCACGCGGCCCAGGCGGTGCTCCCTCGCGACCGGGCTCGACATGCGCGGCTTCAAGCGATGCCACAGCGCCATCTTGTCCCTGCCGGGGCGCAGCACCCGCCGCCGCCCCTCGGCGGCGACGATCGAGGGTCGGCGGCCGCGGGCTCGTCGAATGCGCGAGAGGCGGTCATCTTCGCCGCGCCGAGGAGGCCTGCCGCCTGGGTGACGCTGGCGCCGTCGAGGTCGCCGTAAGAGCGCCATGAGCGCGAGGCGCTGCGCCTGGGGCGAGAACGCGCCAACGTCTGTCCGCCGCCTGCCGCCGCGCGGCTCCTTCCGCTGCTCAGCGCGATTCCCAGGAACGGCAGGTATACCTGTCCGCTCGGCTCGATAAAGGGCAGGCCCGCCTCGAGCATGCGCCCGACCCTGTAGCCCGTGGCGCCCTCGAGGGCGAAGGCCACGGGGTCCCCAGGGGCCGCCTCAGGGCGTCGCGGTGCTTCGCCATGGTCTTCACCGTCGGGCTTTCGACGGGGGAGGCCACGGCGAACGGCACGCCGAAGGCGGTCCACCGCTCCAGGGGAGTACAGCCCCCTCAGGTAGAGGGGGAGCCCGAGACGTCGACGGGCTCGCGATCGACTTTTGTGCAGCGCCTTCTCGACGTACTCCCTCATGCCCTGCCTCCTCATGTAACTAAACAATTATCAATGTACCATTATGAATGGTACATAGCAAATCAATTAGTTACATTTAATGACGCCTTTGCGAGCCCTCGTGGGCTTTCGGAATCGCGATGCCTCTAGCAGGGCGTACCGCTCGTTTTTCCCTGCGTTTTCGTCTTGACAAAAGGGATATCTCACCAGGGGCCGAGATGATCGCGAGGTTTCTGGACGTCCTGGAGGATACCGTGAAGAACCTGACATGGCGCCCGGCGGAGCTCCAGGCGATCGACGCGCCGCCGGCACTGGACTACCGGACGCCAGACTATACGGCAAATGCAGCGAAGTACATGGATCTGTACGGCGCCAAGCGCCGCGCGGAGGCCAAGTATGCGGAGGCCCTGGAGAGGGCCGAGCAGGCCCGCAGGAATGTCGCCGTCGTCCTCGAGAAGACATCTCCCGCCACCCTCGCGGCCGCGGCAAAGAAATCGGCGGCCGCCGGCATAGCCCGACAGCCGCCGAGACGATCCCGCAAAGACGACCCGTTAGCCGGTGGGCATCGACGCCCTAGTGCTTGATGCCGCCGGCCTCATCCGCATGCGAACCGGCAGTTCGGTTCGCCGCCGCGCTCGCGGCCTTGGCGATCTGCGGGACGCCTATCACCGTCATGCGCTTGCGCGTCGTTATGCACCGGCACGCCCTTCACGGGGTCGAGCGTCATGGCTTCCCCGTCGAGATGGACATCGGTCCGGTGCACCGGTTCCGAGTCGCGCCCGTCGTAGGTGAAGACATGCACCGGCGTCGGGTAGTCATCCTGAAGCTCAACCGGCGCCGCCTCGATGAAGGCGAGCTGTCCGCTGCCCTTCCCGTCGGGCAGGTTGATATCCACGCTGATACCGCCTGCGAACGGTGTGGCGATCAGCTCGCCGAAATCGGTCATTACGGAAATGCGCTCGTTCATTACATACGCTCCTTGATACCCAAATTGCCATCAGATTCGTTCACGCTCCGTGCCGCCGCCCAGGCGGCCACGGTGGCGTCGGGGGAAGTGCCCCTGGCGCGGCTGAAATCGGGGGCGACGGTCTCGCCCCAGCAGAAGTCGTAGCCGCAGGTCCACACCCGCTCGCCATCCACCCCTCGACGGGCACCGACATATGCACCGGCGAGCCGTCGAAGGCCTCGATGACGTTCTCCCCGTCGAACAGGATGGGGAAGTCGTCCCCGTCCTCGCACAGCTGCCCGACGATCTGCTCGACGGACTCATGCGGGAAGTAATAGATCGGGCCGTAGTTCCAGCCGACCCCAATGGGGTCGCGGTAGGCGCGCAGCCCGTCCGGGTCCCCGGTGCGCTGCGCATAGACGCCGTCTATATCGACATGGCATGCGAAAAGGCAATCGCTCCCGCACGTCTCGCCGACGGGCGCGCGCGCTCCGCAACCTCGGTGAAATACGAGTCCAGGCACCCGGCCGCGGCGGCTCGGGTCTCCGGGTCCTCCTTCAGCGCCCCGACGATGTCGTCGCAGACGGCATGTCTCCTGAACGCCATCACCCTGGGACGCGACCTGGGGGAGCATGATGGCGGCCGTCTTGGCCGAAGCGGCAGGCAAGCCCGTCCTCGCGACGCTCCAACCCGATGGCGCCCTGCGCGCGGGCGATATAGATATCCTCGAAAGTCGGGAAATCGGGTTTACGGGAGAAGTAGTCCATAGTCCTCGCCCCTAGATATGCAATCCGTTGCCGCTATCGTCCCGCCACCGGTCTTGGCCGCGGCGGTCCTGGCGCCCAGGAATTGGATCAACGGGACGCGGTCGGGAACCGCCGCCTTCTTCGTCCTTTTGGCTTCAACTCGGAACTGCTTCACGGCCTTGAGGATATCGTCCCTCTCCCTGGGCCGCCTTCTCGCTGTAAGAGGAAAGCACTCGACCCAGGCAGGACAGCGCGCGGTGAGCGATTTGATGGAATCCAGATCATCGGCGACGAGGCCGGCGGTGACGCCGTCGCCGTCCATGCCGATGGCATCCTCGAACCAATCGAGGCGGTTGAGGCACGAGCCGTCCCAGCCGTCATCGAGTCCGAAGGAGGGCACGTCGTTAAGCGTGACGCCGCCGAAGAGCTCGAAGGCCGTGCAGGGGGAGCCCGCCGTGGCCGGGCGGGAAAACACGTTCAGGAGATAGCCGTTATAGGATGGGTCTGAATCGACCGCATCGGGACACCAGTAGTATCCGAGCGCAAGGTCCTCGATGTCGGCGATGGGCCCGCGCGCGATACGAAGGGCTCTCGAAGCGCTTGAGCGCCGCAGTGATTTCCTTGACGTCCAACGTGTCGGCGGGACCGCAATCCGGGTTGAAGCACCGCGCCCACGCGGCACCGGTGGCGACAGTCTCGCTTGAGATCCAGTCACTGAGCTCCATGTCGTCCGCGAAGGCGAGGTCAACGGTAAAGTCCATCGCCATGTCCATCCAGGACCAATCGGAGCCCCCGGCCGCGAAGCACTCGGGGCCGTCGAACCCGATTCCGAGCCTGACATCGTAGCTTCTGTCATCATTGCGGCTGATCAGGATACCTCGGTCATACCGGCGCTCAATACACCCGAACGGGCACCACAGGAAGCCGTTCTCCGCGTCCAGGTCGCGCAGCGTCGGCGGCCCTCGATGAGCTGATAGGTCTCTTCCATGGCTATGCCTCCATCCTAGTGCTTGATGCCGTCGGCGCCGACGGCATCGGGCTTGACGCTCTTGGCGGCGGCCTCCTTGGCAGCCGCGGCGACGTCGCCGGGCAAATGTGCAGGGGCCTCGGCAGTCAACTGCCCCTCGAGCACCATGTCCCCATCGAGATGCACGTCGGTGCGGTGATCGGGCTCCTCGTCGCGGCCGTTGTAGGTGAAGGCGCGGACGGGCGTCGGATAGAGGTCGTTGGCATCCGGGTCCGCATCGACGAAGGCGATATCCGCGCACTTGCCGCCGGGAATGTTGATGCCGACGCTGATGCCGTCCTCCCTGGCGTTGGCGATGAGCCGCCCGCCTCGGTCTGCACGGAGAGGGCTCCGGCACCGACGCCCATACGCTCCTCGAGGGCGGTGATGACGTCGCCGTATCGCCCGATGTGCTCATCGTCGATAAGGCCGCATGACAGGTCGTGCTCGCCATCGCGGCGGCCATGAGGGCGCCGGTCATGCTGGCACTGCCCTCTGCGATGCGAATATCCGCCGGATCGGTATGTTCCGCGGTATAGCGCATCTCATCGTAGATGGCCGCCTTCTCTTCCAGCTTTCCGACCTGGCTCTCGATTTGTTCCACCTTCTTGTGGAGCGGTTCGCTGTAGATGCGCTTGAGGTCGCGGTTGAAGGTCGCGATGCGTTCGTTCAGCTCTTCGCTCGGCCCATCGATCTTCCTTGCGATCTCGGCGAAAACGATGCCCTGCATGAGCATCATCGCGATCCCGGCGCCTCGCACCTCGTCCATGGGGGTCTCGTTGACCTCCATGAACGAATCGAACGTCTCGGCCTTGCGATGCTCTTCGGCTGCAAGCATCTCGTCATAGCGCACTTGCTCGGAAGGGGAGGCCACCTCATCGAACTGTTCCCGCCAGTCGCGATCGACGGCGCAGTCGGATGATCGCCGAGGAAGACCAGTCTGCTGCACTCGTCCTCGTCATGATGAAGCCAAAGGTCATATACGGCATCGTAGTCCACGCCCGTGATGGCGGCGATCTTGGAGAATACGTTCTCGCGCACCAGGAGTCCCCCGACGCCTAGATACTTATAGATGTCGCCTCCGTCCGCCATGCATTTCACGGCGCCGGCAAAGGTGGCCAGTGGGTTGATCCTGTAGCCGATCTGGTCGGATGGAAATGCCCGGATATACCAATCGCGGATACTAGACTTGAAATTGAAATGCTGCTTGCTCATTTCGCCAGCTCCAAAAAAGAGGGTCAGCCAGATACGACAAAGATGCTACCCGCATCGCGCATCAACGAGAACGGCCCTTCCCGAACGGGAAGGGCCGCCAACTGACCGCAATGTGAATCAGATCGAGCTAGATATGCTTGCCGCCGGCATCGCCGTCGGTCGAGACGTTTGCGCTGGCGGCCTTCTTGGCCGCTGCGACATCCGTTGGAGCGATCGGGGTAATGTTTACGGTTTTGCTCCGCTTCTCGATGTCGGCGACAGCCTCCTTGACGGCCGAAAAGCCGGGATTGCGGAGAGCATTAACGCAATCATCCAGGATATCCAGGTGGAAATTAGGTTGAGGCGTATAGACGGAGCAGAATTCCATTTCCTCCGCCGGCTCGATCTTGCCCCGCACGCTTGAAGAATGAAGTCCGCCTGCGTGAACGCCAGCTGGACCTGACAGGCCGCGAAAGCTCGGCGGCATGGCTACGCACGGCCTCGGGATCGATTTTCCCATCGCGGTTCCTGCGGATGAACTCGTTGATGGCGTCGGTGGCGACGGTGTCGGAACCCCAGTTGAGGTTCGGAAGAACTTGCTCCGCGAGGCCGTATTCGATTGGGCCGCAGGAGGGCATGATCTCGTCCAGCATCGCGCGGTTCGCGATATCGAAGGCCTTGTTGGAATCGATGTCGCTGATGGAAATAGGTTCGAACCTGGATTCGACCACGCGCTCGGCGGCGGCGACGAGTCGACGTTCGTCCTCGTCGACCCAATCGATATTCATCGGCGCCTCACACACACATCGAAGACAGTTTGAAAGCTCTCTCCGGTGATCTCAGCCAGCTTCACGAACACGATATACATGAATACCTCGTCATCGGACCCGATGAGGCTATCGAGCATGATGCCGTTCGACATGCCCACGACGACGTCCGCAAACGTGATATCGGGACGGATCTCGACATTGAAGCTGTTGTCCGGGCAGAAGCCCCTATACCAATCAAGGACGCTCGAATCGAGTTCATATTGTTTTCGCAGCCATGTCATCAACTCCCAGATAGAAGCAGGCCATATACACCGAAGATGCTACCCAGAACACCCCCGCAACAAAAACGCCCCTTCCCAAATGGGAAGGGGCGCAACAAGTAGAATTTAGATATGCTTCCCGCCACCGCCCTCGCCGGACACCTTCTTGGCCGCCGCGGCCTTCGCGGCCTCCGCTTGTGCGCCGGGCTCGGGTGCGACATCTACGGCCTTCGGGATCGGGAGCGCTTCGCGCCCCTTGAGCCCCGGGAGCATCGATGCCGAGATTCCCACACGCTCGGGCCGCCAGGAGGTCGAACCCGATGTTCTCGGCGAACTCGCGGGCTTCCTCGCCGTCGAAGGTCCAGAAATCCGGTCCAATAGTGGCGCCGGACCATGAATCCGCGTTGCAGTCATACCTCAAAGTCGTCTCATGGCAGAAGAACTTCCTGCCGACCACATCGACGGCATGCGTGATGGGGGAGAAGTTCAGGATGTCATTGTCTTTCGCCCGATGGGTAATCGATGCCGATGCCATCGACGGAAAGCGAATCGGGATACTGCGCTCCCCAGCCATATCCGAGCCCGGAAAAATCGACCTTTCCGAGCCCGTGGACCACCTGTTCCATCTTCGGCATGACGGGCTTCGGCGCCGCCACGGTCTTCTTTACGCTAGCGGGCTCGGCCATGTCGTCCAGCCCGCGTTCGACGGCGGGCGACCATCTTCTGGTTGAAGGCGAAAGCACTGCCGCGCGGCATTCCTCGGGTCCCGCGGACGGGATGATCGGGCGCCCGCCGAGCTCCGCGATGTCCTGGGAGTCAACGAGCGTGAGGTTCTGGAAGAACGTCATCGCCTCGGCCTCGGAGAAGTCGGCCATGGTGCTCTCGCAGAGCCAGTCGCGCCCGGTGTCGTGGTCGGTGAACTGGTCGGCATCCTCGATGATGAGGAAGCAGCGCGAACGCACCTCGTCGTTGCCGATCTCATGGTCCCAGTCATCGGCCAGGATGCGGGCGCCCACCGTGAACGCATCGGGGAAGAATTCCTCGTGTTCGCGGCGCTCCTCGGGCGTGTCGTCGTCCCAGTCGAGCAGCATGCCGTCGAAGAGCCCGCAGGTTCCGGTGGGGTCGAGCTCCATTTCGGTATAGTCCCAGCCCAGCTCCTCGACGTTGGTGGAGGAGAGGACGTTGACGGCGGCAAATCCGCTGCAGACGACTGCATCCCACTTGCCGGGCTCGTGATTCTCAGCCATGACCCTATCCTTTCGAAATCGCTTTACAGCTTGATCGCGCCGGCATCTCCGGCACCGTCCCCGCCAGAGCACCCGGCCGCCATCTTCGCCGTCGCGGCGGCCTCGGCCGGCTCGGGCTTCTTCTCGTCCTCGGCGGCTCGCGCAGGGAGTACCGATGGCACCACGCTTTGGCCTCGCCGACGGAGGCGAACCGGAGTCCTGCATCCTTGCAGGCACCTTCACCCGTCGAGATCTTCACCATGTAGGGCCGATCGAGGGAATCGGCAACCTGGTAGATATCGAACGTCGTCTCCCTGAAGCGGTAGGACTCCCGTGCCGTGCCGTAGGCGCGCTCCGAAAAACGCGGCAGCGAGCATGGTCCGACATCGGGTGAGTCGTAGAGGTTATCCAGGAGGATATAGAAATCGACCAGGTCCATTTTGCCGGGCGCATAATATTCGCCGCCGAGCTTGAACCCCTTGGCATCGTACGAGACCCCGGAGATGAGCCGGACGTCCAGATAAGCGGAGCCGTCATGATGGGAGGCCTCGATATGGAACTCGCCGTTCGTGTCCACGAGGCGGTCGATTTGGCAATCCTTGAGGGGCATCCGCGCTGCCGGTGCCCTATACGAGGAAAGCAGGGAGTCGGCCACGACCAGCCCGCGTGAAGGCTCGTCCCAGCGCTCGACCGTCCCCTTGGCGACCACGGAGATCTCGGTCGGGTGTTCCGGGTCGCCGCCGCATTTCAAGTCGCGCAGCATGCGATCGAAACAGGAGATTTCGTCGGAGAGGTCGTTGTCGATGGCGTAATCGATCTCTTTCCAAACCTCATTCATAAAGAAATCGAGGAGGACACCACATCGATATTGACGCCGTCTCGGTCCGCTATATATTCGTTATAATCATCCACCGCCTCATCGGAGAAGTAATAGGAACGGTTGTAGAGGACGCGTTCCGCGGGCATGAAGAGATCCATGGAGAAGTCCTTTCGGTTGAGAAGGAAGGCACGGGACCGACCCGGTCACCGCTATAGGCCGATAGTACCCGCCCGCATCGCCGCCAGCCGCAGCCACGGTCACCATTTCCCGAACGGGAAACCGACGGACCCGCCGAGGTCTTGCGCGCAAAAAGCCCCGGACTCGAAAGGGCCCGGGGCGAAAAACGCATTCCGCGAGCCGGTCCGCTAGAGACGGCGGCCGATCTCGACAGCGTCACCCCGTCCGCTGAGGCGATCCTTCATCGCGAGCGCCCCCGCGGCGAGCTTCGCCGCCGCAGAGCTGCCGAGCGAAGCGCGATAGATGAGGGTGTCGGTGCCGTAGGCCTGGATCCTGCATCCCGTGATCGCGCTGAGCATGGCGCCATGGCGCTGTAGGCATGTCCGCCCGTGATTCCGAGGAAATCGTCCCAGCGGTACAATTCCGGAATGGCCGTCGGGCGTGTACTCCACATCGGTATATCTGAAGATATCCGTCTCGTTCCGTCAGTCTGCGTCCATATCGATGCACTCCAATCTGGGAAAGCCTGCGCTTGAGAGCCGGCACTCTGATACCCAAAATCATAGGGCCGCCGTCCCCAATGCGGTCCGGCGGCCCATGGGGTTCCCGAACGGGAACCACGTCACTTTCTCCTTTGCCGCTTGGTCGGCGTCAGCTTGCCCGAGCCGGTCTTCTTGAGGATCGACTTGGCGGCGTGCGCCATCTGCGGGGGCGTATTCTCGTAGAGCTTCCCGGCCTCGACGTCGTCCACCAGCCGTTCAGCCTCGCCCGGCGTGAGCGTCTGGGCGCATACCTGCCTACAGCTCAGGTCCTCCGGACTCCACGGCGTCCACGGCCTCGATGCCCTCGCGGCGGCACGGCGCCCCGACGAGGTCGAGCGGCGCGCGGACGCGTCCCGCCTCGATGAGCGCGGCGACCTTCTCGCGGGCGGCCTCCGCGTCCGTGGCGAGAACAGGATAGCTGAAGGAGACGGACTCGGAGACCGTCACCATGTAGTATTCGGCGCCGTCCACGGCGCCGGCTTCGAGTTTTCGGCCATTTGCATCGACCTCCTTACGACGAGCCCTTGCCCGTCGGCGGTTTCTTCTTCTTGCCGCGGTCCTTCGCGGTCCTGGCGGCGGCGCTCTTCGCGTGTCCCGCCGTCTCCGCGGCGGCCTGCCGTGGGGTAGTACTTCTCGGGCGGCGCCACGGGCTCGGGCTTGGCCTCGGGTGAGCGCCGGCGCCGCATCGAATGGCGCTCGGGGCCGCCGGCCTCGCCCTCGCCCTCCTCGCGGCGGTAGCGCCGCCCGCGGGGACGCAGGACGTCGACCTCCCCGCCATCGTCCGCTCCGCGCTCCATCGGCCGCCCGTGGCGTCCCAGGCGCTCCCGTCGGCGCTCATGGGCCTCTGCGCGCGACTCCGCGAGCCGCCCGCCCCCTCCGGCCGGTACGGCTCCTCCTGTATCGCCAGCGGTGCCCCGACCTGTTTTCGCATCAGGGCTTCTATCGCCGGCCCCTGCGGCCCGCATCGGCACAGGAGGGGTCGCCGGGCAGGGTTCCGCCCCCTGTATGCGCCACCTCAAGGCTCCCGCCCTGGGGACCCGCCCCGGGAGGGCTTGCGGTGCCGTCCTTCCGCGCGAAGTGCCGCCCGGTGGCGCCGGCATCCCCGACGCTTGCCATAGGAGGGGGGACCACGGTCTCGGTACCCGCCCCATCGCCATCCGCCCTGGAATGCCTGCCGATAGCCCTCATTGCCTTCTCGATGGGCTCGCGCGCAGCTCTCCCACATCGACATGCAGGCCGGCGCCGTCTTTCGAGACCTCTAGCGGCAGTGTTTCAATCGGTGCAGGGCGGTCACCGCTTTCCAATAAGCGGGATTCCTCCACGCCCCCGCCTTCCCGCGATGCCGCTCTCGGCGGCGCCGCGCACGCTCTCCCTCGAAGGATCGCTTTCGGGGATGACGTCCCGGCGGTGCCTCTCGAAGGCGGCGCGGTAGCCGTTGCGCATCTGCCTGATGAGGGCGCAGCGGCCTTCACAATCTCGTTGACGTACCTCTTGAGCGAGGAGGCCTTGGCCCTCCACGTCGTCGGGGGCAGCACGGGGCTGGCGCACCCGGGGCCCTGGGCGCGGAAGTGCGCCTCGATGACGAAGCGCGTGTTCTCGTCGAGGTCTTCCCATGCGACGGGCACGCGCTCGGCCTCCGGCACCGCGTCGGCGTCGCCGTCCATGTCGGCTACGTTGACCAGGCGGTACAGCCCGGCCTTGGCGTCATTCCACGACGCGCCGGCGATATCGACCGACAGGTCGAGCACGCGGGCCGCGCCTCTTAGTCTCGTGGGCGGCAGCCCCACGAGGAGCGCCGGCGGGAACAGTTCGTCCACGTAGAACAGCCCGCCGCCCGACCCGCGCGGCCTGGACTTGACGCCGTAGACGCCGCGGCACCCGTCGGCTGCCTTGATGTCCGCCCCGGGGAAGAGCGATCTCCATGTGGCGATCGGCAGGATCTCGCGGGACTCGTGCCAGTCGGATGCGGCAGCGGCGCAGTTCATCGCCGACAGGTTGTAGAAGGCGTTGGCGCATCCCGTGTGCCGGGAAAGCGTCTCGAGATAGCGCCGCCATCCCGCTTCGTTTGAGGCGGCAAAGACCAGATGGTTTTGGTTGTGCGCGTTTACCGTTCGGACGGTCGGGGCGGCCATGGCGCGCTAGAGCTTCTTGCCGCCGGCATCGCCCTCGGCCGTGGCGGATTTGGCCGCGGCGGCCTGGGCCTTGGCGCAAATGAGCTGCGGGTCGCGATTCTTTGCCTGCATCGATGCAGTAGGTACGCACCTCGCGCAGGGCTGGGGCGATGTCCTCCTCGTCCGCATCCTCGACGGCGAGGGACTTGCCCAGGCTGGAGCCGAAAAGGCTACACGTCGGCATCCGTGCGCAGGAAGAATCGCACCTCCTCGGGCTTCTCCGCGAAGTCGTCGACATGGACCTCACGGGTGCCGACGTCCTCGAGGTCGCGGATCGTGATGGGCCCATCGCCGATCTTGCCGGCATCGACCTTGTAGACGGCCAGGTCTCGCTCCCCGAAAGTGACGGGGCAGACGGAACATGCACACCGCCGCCGTCGACCGCGGGCCAGACGTTGACGGTGGGATAGAAGTCGCCGTCGCAGTCGAAGACCCGCTCGTAAAACTCAATGGCCTGCTTGCTGTGTCCGACCCCCAAGTCGAACGAGTTGGGGTCGAGACAGTCATAGATGACGGCCCAGCCTTGGCTGTAGATGGTGTCGTCGATATGGTTCCCGAGCTGGTCGATGGCGAAATCTACATTCTCCTCGGTTGCGGGGATGGGGAAGCCGAAGTTGCCCCAGTCGCTCTCAAGCGAGTCGGCGATGTCCTTGCGGCGCCAACGAAGCGTGATGAACTCGTCGTCGTAGAGCTTGCCGCCGGTCGGCGCGTAATCGCGGCCGCGGCCCTTCTCGAAGCGCAGCTTGGCGCACGCTACGTCGTCGAAGCGCTCGATCGACTCCCAGGTGCGCGAGGCTGCTTCGTAGCCGCTGGCCACGGCATACGGGAGGCCTGCGCCATCGGCGATGCGTCCGCCGTCGGCCTCCGTCATCGCGAGCAGGGCGAGGCCGCTCTTGCCGTCATACTCGAGGACGAAATGGTCCAGCTTGTCGTTCATATTGTGGCTCTAACGGATAGGGCGGCGGAAGCAGGCGTCCGCCGCTGGTTACTGATTCTTATGCCCTCGATATGCCGGCCGCGCCGCCGCGCCGCCGAATGTGGCGCGCGCCGCAGCCGCGGCCGTCTCGGGAGGGTCGATCGGGTGCGAGATGCGCTGGCAGCGCTGCGCGATCTGGCGCAGGTAGGGCGAGATGTCGCGCTCTTGCTCCCTGACCGAATCGCTAGGTGCCGGGATATAGGCGCAAAGGGGGTCGGCGAAAGCGCGGACGACGGGCGATGAGCTGGCGAAGGCACGGACTTTACCGATATCCGCATCGATACCGTCCACGCAAAGCTCGATTTTCCCGCCCAGTCGGTCGATCTTCTCGAAGGTGACGGGTTCGTTGACGATTGCCGCGGCCGGAATCGTGCGGACGGTGAGTCGAACGAGGGGCCGTCTCCCAGGCGGCAATGGGACACATGCAACGCATTGCCGTCGCCCGACGGCCAGAACATCGAATTATGGTGCGCGGTCACGTCATATACGCCCCTGTAGAAGTTATCCGCCTGGGAGCTGCCGAGACCGAGGTCGAGACGTTCCGCGCGGATGGAATCGACGATCTCCCTCCATCCATGCTCGATGAGACGGTCCCGGACATGCGCGATTTGCCCGATCGCGGTATCGATGTTCTCCTTCGTCGCGGGGATAGGGTAGTCAAGCGACTCCTCCAGGATCCCGGCGATATCGCCGCGGCGCCAGCGGCAGGCGATGACCTCGTCGTCGTGGAGCCTGCCTTCGTTGGGGGTGTAGTCGCGGCCGACGCGGTGCTCGAAGACGACCTTGGCGCGCGTGATGTCGCCGAACGGCGTTGCCCTGGCCCAGGTGCGCGATCCGCGGTGGTAGCCGCTCGTGACGAGATAGGGCATGTCGGTGCCGCCTCGGACGTCCGAGTGGGCGTCGTCGGTCAACGCGACCAGCGCGCAATCGCTCCACTTGTCATACTCGAGGACGACATGCGGGACGGTCTCCATTTCGATACTCCAATCATATTGCCGCGGGCGGTGTGGCGGCCCTATTGTTTCTTGCCGCCTCGTCCGAACTCGGCCCCATCGCGATTCAGCGCGGCCTTGGCGGCTGCGGCGGCCATGGCTTGCGGCTCGCGAGGACTTTCCTCCGTCCGCGATCTATCGATGCGTGGAGCCTGCGGTCTTTCTCGAGCCGGAGGTTCGAGTACCGCTTCTGTGCGGCGTAATATGCGGCGCTGTTGCTCGGTCCCGCCGAGCCCGTGGACGTGGCTCTTATGTGGGCATCGACGAGTGCGGTCATCGCCGCGCCCGCCTTCTCGATTTCGTTTGCGAGCTCCGCATCGGTGAACCCGCGGATATCCGACGTGGCGGAATCGTCCCTGCGCATGTTCCCGTCAAGCGAGTATTCCCGCCCGCGCAATCCCTCGTAGGCGAGCTTCGCCTTAACGATGTCGTCGAATAGCGTGCAGTCCTCCCAGTTGCGGGTCGGATGGTCGTATCCCATGGCGACGACGTAGGGCGTGTTGTACCCGTCGAGGGCCGGCACGACCCCGTCGACGGCGCCGGCGATGAGGGCGCACCCGGCGACGTCGTCGTGCTCGAGGACGATGAAATCGCTAGTTCCATCCATATCGAAACTCCCAAACGAAAAAAACGTCGCGGCAGGCACCGCCCGCCGCGACAATGGACCTCAGCGCTTGTTGCCGACGAGCTCGACGGCGCCCTTCGCGCCGCCCTCTGCTGCCGACAGCGCGGCCGCGGCGATTGCCTGCGGGTCGCGGGGCTGCTGCACGGCCGTGCGAGTCGTCCTCGGTCACCTTGCGCAGCGTCGGCGCGAGGTCGGGCAGATCGCCGTACAGGTTGTTGACCCCGAAGCGCCTCATCGAACCTATCGACCGCGACGCGGTTGGCGAAGGCACGGATAGCCTCGATGCCGTCGAAGCCGTGCTTGCTTGTGCACGCACAGCTCGCGTTTGCCGCCCAGGCGCTCGATATCGTCGACGGTGATCTCGCTGTCCCCGATGAGGCCGGCATCGATCTTGTAGACCGCCAGGTCGCCGTCCTCGCTGTCCACGGCAGATGTCATGACGAACGCGGCGTCCCCCCTCGCTACTCGGCCAGACGACGGCCTCGGTGAAGTTCGAGAGCCCGAAGGCGTCCCTGTAGAAGTCCACGCCCTGTTTGGTCGATAAGCCCAAGTCGAGCTCGTCTTCGACGATGATGCCGCCGATGGTCTCCCAGCCGTCCTCGATGGAGCGGTCCTGGAAGTTGTCATGTGCCATGAGCTGCCCGATTGCGGTATCGATGTTCTTTCTCCGTGGCGGGGACGGGGTAGGCGAGGTATTCCGAGAGCGCCGCCGCGACATCCTCGCGGCACCATCGGATCGTGCAGAACTCGTCATCGCGCAGCTTTGCCCTCCGCGAGCGGGTATGGATGGCGGCACGAACGCTCGTAGTCGATCTTCGCCTCGGCGATATCGGTGAAGTAGTGCCCGGCGCCCCAGGAACGGGACTCGAAATCGTATCCGTCGGCGACGATGTAGGGCGATGCGTGCCCGCTCAGGACGGGCTCGTGGCCGCCCGAGTCGGCGACGACGAGCGCGGTGCGCGTGTTCTCGTCATATTCGAGGACGATATGCTCCATGGCGAAACTCCTTAGGCGGTCCGGCGCGCAGAAGCGCCGGCGATGCGGATATTGCCCTGATGATATGGGACGCTGGCCCGCCGTGTGAACGCATGTTCCCGAACGGGAAGGGCCGCCCCTAGAGCGCCGGGCCCGCGCCCGGCGTCCCGTCCCTGTTTGCTCGATCCCAGCGGCCCTCTTGGAGCCGCGCGCCTGCGTCACGGGTCGGTGAGCGAGCAGGGAGCGCTCGCGCCTCGGCGGCGGCAGCGCCACGAGGCGGGGTCGGCCGTGTTGGGCGACAGCGTGGCGCACGAGGCGGCGAGGGCCGCGTCGGCGAGCCTCTTGGCCCCGTCGGCCCCTGCCGGGACCTCGCGCATGCGGTTCCTCGGGTCCCGGCGGTATCCTCGAACCCGAAGAACGCGCGCTCCAACCGCCCTCCGAGATGGGATCAGGCGGCGCCCTCGATCAGGAGGTTCCTCCGTCCCGAGCACGTCGAGCACAGATGGCGCCGATCTCGGCGGTATCGGTGCCGCCGATGCCGATCGTCGCGGTGAGGATGCTGTGTTGAGGCGATGTTATCGGGACTGACGGCGATACGCCGCGCTCCTCGAGATCGCCGTCTCCGCGGCGGTGAGCGCGGTGCGGTACAGCCTGGCTCGACAGCCCGCGCACGAGCGCGAGCGCAGCACCCGGCGAGTGTAGGAGTTGGCGGCCGGCGCGATCCCGGCGGGGAACACCGGGATTCCCGGCGTGTTAGCCGTGAGGACGGGCGAGGCGGCGGCGAGGCGTTCGAGCTCGAAGCGCGTGGGCGTCCTGCAGAGCAGGTCTGCCAGCGCGTCGGCCACGGCGTCGAGCGGGTCGCCGGCGATGCGGCACCAGGTCGGGACGTCGACGGCGATGCACGCGGCGTGCCCCGTCAGCCGGTCGAGCTCGAGGTCGATGTCGCGCACCTCGACCCTGTTGAGCGTGTACGCCCGCCCCGCTCGCGACGGGGCAGGTCAGGATGCTGGAGTTCTCGCGGGAGATGATCGTGTAGTGCGCGCCGTCGCAGAATACGGCGGAGTCGATTTCGAGCGGCTGCATGGCGTCCTTTCGGTTTCAAGGGGACAGGGGGCCGGAAACCGGCCCCTGTCGGACGTGTCCTTCATGGCGTATACCCTAAAAGCGCCCCGGCTTACATGCCGGCCTTGCGCTTTCGCCCTCGGCGCGCCCATCGCGCGCGGATGCGGCCGCCGAGCATCGCGCGGCCTCGGCGATGTCGTCCGGGACACCGAGCGCGACGCCGTTGGGCACGGCGGTCGCCGCATTGTGCGCGGCGGAGTCCTCGCAGATGAGCCCTTGGCGGCGGAGCTCCGCCACGCGGGCGGCCTCGCGGGGCCTCGTCGTCGGCCGCGGCGCGCGCGCCGTGCTCGCGCTCGGCCTCGCGCTCATCTTCGACGCCCCTCCTCGATCGCGGCGGCCTCGGCCTCGGCGCGCTGCGCCTGCTTTCGCGCTGGCGCTGCGCTCCGCCTCGATGCGCTCCTGCTCGAGGACGGCGAGGGCTGTTCGGCCTCGTCGAGCTCGGCCTGCTTTGGGGAACGGCTCCCTGGCGGCCTTCTGCGCGTCGGCGAGCGCGTGCTGCGCTTCGCGCAGCTTCAGCTCGATCTCGGCGGGGCCCTTCGCGTCCCGGGCGATGATGCGGTCCATCTGGGTAAGCACGGTGAATGCTCCTTTCTCTCCGGAAGGGAAGACCCTGTCCGACATGTGAACGTGTTTGGCGGCATCGACCGCCAGGCCGATATAGGGCAGCCAGTCGTCGTCGAGGACGCGCTGGCGGCGGCACACGACCGAAAGGCCGCGGTAGGTTCCGATGATCTCCTCGCAGCCGGGTCGGACGCCGTAGGCGGCGCGGCGCAGCGCGCGGATGGCCTCCTCCTTGTCGGCGATGTGCGTGCCGCCGACGGTGAGGGAGCTGTCCTTGGAGCCGAGCGTCTGCTGGCGGACGAGGTCCGCCTCCGCGAACGGGATCTCGTCGTCGGCGAGCATGTCGCGCTGGGAGGTAAGCGCCTCGACGAGCGGGCGGTACTGCGTCTCGATCTTGTGCTGGACGTCGGCCAGGCCCTCCAGGTGCGATGCCATCATGAGCTTGAGCTGGCCGATCTTGTTCTCGACGTCCATGCGCTCGGCCACGGTAGGGGTCGCCCTCGGCGATCTGCTTCATCTGCGCGAGCGACAGCACGTCTCGTCCAGGTCGTCCATGGTGCGCACGGGCGACTTGTTCGTGAAGACCTGGCTGATGAAGCGCTGCTTGCGCTCGACGATGGAGTACAGGTAGCTGTCGAACGTGCCGGTCGAGACGTAGCGGAAGTCGTGGACGCGGTCGAAGCCGTTGCCCTGGCGCACGATACGCCCCAATCGCTGCTCGAGGTCGGACGGTCGCCACGGGCAGTCGAGGTCGTGGATCGCGGCGAGGCGCGTCTGCACGTTCGTCCCGGTGCCGAGCGTCGTGGTCGAGCCCAAAAGGATGCGGATATCGCCGCTGCGCACCTTCTCGTACAGCGCCTCCTTCTGCTTCGACTTGCCCCTTGGCGTCGGTCACGCAGGCGATCTCGGACTCGGGGACGCCGGCCTCGATGAGGCGGCGGCGCACGTCGTCCTGATGTTCCAGCGCCCGGAGGCGGGCGTGGAGGAGTCTACGAACACGAGCTGCGCGCCGCGCTCGGCCTCGGTGCGCCGCGGATGTCGAGGATGTTGCGCACGCACTGTCGACCTTGCCGCCGGAAAGCGGCTCCATGTCGGGGTCTTCCTCGAGGTAGAGCAGCTTCGGGTCGAGCGCGACCTTCCTGCCGTCGCCGGTGATCTTGAGCATGTTGTCCATGCTTGGGTCGCAGCCGGCATGTGGACCTTCTCGCCGCGCTTCACCAGCGCCTCGACCTCGGCGAGCTGTTCGGGCGTCGCGGGACCGCGACCGCGTGGCTCTCGAGCTCGGGGAGCATCGAGGTCGAGGTTGTCGGCGGTCATGATGTCGCTGTAGCAGTGGAACGAGCTCATGAGCTCGGGAGGTTCTGGAACCTGGCGAAGCGGCGTTTGATGTCCAAGGCCGCCGCCCTCGGGCTTCGGCTCCAGTGTCTCGGTGACCTCGCCGAAGGTCTTGGCCCACGCGCTGAAGTTCGAGACCCCCTGGCGGCCAGCAGGCTCGGCGAGAGATAGCGCTGCATGTTAGAGCTCGGCCATCGTGTTCGTGACGGGCGTGCCCGTGGCGAACACGATGTTGCTGCCGCGCCCGTTGCCGCGCAGGTATTGCACTTCATCAGGAGGTCCTCGCACTTGGCCGCGTCGCTGGTCTGCATGCCCGGCACCGAGCCGCCCGACACCGCGGTTCTTGAAGTAGTGGGCCTCGTCGACGAATATCGCGTCGCAGCCGACCTCTTCTCGAACGTCGCGCCCCTCGAGCGTCTTTGATGGCGTTTCGCTTCTCGAGCGACTGGAGCTTGCTCTTGAACTTGTCGCGCACGCCCTCGATCTGCTTGACCGAGAAGTCCTTCTGCCGGCGCCGTCCTGAAAGCTCCAGCAGCCTGGATTCCTCGAGCTCGTCGATGCGCGCCGTGAGCGCCGCCTTCTGCGCCCCGTAGGACATCTGAGCTTTTCGAAGCGGCTGAAGCCGACGATCACTGCGTCCCAGTCGCCCGCGGCGGCCTGCCCCCAGAACCGCGCACCGAGTCGGGGCTTTCGCCGCCGCGTCGGTGAGGACAAGGAGCTTCGCGCGTCGGGGTAGAGCTTGAGGTAGTCGGCGGCCCACTGCTCGGTGAGGTTGTTCGGCACGACGATCATCGGCTTGCGGGCTCGCCCAAGGCGCTTGAGCTCGTGCATGGCGGCGATGCCGGTGAAGGTCTTGCCGGCGCCGACCGTGTGCGCGATCAGCGTGCCCTCGCCGTCCTGATGATGCGCGCCACCGCGTCGCGCTGGTGCTTCCTGAGCTGGATGTCGGGCGACATCCCCCGGCAGCGAGAGGTAGTCGCCGCTGTACGCGCGCGGGGCGACGCGGTTGAGCTTTCGGTTGTAGATGTCGGCGAGCATGGACGCGCGGCCCTCGTCCTTCCAGACCCACTCGCGGAAGGGGCCTCCCTCGAGCTCGGCGCTTGGCGTTGGCGGCGGCCGTGGCCACCGGGTCGGGGATCTTCTTCTTGGACTTTGCCCGCGGCCGGGTTGTAGTCGGGGTTGTCCTTCTCGATCTGATGAGGCCGCCGTTGAGCGCGGCGGTGAGGATCATGAAGCAGTTGTAGGAGCCCACGCCCCACTTCTTCGCGCGATCGACTCGTCCATGCCGCCGCTGGCGGACGACGCCCACCTGCCGGACACCTCGGAGTAGCGGACCTCGAGGGCGCCTGGGCGGCGGTCTGGTGGCTGCCGCGCTCCCTGCTCGCATCGCCGTAGCCGATCTGGAAGGTCTCGAGCGCGAAGTCGCGGATCACCGACGCGGGGACCCAGGAGCTTCCGAGCTGGCAGGCGATCTGGCCGGGCACGAGCTTGACCGGCTGGACGGCCTCGAGGCGCGATTCGAGGCGTTCGAGCGACGCGACGCGGTCCGCGTCGGCGGGCTCGACGGCGAGCTTGGCGGCCTCCATGAAGCGGCGCCTGTGGTCGCGGAAGCGCTCCAGGCCCTCCTCGGTGGCGAGCTCGGACAGCGACGCCGGGTGGCGGCGCCAGCTGCTCTGGTAGTAGGTGCGGCGCGCGGGCTCGAGCAGGTCGATTTTCATCACGCACTCATCCGAGCACTGCTTCCGCTGGATGCGGAACAGGTACTGACGGCGTCCGGTGCCGCCCCTGAGGGCGCGCGACGCGCATGCCGTTCTCGATTGCCGACTCCCTGGCCGAGGGGCCGCCGTACATCGGGCGTTCGGGGCGCTCGATCCTCGACGCCGGCGACGGATTGGAAGGCCTCGAGGTAGTCCGAGCCGTTGTAGGGCTCCGCGCCGCCGGCGGCGAGGAAGGCGCCAAGCTCATCGGAAAGGCCGCTGTCGCAGACGAGGTATTTGATCGCGTAGGCGGGCGTGGCCCGAGCTGCGCCGCCGGCGCCCCCGGAACGGAAGTTGCCCAGCCCGCGGGCGAGCTGGTCGAGCAGCGGGTTGCCGGTGGAAACGCTCCAGCGTCGCTCGTCGCAGTCCGCCAGCCCGATCGGGCGCGGGTCGTAGGCCCTCGAGCGCGGGGGGATGAGTGCCGGCCAGCAGGCCCAGTCGATGCGGCGGGCGCCGCGGTCGAGGCCTTCGACATGCGCAGGGCCGTCCACCGCGAAGCGCGGGGTTGTGGGGTTCAGGCTGCTCTCCCACAGGTGGGTCTTGCGCAGCTGGTCGAGCGCGTCGTGGGCGCCGCCGGTCAGGTTTTCGGCGTCGACGGCGAAACCGAGGTGTTCGTTCCAGGCCTGACGGGTCTGGCGCTCGGCGCGCCCGCGCTCGGCCTCCAACAGCTCGCGGACGTGCTCTCGAGCTTGCCGCCCACGTCGCCGGAAAGGTACTCGTCGGCGGTCATGATGTGCGACGGGTCGTCGGGGTCGGCGACCACAAGGTCGCCCAGGCGCTCGAGGGCGGTCGGGATGTCGGTCTCCATGAGGTCGGCGAGGAAGTCGATATCGACCCCGCGCGCGCGCGTCGATCGTGACGGCGAGCGCGTCCGACGGGTTGCCGACGTGCTCGGGCGTGGGCGCCTCGGGGGTGACGAGGCGCTTCTTGAGGATATCGGCCTTGTCGGTCACGTTGCCGTCGGAGTCCACCTTCTCGAGGCTCAGGAGATTGAGTGCCAGCGAGTGGTCCGTGAACCCCTTGGAGGGGAACACGGCGAGATTCTTCTTGAGTTGATGCGGGCCGAAGCGCTCGAAGAACGAGTCGTATTCGGCGGACAGCTTGGCGCTCGCCTCCTGGCCCTCGTCATCGTCCGCGGCGGGGTCGCGCTCGAGGGCGAAGCGCGCGGGCGCCGTCGCGCAGCGATAGCATGGCGCGGGCGCGCTCGGGGCCGGTCTTGCCGCCGCCGGGGGTGAAGGGCTCCACGGCGTCTTCCGTGCCGTACCAGATCGTGCCGTCCGCGGCGACGGAGAACTCGAACTTCGTGGGCTCGGTCGGCGTGACCGAGATTCCGGCGTGCTCCTGCGCCGCGGCCATCTCGACTGCGCCGCCCTGGTCGACGCTGTCGCGCAGCAGGTCGGAGACGCGCACGCCGAGGGCGTCGGCGCCGCCCTTGAAGCTGACGCCGAGCGTGGGCCCCATGGGCCCGCTGACGATCGACATGTCGCCGACGGCGCGGCCGGGATGCTCGTTGAAGTATCGGCTGATGTTGACGGTGTCCTCGAAGGGCGAGGTCTCGACCCACTCGGGAAGCTCGTCCCCGGCAAGCGCGATGGGCTCGGGGCGGCGGCGCAGCAGCAGGATGTCGCTCAGCGCCTCGGTTCCCGCCTGGCGCTTGAACGTCTCGGCTGGCAGGGCACCGCGCCCAGGAGCTCGGCATGCTCGGCCAGGGGCGCGGCGGGTCGCGGTCGAGTTCTTGTCGAGCGTGTAGCGGCTGGTGAGCACCGCGACGATGCCGCCGGGGCGCACCGCCTCGACGCTCTTCTTGATGAAGTAGTCGTGGATCGGCATGCCGTCGATCTTGATATCGCCGCTGTAGGGCACGTTGCCGATGGCGGCGTCGAAGGATGCGGGGAGACCCGGCACTCCTCGAGGCCGGCCGCGGTGATGTGGGCCTGGGCAGAGCGCCTGCGCGATGCGCGCCGAGATCGGGTC
>VOFE01000574.1_pt1 | contig 145741 bp, 212 predicted proteins | sample 5384071 | NCBI WGS metagenome assembly VOFE01 (sample SAMN12384724, study PRJNA508395) | human gut metagenome | isolation source: healthy gut D | host: Homo sapiens
CTATAAGATCCTCCGGCAGATTCTTGCCGGGATGCAGGATACCGAAACGCCGTATGAGGTCATCGAAAGCCGCGTCTCGGCCATTGGCCGGGCGATGGAACTGGCCCGGAAGAACGATGTAATCGTTCTGTGCGGCAAGGGACATGAAACGTATCAGGAGATCGGACACGAAAAGCACCATCTGGACGAGCGCGAGGTCGTTGCGTCGTATTTGGAGGCAAAGGCATGAAGAAACTGACACTGAAGCAGGCAGCGGAAGACTGCCATGGAACGCTTGCGCCCGAGCAGGCAGAGGCTGTGGTTACCGGCGTCCAGATTGACTCGCGCAGAGTAAAGCCCGGAGATCTTTTTATCGCTATCAAGGGCGAGAAGGTCGATGGACATGATTTTATCGACATGGCGGCCGGACTTGGTGCGAGCGCTGCGCTCGTAGAAAGGCCGGTCAGGGCCTCTATTCCGACCATTCTTGTGCCTGATACCGTCCGCGCCTACGGCGATCTCGCCGCAGCCCGCCGCGAGCGGATGGGCATAACTGTAATCGGCATCACCGGCAGCGTCGGCAAGACGACGACCAAGGAAATGACTGCCTGCATGCTCGAGCACACCTACCACACCGCTCGTACCGAGGGAAATCACAACAATAACATCGGCCTGCCCATGACCATTCTTGACATGCCGGACGATACCGAAACGGCTGTTCTGGAATTGGGCATGAACCACTTCGGAGAGATGGCCCGCCTGACCTCCATCGCAAAGCCCGATATCGCTGTTATCACCAACATCGGCACCATGCACATTGAGCATCTTGGTTCCCGCGAGGGCATTTTGCAGGCGAAACTCGAAATTTTCCGGGGTGTGCCGGAAAATGGAGTCGGCGTGTTCAACGGCGACGAGCCGCTGGGGACTACGCCCGCGCGGGTCATGCGCGATGCGGACGCTGCGCCGCACAGTGCGCGGACTTCCTCTTCACCTACGGCGGAGACGCCTATCTCGACGGCGCGCGCGGCCGGGATAGACGCCGCCCATGCCGCTGCGTACCCGACGCATGAGGCGCTGGCCCGGCGCTTGCTTGCAGAGGTGAAACCGGGCGACGCCGTGCTTTTCAGGGCAGCCACGGGCTGCATATGGACGCGGCGCTTGCGCTGTTTGAAAAAGAATTGTAAAAACGGAAGGGTCTTTTATGGTTCAGGGCCTTGTGGTATTTGTCATCGCGTTTGCGGTATCCGCAATTTCCGGCCCCATTATCATTAAGACGCTGCGGCGGCTGAAATTCGGCCAGAAGATCCTGGAGGACGGCCCGACGTGGCACCTGAAAAAGCAGAACATCCCGACAATGGGCGGGTTCATCTTCTTTCTGGCGATTGTTGCCGCGATGGCGGCGGCGCTTGTGATCTTCGGCGCGGAGGGCAGTGGCAGATGGCTCTTGGTGCTCGCCATGGCGACGGCTTTCGGCGTGATCGGCTTTATCGACGATTGGAGCAAGATCAAAAAAGCCAGAACAAGGGCCTCAGCGCCAGGCAGAAGTTTCTGCTTCAGCTTGCCGTGGCCGTGCTGTTTATCACACTGATGCGTACCCTGGGGCTTCTGACGCCCGTTATCGCCGTTCCGTTTTTAAATATCTCCTTTGAGATCCCCTGGATCGTTTACTTTATTTTCATGAGCTTTATTATCGTCGGCACCGACAACGCCGTGAACCTGACCGACGGTCTTGACGGGCTCGCGGCCAGCGTGACGCTGGTGGTCATGGCGTTTTCGCCTTTGCCGCGCACTATCTGGCAAACGTTTCGGCAGACGGCGCGGTCATGCAGGCGTTCGCCATGCTGCCCGCGGCGGCCTGCGGCGCGCTCGGCGGGTTTTTGATCTTTAACTTCAATCCCGCGCGCGTCTTTATGGGCGATACCGGCTCGCTCTTTTAGGCGGTCTTGTGGCGGGGATGGCGTTTGCCATCGATCTTCCGCTCATCCTGATCCCGGTCGGCATCGTATATATCATTGAAGTCCTGAGCGATATCATCCAGGTGACGTATTTTAAGCTCAGCGGCGGCAAACGTGTTTTCAAAATGGCGCCGATTCACCACCACTTTGAGATGTGCGGCTACAGCGAACGCCAGATCGTGATTACGGCGTTTCTGATCACTGTGGCGATGTGCGTGCTGGGCTATTTCGGCGTTATTTGGCTGAACCCAATTGCCTGAGGAGGCTATTATGGCAGACATGAGACGACAGAGCCGCGCGGATCTTGCGCGGCAAAATCAGGGGAGCAGCGGCCGCGCGCAGCGCGGCCTTATGAGGCTGCGCCCGTCAGGACGGGCGTTTCCGCTCCCGCAAACGTCCGGCGCGAGGTACGCCGCCGCCCGACGGCGGAAAAGCCGGCCGTGGGCGGCTTTGACGTACCTTATTTTATGCTGATCGTCATGCTGACCCTGATCGGTCTTGTGATGCTGTTCTCCGCCAGCTATTCTTCCGCTTACTACTATTACGGCGACGCGACTTATTTCATCTGAGGCAGTTTCTGTTCGCCGCGCTTGGGTTTGTCGTCATGTTCATTGTCATGGCGATCCCGTATCAGATCTTACATAAGCTGGCGTTTCCGATGCTTGTGGTTGCGGCGGTACTGCTCGTGCTGGTGCTTTTATCGGCCAGACGCGAAACAACGCCCAGCGCTGGATTGGCATCGGCGAGCTTCTGACCTTCCAGCCCTCTGAGATCGCAAAAGGCGGCCGTTATCATCAGCTTCTCAAGCCTTGCGGTCCCGCATGGGGAAGCAGCGCATGAAAACGTTTACTTACGGCGTAATTCCCTTCCTTGTCATCATCGGCTTCTGCGGTTTCCTGCTGATGCAGGAGCCGCACCTTTCCGCGACGATCATCATTGCGGTTACGGGGATCGTGATTATCTTTATGGCAGGCGCGCACATCGGAAAGCTGGCCGCGCTCGGCGTAATCGGCCTTGCGGCGGTTTTGTGGATCGTATTCGGCTTCGGCTATGGCCTCGACCGCATCAATATGTGGCTTGATCCGACGATCGACCCCAGGGCGACGGCTACCAGATCTTACAGTCCCTCTACGCGCTGGGTTCCGGCGGGATGTTTGGCCTCGGCCAGAGCCGCCAGAAGCATCTGTTCCTGCCGGAACCGCAAAACGACTTTGTTTTCGCCATCATCTGCGAGGCTTGGCTTTTGTCGGCGGCGCGCTGATCCTGATTATTTTCGCGGCGTTTGTTATCCGCGGTTACTATATCGCGCTGCGTGCACAGGATAATTTCGGCTCCCCTGCTCGTCGCGGGCTTTACGACGCAAATTGCGCTTCAGGTAATCCCTGAATATCGGCGTTGTCACCGGCCTATTGCCGGTCACGGGCGCGTCGCTGCCGTTTTTCTCGTCTGGCGGCACGTCGCTCGTCATCCTGTTCGCGGAACTTGGAGTTGTGCTGTCGGTATCGCGCCAGATACCCGCGCGCAGCGGAAAGGATAGTGTATGAGAGTTTTGATCGGCACAGGCGGTACGGGCGGACACATCAATCCCGCGATTGCGATTGCAAAGGCGGTCATGGCGCGCAGCCCGGGCAGCGAGGTGCTTTTCTGCGGCGCGTCCGGCGGACTGGAGGAGAAGCCTCGTCACGCGCGAGGGCTTCCCGCTTGAAACCTTCGACATCAAGGGCTTTCGCCGCAGTTTCAAGCCGGCGGGGATCGCCTATAACTTTAAAATCCTCGGTAAAGCGCGCCGCGCCATCGCGGACGCCCGTGCTGTGATAGCAAAATTCCGGCCGGACGTGGCCATCGGCTGCGGCGGATACGCGAGCTTTCCCATAGTTTATGCCGCGCAGTCGAAAGGTGTTCCCACCGCGATTCTGGAGGTGAACGCCCTGCCGGGCATCACGACGAAGGTGCTCGCGCGCCGTGCGGACGCCGTGATGATCAGCTTTGAGGAGAGCCGTGCGCTGATTAAAAGCGACCGTGTCGTCTTAACCGGCAGCCCCGTGCGGGAGGATATCCTCTTTGCGAAAAAAAGACGAGGCGCGCCGCGAGCTGGGGCTTGACGCCCGCCCGCTCATTGTGTCTGTATGGGGCTCGCTCGGCGCGGAGCGCATGAACCATGTCATGACGGACTTTATCGCGCTGGAAGCGCGTGAGGACCGCCATAACCTGATCCACGCGATCGGCAGCTATGGGTACCAGTGGGTGCGCGACGAAATCCGCGAAAAAGGGCGTCGACCTCGCGGCGCACCCCAACATCGATGTGCGCGATTATATTTACGACGCCGCGCGCGTTTATGCCGCGGCAGACGTGATTCTCTGCCGCGCGGGCGCCGCGACGCTGGCGAAATGGCGATGATGGGAAAGCCGGTCGTGATTGTACCCTCTCCGAATGTCGCGGAAAACCATCAGGAAAAAACGCCCGCGCCATTGAACGCGAGGGCGGCGCCGTGGTTGTGCTGGAGCGCGACTGTACGGCGGGACTCTATATAAGACGGTCTGCGATTTGCTCGCCGATCCCGCGCGGCTGCAAAGCATGTCCCGCAGCATTTCCGCTTTGCGGTGCCGGACGCGATGGACCAGATTTACACCTCCATCTGCGCCGCGGCGCGCAAGACCCGCGCATGACCTGACACAACCCGGCGTAAACCGGCATAATATGGGCTGAACGCTTGATTCGGCGTCGTTTTCCAAAGAGGCGGCGCAAAACGGGAGGCCAATATATGACGGAATTTGTGATAAACGGTGGAAGAAAGTTAAGAGGGAGCATAGCCGTTCAAGGCTCGAAAAACAGCGCGCTGCCTCTCCTCGCGGCGACCTTGCTCGTCTGCGGGGAAGTGGTCATCGAGAATTGCCCGGAGCTGAGCGACGTTGACTGCGCTCTTGAAATACTTACATATTTGGGCTGCAGCGTCAACCGCAGCGGCAACCGCGTCACGGTAGACTGTACCGGTATGCACTCGCACGATATCCCGGCGCGCCTGATGAAGCGGATGCGTTCGTCCGTGGTGTTTTTAGGGGCGATTCTCGCGCGGGCCGGACGTGCGGAGATGACGATGCCGGGCGGCTGTATGCTGGGCCCGCGCCCGATCGACTACCACATCGACGCGCTGCGCGCGCTCGGCGCGGACGTGGTCAGCGAAGGCGACCGGCTGATCTGCCGGGCGTGCCGGCTGTGCGGCTGCGATATCTTTTTGCCGTTCCCGTCGGTTGGCGCGACGGAGAACGCCATGCTCGCGGCGTCCGCGTCGCGCGGGTCCACGCGGATTATGAACGCGGCGCGCGAGCCTGAGATTATGGACCTTGCCGGTTTCATGAACGCGATCGGCATTCCCGTCCGGGGCGCGGGGACCTCCGTGATCGAGGTGGAGGGCGGTGTTCGCACCCACGGCACGAAGTATACGGTGATGACGGACCGGATCGCAACGGGCACGTACCTGTGCGCCACCGCCGCGTGCGGGCTGTGTGGAGATCACAAACGCCAGGCCGGATCATATAGAGGCGCTGACGAACGCGCTGCGTCTCGCCGGCTGCGACCTGACGGAGCGTCCGGGTTACCTGAAGCTGACGGCGCCTTCCCATCTCGCGCCGGCCGGCATCATTGAAACGCGGCCGTACCCCGGCTATGCGACCGATATGCAGCCGCCGCTCATGGCGCTGATGTGTACGGCGGAGGGTACGAGCGTTTTATTGAAAATATCTTTGAATCCAGGTATAATCATATTGACCAGCTGCGTCTCATGGGTGCGGATATCCAGAACGAGGGACGCTTTGCCGCCGTGCACGGCGTGTCGAAGCTGACCGGGTGCCCTGTCACCGCGCTCGATCTGCGCGCGGGTGCCGCGCTCGTCACGGCGGCGCTCGGCGCCTATGGCGAAACGTCTATTTCCCATATCGACCATTTGGAACGCGGCTATGAGCGGATGGACGAAGCGCTCTGCGCCCTTGGCGCGGACGTGGTAAGGCAGGGAGCACTGACCGCCCGCCGCCGCTTTCGGGCGACACTATACGTTGGAGTACCTTTATGGCAACACAAAAGAAAAAAGCGAAATACAGAGGCGGGCCTCGCGCGCAAGCGCCGAGGCCTTCTGGCGATTCGGCCCGCCGTCCCGATTCGCGCGGCCAGGGCGCTTATCCCGGCGCCCCGGGGGAACGTCCGCAGCCCCGGACGGGGAGCCGCGGGGATCCGTCCCGCACTGTGCCACGCGAACACGCGCGCGGGGACGAGGACGCGCGAAAGGCCTGTGCAGCAGGGTACGCCTGCGCGCCGCGCCAAAACGCCGCGCGGGAAGAAGGCGCGCCGCCGCGAGGCGCTGCCGCGCAACGTGGAGCCCTTTACGTTTGAGGAGGCAAAACGCAGCCGTCCGCGCCGCAGGCGTGAGCCGTCGGGACGTACCAGCGAGATCGTTTACCGCTCGCTCCTGGTTTGTGATGATCTGCGCGGCGTTTTTCTTCATTGCCTCCGTTTTTTTTGAGGTAAAAAGCATGTCGAGGTCACGGGGACCAGCAAATATCTCCCTGAGTACGTTGCCGGGCTGTCGGGCGTCGAGTCGGGGGACAAGCTCCTTTTTATCAACAAATTTGACATCTCGCAAAACCTGTTTGCCGAGCTCCCCCTATGTCAAGGCGGTCAAGGTGCGCCGCAGCTTCCCGAATACGGTCGTCATCGAGGTGACGGAGCGCAAGCCCGCCGCGAAACTTGTCAGCGGAGGACTTTCCTATGTCATCGACGAAGACGCCTATCTGCTCGACTACACGGCTTTAGGCGACGAGTACCGCCTGCCGGTGATTAACGGCGTGGCACCGTCCACCAACGAGCCGGGAAAGCAGCTCGCCTTTGAGGATCCGCTGATGCTGGAGTCGCTGAAAGGGATTTCTGACGGAGCTTGTAAAGTCAGACTGGATCGAAAATATCGGCGAAATCAATCTTGAAAAGATCTACAGCATCTCCTTTTCCTATGCAAACCGCTATACGGTTCTGCTGGGGATACGAGCGAGCTTTCGCGTAAGCTCTCCGTATTCGAGGTGGTTCTTTCGCATCTGCATGACACGGATCAGGTATCATAGACCTGACTTCGCCGGAAATGGCGCGTTTCCAGCCGTATAAAACGTGACCGGCAGGAGAATTTTATCGGATTACCAAGAATTACGGTGACAATCCGGTTAAAAAATTTGTAATTTTATGTTGACTATGGACTCGTTTGAGGTTAAAATAATAGAAAAGGAAATGATACACTTTTCAAATAGTCTCTAAGTTGGAGGTACATATATGGGCTTCGAGTTTGAAAGCGGAACGGATAATGTCGTAAATATAAAGGTCATTGGTGTTGGCGGCGGCGGAAACAACGCGGTGAACAGGATGATCTCGAGCGGTCTGCGCGGCGTTGAGTTCATTTCGATCAATACGGACAAGCAGGCGCTCTTACATTCGGCTACCCCGCGCAAGCTGCAAATCGGCGAAAAAGCTGACGAAAGGCTTCGGCGCCGGTTCCAATCCGGATATCGGCAAGCGCGCCGCAGAGGAGACCAGAAGCGAACTATCGAAGCTGCTTGAAAATACGGACATGGTGTTTATCACCGCCGGTATGGGCGGCGGAACGGGCACCGGCGGCGCCCCCGATCGTGGCGGAGGTCGCGAAGGAGCGGGATATCCTGACCATCGGCGTTGTGACGCGTCCTTTTGATTTTGAGGGGTCCGCGCGCCGTTTACAGGCGGAGGCGGGCATTGAGGAGATGCGCAGCAAGGTCGACGCGCTCATCGTTATACCGAACGAGCGCTTGAAGCTTGTCAGCGAGCAGCGCATCACGTTTAAAAACGCGTTTGAAATTGCGGACAACGTTCTGCGTCAGGCGATTCAGAGCATTTCCGAGCTCATTACCATGGAAGGCATCATCAACTCGACTTTGCGGACGTAACGTCCATTATGAAGGGCGCGGGGTATGCGCACATGGGCACCGGCTCTGCGTCTGGCCGCGACAAGGCCGAGCAGGCTGCGCGTCTGGCGATCCAGAGCCCGCTGCTGGAAACGTCGATCAACGGCGCGCGCGGCGTCATTATCAATATCACAGGTTCCCCGGACATCACCCTTGAGGAAGTCGAAAACGCCGCCATGATGGTCAAGGAAGCGGCGCACGAGACGGCGCATATCATTTTCGGCGCCTCCATCGACGATACGATGGAGGACGAAATCCGCGTGACGGTCATCGCGACGCGCTTTGACCGTAATCCGACGATTGCGTTTCGAGGAGCAGGAGGGCGGCAATTCCGCTTTGGAGGAAGGCAACACCGTTGTGTTCTCGCGCGACGAGGTTAACGCGGCGGCGGACGCCGCGTCGAACACGGCGCCCGACCTCGACAGCAAGGATGATCTCTTTGACGATATCGACAAGATCTTCAAGCGCGGTTCCGCGAAGCGAGACCATTACGACTTTTAACGGATTCCGATGAGCACGCAGCAGGGTTGGGAGGCGCTTGAGGCAGCCTGTATGAATTGTACGGCATGCGGCCTGTCCGCCGGACGCACGAACGTGGTGTTTGGCGTTGGCAACCGCGCGGCGGAACTGATGTTCATAGGCGAGGGCCCGGGCGAACAGGAGGACCTCCGCGGGGAGCCGTTTGTCGGGCCTGCGGGGATGCTGCTGAACGAGTATCTGTGTGCGCTGGGCATCCCGCGGGAAGACGTGTACATTGCGAATATCATCAAGTGCCGTCCGCCGCGCAACCGCGACCCGGAGCCTGCGGAAGAGGAGGCCTGCTCTGCCGTGGCTGCGCCGTCAAACGGCGCTGATTAAGCCGAAAATATTGTGTGTCTCGGTAGGATTGCGGCGAAACGCATCATCAACCCGGATTTTAAGATTACAAAAGAACACGGCGTTTGGTATGAAAAAGGGGCTTACCGCTTGCTTGCGACCTATCATCCGTCGGCGCTTCTGCGCGATCCTCAAAGCGTGCCGACGCATACCGTGACTTTATCAAAATTGCGGAGAGCTACGCCGCTCTTCACGAAAGCGAGAGACCGTAACGTACCCGGCAGTTTGTCTGCCGGGTATTTCCATAGGGCGAATGCGTACTTGGCTTACAGGGGGAATACTCCATTCGTTACGAAGCTTGGGAAATCTCCAGCAATTAGGAAATTTTGCAAAAGCAGGGCGTTGCGCAGTCTGTCATTGATGAGCTTGCGGCGCTGCCTTACGTGAAATGCCCGGAAAACAAGAACCAGGACTGCGCAAACCGTATCGCAGTCATTCTCCGCCGCTGTAAGGAGTTACGCGACTTCAATACGGTAAAGTAAAGCCATGCTTGAAAGGGCCTGCTGTAAGACGGGAAAACGACTGAAAGATGTACGCGCTTTTGCAAAGGAGCACGCCGATGCAGACCTAAAGGAGCGGTCGGCGCTTTTGCCTGGCGTACAAGCACATGAGACCTCCCTTTCTCGACGACGACATTGAGACCATGACCGTGGGGACTATCAGCACCACGGCATGCAGTGCCCTTGCTGGCGCCTGAAGAACTCCCTGCCCACCGACGGCCTCATGCCGCTTTCCTACTGCAAGTACTGCGGGGGTCACTTTATGCACCACTATCAAAAAGCAACCGGGAGGAAACTGCGCCTTAAAAAGTTTATATCTTCTTTTTAAACAGTCTTGGCGAAAAATCCCGTGTTTTTGTATACGAGATTATAAAGTGAAAATCCTATGCGCGGCGCCGCTTAAAAAAACAGAAAAAATGCGGTTTCCCTCTTGACAAATCGGACAACTTCTCTTATAATTATATCTGCTGTTCGCGATATGCGGTCATGGCGGAATAGGCAGACGCGTACGTTTGAGGGGCGTATGGGCAACCGTCCGGGTTCAAGTCCCGGTGACCGCATAAAGAACGCCAATTTTGATACATACCGTATCAAAATTAGCGTTCTTGTTTCGGCAAGCCATAAGAGGAATATTGTGAAGTGCTATAAAAGATAATCGGAAAACGCCTTTATCTGTCGCCATCAAAATTAGCGTTCTTGTTTCTAAGTAAGCCATAAGAGGAATATTGTGAAGTGCTATAAAAGATAATCGGAAAACGCCTTTATTCGTCGCCAATCAACCCCGATGAAGTTGATACTTATTTGAGATGAATGAGGATAAAGCGCTTGCAGTAAATTTTGGCCAATAGCCTCTGATGGTTTCGTCGAAATGCATTGGCTTTATGAACCTCTGCAAACGATGCAGCGCTTTGCGATTGTGCTTCTGGATGGTGATGTATTGATCGGAAGTATCAGTATTCACAATATCGACCATTTTAATCGAAATGCCTTGATGACGAGGAAAACAGAAGCAAAGGTTATGATTCTGAGGCGATTCGACTGATTCTTGACTACGGATTTCAGACAATGAACCTACAATCTGACTGTACATGCGGATAATTACGCCGGTGTGAAATGCTACGAAAAGGTGGGATTCCGAAAAGTCGGAATACTGCCAGAGGTGTTTTTAAAGCTGGAAGTATGTGGATAATAATTATAGGAGTATCCTGGAAAGCGAGTTCAGGGGTGGCGTACAGCGGCAAAGACGTGTCTGCGATTATAAACTCTGCGCTTATGGTTTACGCCAAAATACTCTTAATATAATTACCGGTTTCAGCGAATCTGCAAGGTATCCTTGCAGGTTTTTTTCCTATGATTAAGTAAAGCGCAGCCGGTACGACGGGCGGCGCCCTGTATCGCGGCCCGAACGATGGCCGGCATAAAAACAAGCGCTTGATACCATAGAAAGAGGTGCGTAAAATGGAGATGTTTCAGAAAGCCGGAATTGACGCGCTCCCGGCCGTTTCTAAGAACGAGCACGAGGGCTACGCGCACATTCGCCGGAAATTCGTACCAATCAGGCCTGACGGTCAATGCACAGTCAGCGTTTATGAGCTCCCGCCGGGGAATTCCATGTGCCCCTACCACTATCATCTGCAAAACGAAGAGGTCTTTTATATCATCAGCGGCACAGGACTCCTCACACCGCAGGGGGAGCAGACGGTCACAGCGGGCGACCTGCTCTTTTTTTCCGGCAAACGAAAACGGCGCGCATAAACTGACGAACAGCTCGGAAACGGAGCCCCTGCGCTATCTTGACTTTGACACATCCAATGCAATCGACGTTGCGGTCTACCCGCACTCGGGCAAGATGGGCGTGTGGGGGCAAGGACGTGAATAAGCTTTACCGTATGAACGATACCGCCGCGTATTACGACGGGGAATAGGCCGTGGGTAGCAGCGCAAAGGAGGACATGGTCATGCGGAAACCGATCGTTGTTGCGGTCGCCGCTGTGACGGCGGGCGGCAAAACGACGACGGTACACGCACTGGCGGAGCGTTTGCCGGGTGCCCGGGCGCTCTATTTCGATGATTACAGCTTCCCGGGGAACCGGACGACTTTGGCGTGTGGCTGGCCTCCGGTGCGGACTATCAAGTCTGGAATCTGGAGCCGCTCAGGCGGGACATGGACGTCCTGCTTTCGACCGGTACGCGGTACTTGATCTTGATTATCCGTTTGCCTATCGAAACGCGTTGATTGCGCCATTGATCGATCTGGCCGTTTTCTGGATACACCGCTGGACGTCGCCTTGGCGCGCCGCATCCTGCGCGACCATGCAGCGTCGGACGGGGACGCGATCCGCGCGGAACTTCGGGAGTATCTCGAACATGCGCGGCCCGCCTTTCTTGAAATGCTGCGCGCCGTACGGCCGGACGCCGACCTTATCATAGACGGCACGCTGCCGCCTGCGGAAATCGTAGCGCGTATAGCGGCGCAAATCGCAATTCTGGAGGAGAACCATGCTGCAACCTGAAAAGAAAACGTCCCCCGGAAGCTGGACGCTGCCTTTTTCCAGCGCGACCGATTGGAAGTGGCGCCGGAACTGGTCGGGAAGCTGATCGCGCATACCCTGCCCGACGGCGGCACGCGTATGCTCCGCATTTCGGAGACAGAGGCGTACGGCGGGGAGGAGGACACCGCCTGTCATGCGCATCGGGGCAGGACAAAGCGCACGGAACTTCTGTACCGGCGCGCGGGAACGGTTTATGTCTACCTCTGTTATGGGATGCACTGGCTTTTAAACATAATAACGGGCGAGGAAGAGCAGCCGCAGGGCGTTTTTGATCCGTGCCTGCGAGGAAGCGCCGGGGCCGGGACGTTTGACAAAGCTGCTCGGCGTCACCGGTGCGCTCAACGGGACGGATGTGACAGACGGCACGCTCTCGGTTTTGGACGACGGCGCGCGGTTTGAAATCGTGCCGGACCGCCGGGTGGGGATCGGCTATGCCTCGCGGGAGGATCAGGCGCGCCTTTGGCGTTTTAAAATGGGAAAAAGGCTGGGGAGTGATACGCGGTGATACACCTTTATTGCGGTGACGGAAAGGGCAAGACGACTGCCGCGCTGGGGCTGGCGTTGCGCGCATACGGCGCGGGCTTTGCCGTTGTGGTCGCGCAGTTTTTAAAGACAATGCCGTCGGGCGAACTGACGGCGCTCGCGGCGTTGCCGGGCGTGCAGGTCATCCGCGGCACGCGCGACTTCGGCTTTACCTGGACGCTGTCGGAGGCGGACCGGGCGGCGCTGCGTGCCGAGCAGGACGCGATTTTACAGCGCGCGCTCGCCGCGTGTCCTGCCTCCGGCGAGACGCTCCTTGTGCTCGACGAGGCCGTCGGCGCGTACACGTACGGCTACCTGGATCACGCGCCGCTGCTGGCGTATCTCGAGGCCGTGCCGAAACACGTGGAGGTCGTCCTGACGGGGGCGCGACCCTGCGCCGGAGCTTTTGGCACGCGCGGATTACGTGACGGAGATGAAAAAGGGGCGGCACCCCCTCGACCGCGGCGTTGCGGCGCGGCGGGGTATCGAGGAATGAAGCGCACGCCCGTGCTGGCTTATACAGGATGGAAGCGGATCGTGGTACGCGCCGCTGCCGGTATGTTTCCCTTGCCGTTCCAACGGGGAAATGAGCGGCCGCTCATTAAAGCGTTTTTTGACAGATTGCATGGTTTCAAAGGACAGAGAGTAAGAAATGTTCAAATTCACAGCCGTACCTATTTTGGACAAGGAGGCTTCTATGCAATACGATATCACAAATGCGTTTTGTTGGCTCGATGTAAATGGGCAGCATGACGGGAACCAGACAGATACGATGCATTACCAGACGCTTGCCAACTGGGCCGCGCGGGCAAGGGGTCAAAACCCAAACGCCTTCGACTTATTGATCGAGTGGATTTTGGACGATTCAGCGTGGCGTGATGAGAAGCTCAGTGTAAATGAGAAACAATATAATTTGATACTCTCGCGATTTCGCGAATAAAATGCGCGGCTCAGATCCGTTTTAAATGGCCTGGAGCCCTCCGGCGTGGTAAACAAAGCTGTATTTGGGGCGTTAGACCGGTTCGACGAAGAATTGTCCGGGCATTCTCATGATCCGGCTATCCGTGAAGCCGTAAACCGGGTGTTTTCCGACTTTTCCGTGATGAAGGAGCGCGGCGTGCGGGAAAAGATTGCGGGTAATAAAACCGGTCCTTTTGGTACGGCAGGCGTTGATTTTTTGGGGTATATCAATTACCTGAAGGACTGTGACGCGGGGGTACAGTGGGCGCTGTTTATGCCGGACGTGGTTCGGAAGCAGCAAAAGGGATTCAAGGTGGCGAGCTTTGCGTACAAAAAATGCCCGCCATGCGCTTTATTGGACGGGAAGACGGCGATCTGGCTGACGTCGCGGCCCACATGGATCTTTTCCGTGCGCTTGACGTCCTGAATGCGTACCAGTCAGCATTTGCTTTTGACGTTTTTTTTGATGCACCATTATGGTATCAGTGTGGACGTTGGCCCGTGGCACGGCTTTTGGGGCCGGTTTATGCAGGCGGATACACCCGTGCCGGAGGGTTTTCTTTCGTTCGACTTTGTGCCGTCCGACGATGGCGCGGCGGGCCCGCCGTTTTGTTCGCAGTTTGCGGTCGCCACCTTCTCCGGCGACATGGACGCGGCGCATAAACGCGAGGGGTATGACAGCGACGCGATGTACGACGTTACCAGAAATATCATTCTCAGCCAGGGCGTAAACATTCCGTATCCTGCTAAATACTGGACTGCGGAGGTATTCCCGGACGGATGCGCCAAGCCTGGCAGCGCTTATTTGTTTAGCGTTGCGCTATGAGAATTCAATTCAAAGTAAGGTGCTTGCCCGGTAATATTGACTCATTGCCTGCCTTACAAACGGCAGACGAAACCCCGCCTGACAGCGCTGTCAGGCGGGGTTTCCGCATGAAACACAAGATGCTTTTGCAGTTCGCCGGCTACATGGTGGGGAATAACATGTTTTCGAGATAGGCCGCGCGAAATACCGGGTCCCGGGAAAGCTCGGCCGTCTCAGCGCCGCGCGAAAGAGCTTCCGCCTCCTCGATTTTTTTGCGCGAAAGCAGTTGCATGACAGCGCCCATCCCCGCCGCGTTGCCCACGGCCTCGGTACGCCCGGCAAATCCGGGCGGGATCAGGCCAATTGCCTCCGCGCTGGAAACGTCCAGCACGCTGCCGAATCCCCCGCGATGAGCAGACGGCCGACCTCTTCCGCGCGTAAATCCGCGGACGCGAGCAGCGTTTCCATACCGGCGCAGATCGCGGACTTCGCAAGCTGTACGGCGCGGACGTCCTTCTGCGTGAGCACGACCGCCGAACCGGGGAAACGGACGGCGGGGACGCCGTCCGCCGACGCGCGGAGTGCGTCCGGCAGTGCGAGTTCGTCAATCGCGCCTGTCTCGTCGAGATATCCCAGCGCGAGAAACGCCGCGACGGCGTCAATGATGCCGGAACCGCAGATCCCGACAGGCGCACCGCCGCCGATCGTCTCGTAATCAAGCGCGCCGTTCACGGCGCGCACGTGCGTAATTGCGCCGTCTGCCGCCGCCATGCCCATATAGATCCCCGCGCCCTCGAAAGCCGGTCCCGCCGCAGTGGAGCAGCAGACGAGACGGCCGCCCGACGCGAGCACCAGCTCGCCGTTCGTGCCGATATCGGCCAAAAGGACCGGTTCGTTTGCGGCCGTCATCCCGGTCGAGAGTATGCCGGAGGCGATGTCCCCGCCAACATAGGCGGAGATACAGCGCGTGATATAAACCTTGGCGCATGGCGCGTCCAGGCCCAGCGCGTCCGCGGGGCAAAATTCTCCAAAGTACCGGTCCTGTGCAAAGGGCGCCTGCGCGATGGAGGTGGGATTTGCGCCCGCAAGCAGGTATTCCATCGCCGTATTACCGGTGAAAACGAGCGCGCCGAGCGACCGGGGCGCGATCTCCGCCGCGCGGCACATCCGGGAAAGCAGATTGTTGATACAGCCGCGTATCGCGCCGGCAAGCGTCGCACTGTCGCCCTGTATGGCGTGCGTGATGCGGGAGATCACGTCCGCGCCGAAGGCGGCCTGCGGGTTCTTTTCCGAATCCGCGGCGAGCGGCGCACCGTTTGCGAGGTCATACAGGTAGGCCGCGACGGTCGTGGTACCGATGTCAAACGCCGCGCCGTACCCCTCCGCCCAGGGCGCAAGGGAAAAGTCCGGAAGCCGCCCGGCCGTGAGGATACGCGCGCGCGCCGTATCCGGCAGGACGATCTCCGCGTCGCCCAGCGCCGTTGTCATGCACGCAAGGCGCACGCCGCGCGCGCGCTCGGCCTCGGTAAGGCAGGCGGCCTCCGTGTCCGTCATGGGGACGCCGCGCCGCGCACGACGACCCTGCACTTGCGGCATACACCCCTGCCGCCGCAGGGCATGGCAAGCTGCACATGCGCGTGCGCAAAAAGGGTTGACAAGCGTATGGGGCTGCTGTACTCTAAAACGGTAGGGGCGCCGTCTTGATAAACTGTCAGTTTCATATGAATCCTCCCACGGCTATCTTAAGGAACTTTCGGGATAAAGTCAAGCGCCGCACCGCATTTGCAGAGGAAAGGGCGTCCCATCGTGACAAGAGATATGCAAAACCGTTGCCGGGAATTAGCCGCACACCTTGCAGGGCTTACCGGACTCGACCTGTGCGTATTGGACGCCGCAGAAATACGGCTGGACGGTAGGCCCCCGTTTTGCGCGCAGTGCCGTCAGGACGGCTGCGACTTCTGTACCACGTGTCACTATGGATGCAGCGAGGCGTACCGCTGGGGCGGACGCTATGTGTATTACTGCCCGGCGGGGCTTGTGTTTGTGGCTTCGCCGTTACTCGGCGAAAACGGGACGATGGAGGGCGGCCTCCTCGCGGGGCCGCTGCTCATGGGGGACGCGGAGGACACGCTCGCCGTCTTGATGCGGCAAGCCGTCCGGCGGCGAAGGCGCTCCCCCTATACACCGCCTCCCGCGTGCACGACCTCTCCGAGGTGCTTGCCGCCGTGACGGCGCACGTCGGCGGCGCGCCGCACCGTACCGGCGTGCAGGTGCCGGGCGCGGCGCAGCCTTTCCCGGTCGAGGAAAAGCTTTCCGGCTACGAGGGCGCGCGCTATTTTCTCGACTGCGAACGCCAGCTTCGCACCTTTGTCGCCGCGAACGAACGCGCCCGGGCGCAGGCGCTTTTAAACGACCTGCTGGGGTTCATTTACTTTTCCAGCAATTTTGATTTGAGTACGATCAAGGCGCGCGTTTTGGAGCTGATCGTCGTACTCTCGCGCGCGGTGATCGACGCGGGCGCGGAGATGAGCGAGATCCTCCTATATAATACGAACTACTTCAGTGATATTGAACGTTTTACCGATCTGGAGGAGATGAGCGTCTGGCTAAGCGGCGTCATGCACCGGTTTATCAATTACACCTTCGATTTCCGCCGCGTGAAACATGCCGACGTGGTATATAAGATTATGAAGTACGTCCGCGGCAACTACAGCCGGAAGATTACGCTCGACGATATCGCGCGGCAGGTATACCTCAGCCGTTCATATATCAGCAGCCTTTTCAAGGAAGAAACCGGGAACAGCCTGACAGCCTACATCAACCATGTCCGCGTGGAGCAGAGCAAACGCCTGCTGGCGGACGAGCGCATCAGCCTTGTGGACATCGCCGGTATGTGCGGGTTTGAGGACCAGAGCTACTTTACAAAGGTTTTAAGCGCGAAACAGGGATGCCGCCCAACCGCTACCGCGCGGTGAACGCCGGGAGCGTACAATACTTTACAGAATCCTAAAATTTTTATAAAATCAAAAAATAATTCTATCATTTGCGGAATTCGCTGTCCTATAATGAGTGCATAAATGTTTTGGAGGTTGATCCTATGGTACGCATGGAGGAGATCAGTGAGTTTCTGCAAAAGGCCGCGCGCGCAACGTCCGTCAGCTTGTGGAGCAGGCGCTGGAGGAGGGACTGCCCCCGGCGTGATCCTCGACGAGGGACTGCTCTCCGGCATGGGCGTCATCGGGGGAAAAGTTTAAGAATAACGAGGTGTTCGTGCCAGAAGTCCTGATCGCGGCGCGCGCGCTGAACGCCGGTTTGACGTGCTGCGTCCGAAGCTCGCGGAGTCGGGCGTGGAGCCCAAGGGTACGGCGGTGATCGGCACGGTGAAGGGCGATCTGCACGATATTGGTAAGAACATTGTGCGTATCATGTTTGAGGGGCACGGGATTAACGTGGTCGACCTCGGCGTGGACGTTTCGGCGGAGCAGTTCGTCGATGCGGCGGTGGAGCATCAGGCGAAGCTCATTTGCTGTTCCGCGCTTTTTGACAACGACGATGGGCGAAATGCGCCGTGTGGTGGAGATCCTGACGGAGCGCGGCCTGCGCGACAGCTACCGCGTCATGGTCGGCGGCGCGCCGATCACGCAGAGCTTCTGCGACGCAATCGGCGCGGACGCTTATGCGCCGGACGCCGCGACGGCGGCCGAGGCGGCGGTAAAGCTGTTAGGCTGAAAAATGAACTAAGCTAAACGCCCCTGTCTGGAGAATCCAGAAGGGGGCGTTTGGTGTTTGACCTTATCGGGGAGGAAAGCACGGATGGCGGTATATGTCGCAGTGGGGAAGAGGCTTGCTTACGAGCGCACAGAGAAAAGACCGGTTAAAAAAGCTGAAAGGTTTTTGCGGAAAGCGCTATCTTACGGCGTTGCGCGCAGTTCGAGATAACAATTGGAAAACATATCCTCGCTTGTATGGAGATCGTAATCGCAATACTGTCCGGCAAGCTGAAACCCACACGCGTCCAGCGCCGCGAGTAATTCATCCCTGCTGTAAAGCTGCTGCGTGACGTCATATGTAAATACTTTCGGCGCACGCGGGTCGTCTATGTGGACGAGCTGATGGATGCTGAACTTTCGTCTCCGCGTCGAAAAAGCTTTCACCCTCCTTCCAAATAGGAAAGCCGTCTCCACGGGGAACACGCGGCTCAAAACGCCGCATGGGAACGGAAAACGAATGACGCATCGTGTCAGCGTACCATACGCCGAGCCCAAGCCCACCAACGGGACGCAGGTGCGCCCGCATACAGCGCAGAGCGCTTTTGACGTGCTCGAGCGACGGCAGCAGATGAAGGTCGGTACCGGCGAAATAGTCCTGCGCCGTCAGGCGGAAGTCGCAGACACTGCCCTGCACAAACTGAAGCCCAGGCAGCGCGCCGTACCGTTTTTCGCCTTCCAGGATCATCTCCGGCGTCAGGTCCAGCGCTGTGACCTGGCAACCCTGCCGCACCAGATAGGCAGCCGTTTTGCCCAGCGCGCACATGGCAGACAAGATCTTTTTTCCGTACTTCCTACTCATGACATACCAGAATTCCTGTTCCGCGACGTCCTCAAACGCATCCCAGTCCCAATATGCTGCATGTTCGGAATAGGGTGTTTTCACCGCGATGTCTCCTTCTTTTTGTGCCAGATTTCGTTTTCGTACCACGGTTCAAACCCAAGCGCCGTGTAAAAGGGACTGTCGCCGCCCGTCATATGATCGGCGCCAAGCGCCTTCGTCCGGCGGTAGAGTTCGGAAATGACCGCCGCCGCAAGGCCGCGCCTGCGGTACCGCGGCACGGTACACAGCGGCTCCAAATAGGCGAGCCGCGTTTCCGGCACGAACCACATGCCGCCGTAGCAGACGTATTCGCCGTCAGGCGCGACCACAATGCGAGCAAGACCCTCACAGTAGTGCGGCGCAGTCCCGGCGTGTAGGATGCTGTCGGGATCAGGGACCATCTCGCCCTCCGACTCATGGTTGAACCCCTTCCAGCAGCAGCGTTGTAGCTTTACGGGATCGAAGTCCGGGTCGTTTGTGGAAATCATGCGAAAGCCTTCGGGCAGCGGGTATGAGAGTGGGCCTTTCTCGTAGTCATAGCCCTTCGTCGGCCAATGTGCGTCCCGGACGTATCCGCGCCGCGCGACGGCCTCACGCAGCGCGGTTTGTCCGCCGAAGAGAGCGAACCCCGCCTCCTCTTCTGTATGGATATGAGCCTCGGCGTGATCGATCATTTCTTCAATCAGGAACTCGTACCCGTCCGACAGGCAAAAGTACGCTTCGCCGAGCGTCATCTCATAGGCGGTCATGGCGACGAGACGACCGCCGTCCTCCCATAATGCGATCCGGTGCGCATACTGCGGCTGGAAGTGCGCGTGCGTTTGCGCGTATTCAAAATAGGGGCCTGGTACGCCGCGCCGCCAGCCGCGCGTATAATTTTCGTTTAAAAAGTCATAGACCCGTGCGCAGTCGGCCAGGAGCCGGTAGGGTTTTGATGATCGGCATACGGTTTTGCCTCCTTGTAATGCTTGATATCCTCAGTGTAACACCGGAAGCCGGAAAAGAAAATACCGACTTTGATTCTAACGGTTTTTGCCGGAAAAACTCCCCGCCGAAGCCGGGGAGGCAGATGCTTTGCGTAAGCTTTTCTGTAAAACGCGCGGCTTTACCGGATGAAATTTGTCCGCTGGAACGGTTCCGCCACCGGCATGGGAACGCCCGCCTCGCGTCCCGCCGCAAAGCAGCGGAGCATCCACGCCATGTTGCGCGCCAGCGTGCGCATGGTTTGCAGCCCCTCGGCGTCCTGCTTCGCGTCCTCGGCGTTTGCGCCGTAGACCATGTTCCAGTACTGCGAGGGGACGACCGGCATGTTTGCGATGGTAAAATATTTATTCAACGAGTCAAACGACGCGCTCGCGCCGCCCCTGCGGCAGCAAACGACCGCCGCGCCGGGCTTATACGTAAACGCCGCTTTCCCGGCATAAAAGGCGCGGTCGAGGACTGCGTGCATCGCCCCGGCAGGCCCCGCGTAATGGACGGGCGCGCCGAAGATAAAGCCGTCGCTCTTTGCAGCCTTTTCGATGATGGTATTCACCGGGTCGTCCTGAAAGACGCAGCGGCCCAATTTGCCGCAGCTGTGGCAGTCGATGCAGCCGTGAACCGCGCCGGTGCCTATGTGGAAGATTTCCGTGTCGATGCCCTCTTCGTTCAGGGTGCGCGCCACTTCGGAAAGCGCCACGTATGTCGTGCCGTGCTCGTGCGGGCTGCCGTTAATCAGTAATACGTTCATATTGTTCCTCCTGATCGCTTTGATACTGTAATCTTAGCATATGTGTCCGGCATAGGCAAGGGCTTCCTTCGGTCACATGAAAAGCCGCACGGTCAGCGCCGCCATGAAAAACGCCGCGAGGTCTGCGGCGAGCGCCGCCGGAACGGCGTGGCGCGTTTTGGAGATCCCCGCCGCGCCGAAGTAGACGGAGATCGTGTAGAACGTCGTTTCGGACGAACCGAGCATGACGGCCGCGACACGGCCGATAAAGCTGTCCGTGCCGAATTCCCGCATGATGTCTGCGCCCGTCGCGAGCGCGCCGGAGCCGGAAAACGGCTTGATCAGCATGAGCATCAGCGTCTCCGCCGGCAGCCCGACTTTCGATAACGCCGGTTCTAAAAGCCGCGCCAGCGCTTCGACCGCGCCGGACGCGCGCAGCATGGAGACGGCTGTTAGAAGCGCCACGAGCGAGGGCAGGATGCTGATTGCCGTGTCAAGCCCTTCGCGCGCGCCTTTGATGAACACGGAAAACATCGGCGTTTTGTGAAAGAGCGCCGCGAGTACGATGCCGCCGATGAGCAGGGGAAGGATCAGGTCTGTCATCGGCGCGTCCTCGCTTCCGGCAGGAGAAGGCGTTTTTCCCGCGCCGCGAAATCCCGCTCATCGGGCGGGGAGACGGCCTTCTTCTGCGGCGGACGTTTCCTTTTTGCCCGGGACAGCAGCCACGCCGACGCGATGCCGACGATCTGAGATACGAGCGTCGTGACCCACACGGCCGGCAGGATGTCGTAGGGCGTCGCGGAGCCGAGCGACGCGCGCAGGGCGGCGACCGTGGAGGGATGAGCTGGAGCGACGCACTGTTGATGACAACCAACATGCACAGGTCGTTATTCGCGATACCGCTGCCGTCGGAGAGGGACTTCGCGGCTTCGATGCCGAAGGGCGTCGCCGCGTTTGAAAGCCCTAAAAGGTTTGCGGAGATGTTCGCGCAGACGGCTTCCATGGCGTGGGGTCGTCGCGGGTCTTTTTCATGAGGCGCCCGACCGGCCGCCGCAGAAGCCGCGCCAGCGCGCCGGCCACGCCGCACGCCCGCATGACGGCCATCATGCCCTGCCAGAAGCACAGCATCCCGACAAGCCCCACGACCAGCGTGACGGCCTGCGCGGCGCCGTCGAGCGCTGCGTTCCCGAGCGCGTTCCCACGCCCCGTGGCCAAACCGAAAATAATAGAGACAAGCAGGATCGCCGCCCATATTTTGTCGATCAAAAGAACTCCTCCCCTTCAGAGGTAAGATGTTACAAAATTCGACGTTTGTTTTATCTTTTTCAATGGAAACATAAAATATCTATGGATTTCTTTCAATTTTATTTTATAAATACTACCCAAAAATTGGACATAAAGCTGGTGATTTCGACAGTTTTCAAGAAAATGGTTGACTATGGCACATTTATCTATTATACTGTACTTGTAGATTTCAGAAACGGGGATTTTAACAATGAAGTCAACGGGAATTGTCAGAAAGGTGGATGAACTAGGAAGAATCGTATTGCCGATCGAGCTGAGGCGCACGCTGGATATTGCCGAGCGTGACCCGCTTGAAATATACATAGAAGGCAACGATACCATCATTCTGAAAAAGTACCAGCCCACTTGCGTGTTCTGCGGAGATTCCAAGGGCGTACGGGTGTTCAAAGGCAAAAATGTTTGCGAGGATTGCGCAAAAGTCTCGCCGAACTTTAAGTTATTAAAGTATATGAGGCTGCTCCCGGCTACATGCCGGGAGTTTTTTTGCCCAAATAACAGCGTTCGCCCCACAGAACGGGGGATTTGTCTCTTGTTTCCGGGCGTAAAGTATTGTATAATCAATAAAAGAACGATTGCACGGCTCTTTTTTTCATCGAGAGCGGTAAAACGAACGGTTCGAAAGGAAGTTACAGATGGCGGAATATACATTGATCACAGACTCGACTTGCGATCTTGACGCGGGCCTGTATGAAAAAATGGGCGTGCGCGTGATTACCATGCATTATACGGTAGACGCGCGCGAATACGTGGACGACGGTACGAACGACAGCCATGCGTTTTACGAAATGCTACATAACGGTTCCTCCGCGTCCACCATGCAGATCAATGCGCAGACGTATCTCGATATATTTGAGGAAGAGCTCTCAAAGGGCCGCGACGTGATTTATCTCTGCTTTGCGTCGGTTCTGAGCGGGAGCCATGATAACGCCTGCTACGCGGCGAAGGAATGCGGCGAAAAGTGGCCGGAGCGCCGCGTCGTCGTCATCGATTCGAAGAGCGAATGCGGCGGCGAGGGGCTTCTCGCCTACCACGCGGCGGAACAGAAAAAGGCCGGCTTAGACTTTGACGCGCTGGTAGCGTGGATCCAGGACGCGATCCAGCGCCACTGCCACTACTTCACGGTGAACGATTTGAACCATCTCTACCGCGGCGGACGCGTGAGCGCGGCGCGGCGGTCATGGGCACGCTGGTCGGCATCAAACCCGTTATGTACACGAATAATCGCGGCGAGCTTTGCGTCGGCGCGAAGGTGCGCGGCCGGATACAGGCCGTGCGTATGCTCGCGGACAAGGTGGCTGCAAAAATTACCGAGCCGGAAAAAGCAGCTCGTGTTTATTAACCACGCCGACTGCGTGGAGGACGCCCAGCGTCTCGCGGACGATATCCGCAGCCGTGTGAACCCGGCGGAGATCCGTATTTTAAACCTCGGTCCCGTAATCGGCGCGCACGTCGGGCCCGGGTGTCTCGCCGTCTTTTCGTCGGGGATAACCGCGACTGGTAATCCCGGCGCGCCGCTTTCATGCGCTTTCGGATCAAAGAAGGCAAGACCCGCCGGAAACGTTTCGGCGGGTCTTTCATCGGTTATGGAAACCGGCGGCTTTGCCGGAGTGGGTGCTCCGAGAATAGCGTTTGCTATACGTTTGAGCGATGCGCGCCGCTGGCAAAAGCTTTCATAGAAAGTACGCGTTAGGACGGCCGTTGCCCGTTTTCGGGACGTAGGCAAGCGATGCCAAGAATACTTGAACGCTTGCCGGTAATCGGTCCTGATAGGGCCAACGTAAACTGCCGGTTGGGCCAACGTAAACCACCGGCATGGGCCGACGTAAAACCGCCAGCTGGGTCAACGCAGAACCGCCGGCTTAGCTGGCGCTTATAACTTGAAAAAGGAGGCTACACTGTATGCCATTTCAAATCCTGATTTGTTTTCTAGCCGGTATCGGCGCGGGGCTTGGGACGGGATTTGCCGGCATGAGCGCGGCGGCGGTGATCTCGCCCATGCTGATTACGTTCCTGCATGTGCCGGCCTATGAGGCGGTCGGCATTGCGTCGCCTCCGACGTGCTGGCCAGCGCGGTCTCCGCCTACACGTATGGAAAGAACAAAAACCTGGATATTAAAAACGGCCTTGTGATGATGGCGGCGGTGCTGGCCTTTACAATGGTTGGCAGCTATGTCGCAAACCTTGTGCCGAACCGTACGATGGGCAGCTTTTCCGTGTTTATGACGCTGCTTCTGGGCATCAAGTTCATCGTGAAACCCATTATGACGACGAAGGAAAGGATGGCCGCTGTGAGCGCCAAAAAACGCGCCGTGCAGTCCATCGTATGCGGGGCGCTGGTGGGCTTTATCTGCGGGTTTGTCGGTGCGGGCGGCGGCATGATGATGCTTTTGATCCTCACCTCCGTGCTCGGCTACGAGCTCAAGACCGCCGTGGGCACCAGCGTGTTTATCATGTCCTTTACGGCCCTGACCGGCGCGGTTTCGCATTTTTGTAATCGGCGAGATGCCGGACTTGCTGCTTTTGGCGCTGTGCGTCGCTTTTACGCTCCTGTGGGCGCAAATCGCGGCAAAACTCGCCAACAAGGCGTCCCCCATTGTGCTGAACCGCACGGTCGGCGTGGTGCTGGCGGTGCTGGGCGTCGCCATTTTGTCGGTTAACTATTTGCTTTAAGCGGTACTTGGAAAGGCTTCTTATGAGGGTCATCAGAAAACAGAGAAACAGCCGCATGTGCGTGGTCTGCGGCATGGACAACCCGTTTGACTGCGCGCACCGTTTTATACGGTGGAGGACGAGCGCGCTGCGACGCTGTTCTCCTTCCGTCCGGAGCACCAGAGCTATCCCGGACGGGTGCACGGCGGGCTGATCGCCGCCATGCTGGACGAACTCGGCTTTCGCGCGCTCTGGGTACACGACGAGGAAACGCTCGGCGTGACGTTGAAGCTCGAGACGAAATACCGCAAACCGGTGCCGTACGGCGTACCGCTGAAGGGTGTGGACGGGTCGTGAAAACATCGCCGCGTTTTGTACGCAGCCACGCGGAAATCCTCGACCGGGACGGCAATGTACTGGCCGGCGCGGAGATCGAGTATCTCAAGCTCGATACCGCGCGCGTCACGGGCGCCGACTGCCACGAGGAACTGTGTTATTTGCTTGAGGACGGCGTGATGGAGATTGATTAGGCGCCGAACAGTCCGTTTTTGGAAACATTTGCTCCCGGCACCCGCCGGGCAGAAGGGGAAAGGCATATGAAGGAATGGTTTACGATCGACCGTGTCGATCAGGATACCCATATCATCAGCGAATACCGGCACTGGGAGGAGACGCACTGCTACCTGCTGGAGGGACGGGAACGCGCCCTGCTGATCGACACCGGGCTTGGCATCTACGATATTTCGCCGGTAGTGCAAAAACTGACAGAAAAACCGGTGACCGCCGTGGCGACGCACGTCCATTGGGACCACATCGGCGGGCATGCGCACTACCCGGATTTTTTTATGCGCATGAGGCCGAGCTTGACTGGCTGAACGGCGCTTTTCCGCTGACGATGGATACGATACGCGGCATGGTCGTGGACCGCTGCGACTTGCCGGAGGGGTACGATGTAAACGCGTATACGCTTTTTCAGGGGACGCCGACACGCTTGTTGCACGACGGCGACACGATAGACCTGGGCGGACGTACGATTGAGGTCTTTCACACGCCGGGGCACTCCCGGGGCATTTGTGCTTCTTCGAGCGGGCGCGCGGGTATCTCTTTACCGGAGACCTGGTTTATAAGGATACGCTCTTTGCTTACTATCCCTCCACGGACCCGGCAGCGTACCTCCGCTCACTCGAGCGGGTCGCCGCGCTGCCGGTAAGCCGCGTGTTTCCGGCGCACCACACGCTCGAGATTGAACCGGAGATCCTCCTGCGTATGCGCGATGCGTTTCGCGCGCTGAAAGCGGAAGGGAAGCTACAACATGGCAGCGGTACGTTCCATTACGGGGACTGGGCCGTCTGGCTGTGACGGCTTTGTATCAAAAAGGATAATGGAAGCGGACGGAAACCCCGCACGACGTTAAAAACATACGTCGCGCGGGGTTTTTGGTTTCGCACACCGAAGACAACCGGCGCGGGGTTCCTAGCTTAAACAGTGCACAGAAAGTTTAAAAACGAAGAAGAGAAGTGACAATCGGAGAGAAGACGGCGAGCGCGGCAACAAACATGGTTTAAGGAATATGGTAAAGGCCGTTTAAAAGCAGCGGGTCGCTGTCCTTGCGCGTGTAGTTATAGCTCGGCGGCATTTTATAGTATTTGATGTTGCATTTATAGAAGGTGGTGTAGTCGTTGAAACCGCACATGGCTACAACGTCCTTAATTTTGACGTTATTACGAAGCAGGTCGCGCGCCAGATTGACGCGTTTGCGCGTCACATAGTTTGTAAGCGTCGTGCCGGTCAGTTTTTGAAGTGCCGGTAAAACTGCGACTCCGACATATAAAAGTGCGCCGCAAGCATGTCGCTCGTCAGATCTTTTGTCAGGTTTGTGTTAATGAATGCGATCATGTCCCGGCCGGCTTGACTTTCGTCCGGCGCGCGGTAGCTGCGGCTTTCATTGATTTCGTTGATAAGCATCATCAGCGCACCCAGATAGGAGATGCGGAGGCTCGAACGATCCCCGACCCGCTCAAGGTGCGAGAGGCAGTCTAAAAACAGCGCGTTCTGCCGTTCGTCAAAGTGGATGACGTTTTCAACACCGAGATTGTGCTGCGTAAACTTTGCAAGAAATGCAAATTCTGGGTCCAAGTGCCGGAAGACATAGCGGCTGAACGTAAACTGCGCGTACTCGGAGGGCCCGGCGGCGTCCTCGTACACGATAAACGCCTCCGATTCGCCGAGAATCAGCAGTTCGCCGGGGTGCAGCGCATAAACACTGCCCTCGACCACCGCCTTTTTTCCGGCCGCGGATATTATAGTAAATAATCATTGCCTCACAAATGTTGGTCTTTGCACTTTTAGAATTGGGCTGCGCCGTTTGAACATGAAGGCATTGCAGATAGGAATCCTGATAAATGGTACGACTGGCCATGACGTGCTCCTTTCTTCCGGAAATGGTACTGATAAAATGATTATATCGTCCGATTTTGTAGAAAGCAAGCTGTTCCGACGTACAAAACGTGATGGACAGACCGTTTGTCGCGCGGTGCGGGCCGTGGAAAACGCAAGAGAATGCGGCTTCTGGCCTGATATCTTGCGTATTTTACGGTCACGCTGTAAAAAACAGAAAGAGTTTATATAAAATGTCCATTAAAATAGCGATTCCACTCTTTATTTTAAGGCATGATTGACAAATAAAACGGTTGCCGTAAAAATGTAACTATACTATTTATAAAGGGGGAGTCAAAATGAAGGGTAAGCATGTTTTCGCTCTGTGCCTTGCGGTTGTGCTGCTGCTGTCGCTGCTCGGCGCCTGTGCGGGAACGCCCGCGGAATACGACGAAAACGGCACGAAGCAGGACGACGCGCAGAACAATACGAACACGCCCGACGCCGGCGGGGACGACGAGGACGCGCCGGTGGAGATCGTACCAAAAACCGTGGCGATCATGAACCCGATGCAGCTTGGGCGCAGTTCGCTGACGTTTGACGAGGCCAAGGCCAAGGACGACGCGCTTTTGCTGCTGCTGGAGGAAGCCGCGCTCACGGAATACGGGATCATCCTTGACCGGAACAACGTGGACAGCGAGTCGTACCTGACCACGCTGAACGGGTACATTGCGGCGAATACCCTGCCGGACGTGTTCACGTCGGGCGGCCCTTGCGGCAGAAACGCTATTTTCGCTGGTCGATAACGGGAAGCTCGCGAACCTCGACGATGTGTTCGCCTGCTCAAACGGCACGGCCTACGACGTGTACTATAACGACGGCTGCATGGCGTTAAACCGTCCCGCCAATACGCTGGAGGACGGCGGCTGGTACTGGTTCAACCCGGCAAACTGCAATCCCTGGGAGCTGAACCTCGACGATACGGTAGACGGGGGCTATTTCGCGGACTTCGGCGTCTTTACGATCTATCCGCTGTGCATCCGCTATGACTGGCTGCAGGAGCTTGGCATGGAGATCCCGCAGACGACGGAGGAACTTTTCGACGCCCTGTTTGCCATGCAGGAAAACGACAGCAATCAAAACGGTATTTCGGACGAACGCGCGATGTTTGCCATGGGCGGCGCGGAGCAGTACCGCGGCGGCATCTGCAACTATTTCGGCCTGCATCAGCGCTGGCAGGTGGACGTCAACTCCGGCAGGGTCATGCTCCCGGAGCTTCAGGAAGGGTTTGTCGCCTATACGGAGTACTGCAAGCGCCTCTATGACGCGCAGCTCGCCTATTTAAACGAAGGCTCCTGTTGGGCGTACTCGGTCGATCTGGCGGGCGATTACTGTTCCGCGCACGTCCAGTACCCGAGCACAATGCAGTTCCCGACGACGGGCGACGAGGACGCGACCTATCTGCCGGTGCCGCCGATGCAGGCCGTCGAGGGGATTCGGCCGACCTATACCACAGGCGACCGCCGCGAACCTCACGGCACTTTCCTTCAAGGCGGACGCGGATTACGAGGCCTGCGCGCGCTTTTTGGACTTTATCAACGGGCGCACATACTGCACGAGCCTGGCCTATGGCGTGGAGGGCGTCGCGTGGAAGTCGTGGACGGCCGCTTCGTTTCCTACGACCTGACGGAGGAGCAGGAGGAAGCGGGCTACGGGAACGGCTACCGGTTCATGCTGGCGGGCTACGGCCCGCAGGTCACGCTGTCGAACCTCTATTTCCCGAACGCGACCTATGAGACGAGCGTGCAGGAGACGCTCGACAACGGCACGACGGAGACCGACTGGGGAATCTGCTGCCGACGCACGAAGCCTGGGTCGAGAGCAAGAGCAAGACGTATGAGTGGGTGACGGAGGAGACGCAGAACGGCTACACGCTTGCTTTCCAGCAGATTTTGGATTTCGGCGCGGAAAACCTCCTTTTTACCGCGTGCGATACCGCACAGTACCTCTCCTTTGCGACACCGGAGGAAACGGCAATAGTCTCGCAGTACAGCACGGACCTCACCACCTATCTGGACGAGCTGGGCGCGAATTTAATCCTGGGCATCACGTCTCCGGAGCAGTACGGGGAGTTGATTCAGTACGCCTATGACACGCTGGGCCTTCAGGAGGTTCTGGACGTATACCAGGCACGCGCAAACCGTACTCTGGAGGTCATGGGTCTGGAACCGATTGAAAATTAAAGCATATGAAAAGGGGAAAGTTATGAAGAAACGCGATCTGACAGCGGTCTTGCCGGACGGGTGCGACTTTGTGTTTTGGGAGCGGGAGACGCATACACCCGCGCCCTGCACGTCTCCGCCGCGCAGGGCGACGACCGGACGGGGACGGTTCGCCCGCCGCGCCCTTTCGCACGATTAACGCCGCCGCGCGGCCGTGCCCGGCACGCGCGTGGTGATCCACGCCGGGACGTACCGCGAGTGCGTCGCGCCCGCGCGCGGCGGCGAGGGACCGGAGCAAATGATCTCCTACGAAGCCGCGGGAGATGGGGGAAGTGGCCGTCAAGGCGTCCGAGATCGTAACGGATTTCTGCCGCAGCACCGATTACAGCATCGGAAAGGATGCGGACGGCACGGAGCCCATGATCTGGGAGCACACGTTTGCGCCGTCGTATTTCCACGGCTACCAGCCGTTTGCCCTCATCAACTGCATCCATGAAAAGAACTGGCTCGTCTATGGACGTACGGAGATGGAACCCTATCTGCTGCGCCGCGGCATGATTTTCGTTGACGGCGTGCCGCTGCGGCAGGTGCAGCTCTACCGCTTCATGACAAACACGCCCGGTTCCTACTGGGTGGAGGAAAACGGCGGCCGCGTCCACTTCCGCCTGCCGGATAACGGCGCGCCGGAGGAGCACGTGATCGAAATGTCCTGCCGCGAACAGTGTTTCGCACCGGAAAAGCCGTTTCTCGCCTACATCCGCGTGAAGGGCCTGACGTTTGCGCACGCGGCAAACGGCGCGCCCGTCCCGCAGCACGGCGCGCTGTCCTGCCGCAGGGGGCATCACTGGGTCATCGAGGACTGTACGGTCAGCTGGGCCAACGCCGTCGGTTTCGACGTGGGCAACGAGGGCTGGAGCATCAAAACGCTGCCGGGGCAGGTAGTCGGCAGCACCGTGATCCGCCGCTGCCGCATTTTTGACTGCGGCGTGTGCGGCATTGCCGGTGTGGGGGGAGCCGTATGCTGGTCGAGGATAACCTGATCGCGCGGACCGGCTGGCAGCACATGGAGTTTGCCTGGGAGTCCGGCGCGCTCAAGTTCCATAACTGCGTGGACAGCCTGTTCCGGCGCAATATCTTCCGGGACAGTGACCGGTGCTGCGGCGTCTGGCTGGACTGCAACAACAAAAACGACCGCTTTACACAAAACCTTTTTTACAGATCCGTTCCCCGCATGGGATGCTTTATATGGAGTGCAACCGCGGCGGCGAAACGCTGGTCGATAACAACATTTTCTGGGACTCGCGCTTCTATCAGCCGCCGGAAACGCCCGCTGTGGTTTCAATCGCGGAGGATAACGCGCACTGGAACGACCCGTTTGACGCCGGTACGGTCTCCGGCGACGGCGTGCACGGCGACGGCACGGACGACCTGCACCTGGCGCACAACCTGATCGGCAGGATGGACGGCGCGGGCTACAGCCAGAACGTCGTGCAGTTCCGGATGCACTCCGGACGCGGCGGTACTCGCGCAATTCCACCGTGCGCAACAACGTCTTTACGACTGCCGCCACAGCGCCGTGCGCCTGCCGAACCATGACAATACGGTTGACGGCAACTACTACGCCAAGGTACCGCAGGGCTTTTTGCGGATCACGTATCCCGCGCCGTCCGAGGCGCTGGACCTCGCCGCGTGGCGGCGTTTTGAGGGGTACGATAAAAAACGGCGGATACGTGGCGTTCGAGGCGGAGGTCGATGAGGCAGCGCTGACCATGACGGTCCGTCCCGCCGCGCCGTGCATCCACTGGGACAATACGGAGACCGTGGGCTACACCTCCATGCCGCGCGTCGCGCCGGACGAAAAGACGGCGAGCGATTACTTCGGAAACCCCTGCGAGGGGGAGCGCCTGCCCGGACCGTTTGTGCTGACGTCCGACGAGGCGACTTTTTCAATCGACCCAAGGCGTTTATAAGCCCATAACGCCGCTAAACGGGGCAAGGCCGCATTGCCGCTACCCTGTGGGAACTGCGCGTGGTCAGTCCGCTTCTAAAAAGATTACAGATGAATTTGTAAAAGAGGGCCGTTTTCGTATGGCGCCCTCTTTTGCGTTCCTATCGCTTTGCCGGGGTGATGAAATGCCATGAAGCGTCGGTGAATGGAACCAGCCGCCGCTGGAAGCCAAATGTCTTTGTTATGTCCGGCAGTCCCGAACCGGCATTTCCGGGATGCTTTGCATGAGGTCAAAGTCGCATATGTTGGCGTGTTTTTGTCCGGTTCGCTTAAGCGTAGCGGGTTGGACCTTGAAAAGGAATACGTATCGGCTTACGCGCCCGGCGGTCAGGAAGCGGTGCCGTTTGGCATACTCTGCGGTAACGTCCGGGACTGCGCCCGCCGGCTTGTAGGTTTACATAACATGCAATCGAGGCGGAATTAAAATAAGGTCGCTTGGGCTTGCGGTGGCTGCCGACAAAATACCCTGTGTTCGGCTAATAATTGCAAATGCCGCCAAACTGTTGCTATTTGGAATTCTATTTGCTATAGTATAAAGAGACAATATGAAAACTGGACAGGTAGGCGTATGCGGAGGCAGGTCTCCGCTTACCATGCGGTGCTGGGCGGCGCGTCGCCTCCCTGAACCTTTTTTTACTGAGCTGATAAGGACGGAAAATCAGAATGAAAAAACTGAAATCGGTGCAGGAAGACGCGGCGATGAGAAAATCACGCGGGTTGGCATGTGCGCCTTGTTGCTTTGCTTTTTGCTATTCCTGCTTGTGACGATTTTAAGCACGACACGACTGGCCTCGCAGGTTAAGCTGATCAGCGAACACCCGTTTACGGTAAACGGGGACATCAGCGACGTCAAAACCGATCTGGCGCTGATGCGGCTGCGCACGGAGCGCCTGCAGTCTTATAACCAGCCGGAGGATGGCGAAGGTCCGGTCTGCGCTGGATGCGCTGTATGCCGATATTGAGGCGCTGCTGGACGAGGTTGACGAGCTGTACTTAGGCCCGGCGGAGGACACGGCGGCACTGCGGCGTTCCTTCCAGGATATCCAGGACGCACAGGAGAGCCTGCTTGCGTTTGCGGCGCTGCCCAGCTCCGATACCGACGTGATTGCCGCGTATGAAGAGGAGCACCTGTACCCGCTTTACGAGGCGTTTGAAGAAAACGCGCAGCAGATCCTGACTTACGTGCGAAGCACGCAGCAGCGTATTTTTACAGGGGCGGACCATCTGGGCAAATCCTCGCTGGTGTGGTCGCTGATCATTATTACGGCTGTGACGCTGGGGCTGTTCTTTTTCCAGTATACAATCCGAAATGAGCCGCCGGCTCTATGAGAAAACCGCCAGTTTGAAATGCTCTCCGATACCGTGGACGAGACATTCTGATTTTCGGGAAAGACTCTGCGCGGTGCGATTTTCCGGCAGCGCCGAACGGGTGTTGGGAATCCCCGCGGCCCGCTTGCAGGAGGACCGGGCGCTGGTCTACCGGCAGATGGACGAGGAAACCGCGGAATCCATTCAAAAGAACCTGTATTCTGAATCAAAGGCCACGCTGGACACGGTGATTGCGTACCGGCATCCCCGGTTCGCGGAGCCTCGGTGGGTGCCGCTGCGTTCCTACCGCATTGCGGAGCCAGGGAACCAAATACATAATCACGCTGACCGACCGCACGGAGGAGCGCCGTGCCGCTCAGGCGCTGCAGGACGCTTTGGTCAGCGCGCAAAACGCCAACAACGCCAAAAAGGATTTTCTGTCCCGCATGAGCCATGAAATCCGCACGCCTATGAATGCGATCATCGGCATGGCGACAATTGCGGCGGCCTCGGTAGGCGACCGGCACCGGGTGGAGGACTGCCTTGAAAAGATTGGCTACTCCTCCAAGCATCTGCTGATGCTGATTAACGACGTGCTGGATATGTCCCGCATTGAGAGCAATCGCGTCAAGCTGAACAGGGAACCCTTTGAGCTTTATCAGTTCCTCAATAACCTTGTCTCGGTGGTATACCCGCAGGCAAGCGGCAAAGGGCTAAAATTTACCGAAAAACCAGCGGCTTTGCGGAGCATACCACTTATCTGGGGATTCCCTCCGCCTGAACCAGATCCTGCTGAATCTGATCTCCAACGCGATAAAATTTACCCCGCAGGGCGGGTCGGTCAGCCTGGAGGTTACGCGCCTGCCGTCCCGCGGCCGGGAAAGCTGGATCCGCTTTGTCGTGTCGGATACCGGGATCGGCATGGATGAGGATGCGCTTACACGGCTCTATACGCCGTTTGAGCAGGCGGACGCTACCATCGCCCAAAAGTATGGCGGCACGGGACTTGGAATGTCCATTACGCAGAACCTGGTTTCGCTGATGGGAGGTTACATCGACGTCAAGAGCAAGCCCGACGAGGGGACCACGTTTACGGTTGAGCTGCCTTTTGAACTGAGCAACGTTGACTTGCAGCCGCTTGAGGAGGGCGTCTTGGAATCGCTCAAGGTCCTTGTGGCGGATGATGAACGGGACATCTGTGAGCATACGGCGCTGCTTTGAAGAAAAAATGAAAATCCACGCGGAATGGGCCCTTGGCGGCGAAGAGGCGGTTGACAAAGCGGTTGCGGCGCACGAGGACGGCTGCGGCTTTGATGTTTGCCTGATCGACTGGAAGATGCCGGATATTGACGGCGTGGAAACGACCCACCGCATTCGGAAAAAAATCGGCCGGAACACCCCATTATCATTATTTCCGCCTACGACTGGTCGGAGATCGAGGAGGAGGCCCGGAAAGCGGGCGCAAACGCGTTCATTGCAAAGCCGCTGTTCCAGTCGTCCCTTTATAACGTGCTCGTCAGCGTAACAAACGGCGCATTCGGCATGACGGGGAGGAAGGAGGCCGCCGGGGATTCACTGCACGGAAAACGGCTTCTTTGGCAGAGGATAACGTCTTGAATATGGAAATCGCCGTAACGCTTCTTGAAATGAACGGGGCTGTTGTGGAGGGCGCGGAGAACGGCCGGGTGGCCGTAGAACGGTTTTGCAGTCGGAACCGGGTTATTTTGACGCCATTTTAATGGACGTCCAAATGCCGGTTATGGACGGTTGTGAAGCCACAAGACAAATTCGTGCCTGCGGGCGGCCCGACGCCAAGACCATCCCCCATTATCGCGACGACGGCCAACGCGTTTGCGGAGGACGTTTCGGAGGTGCTGACAGCCGGGATGGACGCGCACGCCGGCAAAACCGTTTGACATCAAGCAGCTATGCGCCATTCTTTCCGGACTGTGGGGCCGCGGTCCTGACGGCGCGCATGCCGGCGGGAAAATGTAAGCTAGGCGCTTTTTCTCGACAGACGGCGCCGCGACGCTGAAAAACAAAAAATAACATCCTTTTCACCTTATCCCGTGCCGCATGGCGGTAAACGCGGAGGTGGAAAGGATGTTTTTATTTAATGGAGGGCTGACGGCGGTATCCGGCTGACGCTAACCATGACGCGCCGCGCCAAACGTGGTGCCTGTGGATGCCGTTACGGCGCCATTTACAGGACAGTGCGTTGAAATTCAGATTTGGTACGGCGTTATTCGACTCCCCTGGCACGTGGAGCCGCAAAAGTCTCGGTCAAAGACATCTTGGAAATGCGGCGGCGGTCAAATTCGATATAACGTGAAGTTTGAAAGCTTATACCGGATATTCACGCTGAAAAATACCCAAAACTAGCGATGTGGTACTTTCACGCTGTAAAAGGCGAATAAAACGACCCGGCAGCTTATAGTCTGCCGGGTCGTTTGTATCCTGTTCCATTATTGAAACCGTTTCGCAGCAGAGAGTCTATGTATTTTTACCCTGTGATTGCAGCTCGGCAATGTATAGTTGCAGTTATAAAACATTGTATAGTCGTGAAAGCCGCGCCTGACACTCGCGTTCCTTACCTTGACGCCGCGCTGGATGAGACTGCGCGTATGACACGCTTCCGTGTGACGTGGTTAAATAACGTCATCTCCGTCAATTTTGAAACAGGCGGAAAACAAGGAATTGATTTATAAAACTGTCGCAACAGGCTTTTCACGGACAGGCTGGCCGTCAAGTTGTGACGTAGCTCCTGCCTCCGAATCGCTTGCGCACCATAACTCTCTCCCTTACCCGCAATAACAGTCATATCGAAAAATCATGAAAAGCAAGCGTCCGGCGTATAGCGCCGTGGCCTTGCCGACAAAGCGCCGGGCCCAAACCGATTTCCCGTCTAGCAAGCGGCGGCCCTCCCTAACAGCTTCCTTTAGACGCGCACGTCCGCTCCCGTCTGGAAGAGGTAGAGGTGCCGCTCGGACACCTGTTTCCCCGTGATGCGGGTAAGCGCCAGCGCATAAGCGGCAAGCTGCGGCCGGTAACGCGCGGCCAGAACCCCCGCGCCGTCCGGCGGGACAAAATCCGTCTTAAAGTCGATGAGTACGAGCCCGTCCGGTTCTTCAAAATAGCAGTCCACGACGCCCTGAAACAGGATTGTATCCTCCCCGGCGTCCGGGACGCGCGCAAGCGTCGAGAGGTCGTCCGTAACCGCGCACGGCGCTAAGAGCGAGAACTTAAACTCGCGCCGCACTGTCCCGGAGGCCATCATTCGCTGCCCAAGCGACGAGCGGAAAATGCCAGAATTTTCCCCGCATCCACGGCCTCCGCCTGCTCCGACGTCAGGAAACGCTGTTCCCGCAGGCGCGCAATCTCCGCTTCGACGCCGTCGCGCGACGTACAGGCCTCAAAATTGAGAAACTGCATGACAAGGTGCAGCGCCGTACCGCGTTCCGCGCCGCTGAGTCCCACGTCCTGCATAAAACGCGGCCGACGGAAGCGCCGCACGTCCGGCTTTGGCACGATACCCGCGTTTTTCAGGCAGCGCGGCAATGCCGCTCTCCGCCGTGCCGTCGAACGGCTCGGGTGCGGCGGCGTTCTCAGCCGCCTCCTCGTCCGTATAGCGGCCCTTCAGGGCCGTCGCGGTCAGCAGGGGAGGTCCTTCGCCCTCTCGTGGGGATAGCGGAAGGCGAACCGTTCCGCCAGCGCCTCGCGCGAAACGGGCAGCGTTTCAAATGTTTCAAAAACGGCGGAGGGCGCGTCCGCTTTATCAGGAGTAGGCGCGACGGCTCGTAAGCGCCAGCTGCGGTCGTCCCGCCCTTCAAAATTTGCCGCGATCCCGGCCTCGGAGAAAAACGGCGCGGCACAGGGAAGCCGCAGGATCGGCGCGAGTACCCACGGCAGCATGGAAATGCTCGACAGCAGCATCTGGTGCGGCAGGGGCGCGCGCTGAATGTCCGGGTAATATTTCGCCGCAAGGTCGGCCGCTTTTTTGACGGGCGCCGTAACGATCAGTTTTTCCTTCGCGCGCGTCATGGCCACGTAGAGAATGCGTTCCTCCTCGGAGAGCATCTCCTGACGGGCTTTACCGCGATGGCAAGGCGGGGCAGGGTGGGATATTCGATGCGGCGGTCGATCTGCCGCCTGCGCAACCCAACGCCAAGTTCGGGATGGATGAGCACAGGATTTGTCAGGTCATTTGTGTTGAAACGCTGCGCGCAGTTTGCCAGAATCACGATGGGGAACTCCAGCCCCTTCGACTTATGGATGCTCATGATGTGTACCGCGGAGGCGGACGAGGGCGCGGGCGACACCTCGCAGCCGCGGCTGCGCACGGCGCGCATCATATGCGCAAAGCGGTAGAGTCCGCAGTAGCCCGCGCGTTCAAACCGCTGCGCCTGCTCTAAAAACGCACGCAGCTTGCCCGGCCCGTCCGTCAAATGGCTGCAAACGGCCTCAAGCCGCGTCTCGTTTAAGATACGCATGACGAGACGGGCGGCGGGGATGTCCTCCGCCGCAAGACGCAGCGCGTCGAGCGCCGAGAGCATGGCGGCACAGCGCGCGCCGAGCGTGTCGTCTGATTGCGCGGCGCGGCGTACGGCGCCGCAGAAACTGACGCCGGGCGCGCCGATGCGGATCTGCGCCAGCTCGTCGGCTGTTAAGCCGTAAAGCGGCGAGCGCATGAGCGAGGCCAGCGGTACGTCCTGCTCGGGATTGTCGAGAACGTCGATGAGCGACATCAGAATCATCACGTCCGGGGAGTCAAAGAGCTCGGAGCCCACGTCTTTCAGCGACGAGATGCCCGCGCGCGCCAGCGCCGTTTCGTAGAGCGCCGCTTTGCTTTTCACGCTGCGCAGCAGAATGGCGAAGTCCTCCGGCACGCACGGACGCATGACGTCCTGCGCGCGGTCATAGACGGGAAAGCCCTCGTCCAGCATCTCCCGCACGCGCGGCGACGTACGCGGCGTCCGCCGCCGCGCCGGTGAGTTCGTCCTCGTCCTCCGTCTCGACAAGGCAGAGCTCCGCGGTATCGTCCCCGCCGTCCGGATAATCCGCGCCGGGAACGAGCCGTTCGCGCGCGCCATAGTCCACGTCGCCAAGCGCCGCCGACATGATGTTCTCGAAAATATAGTTGACCGCTTCCGTCACTTCTCGGCGGGAACGAAAGTTTTTCGACAAAATAATACGTCCCGGCTCGCCGGGCGCGGGATCATCGGCATACGCCAGGTACTTGCGCAGGAACACGTCCGGGTTTGCCAGTCGGAAGCTATAGATGCTCTGCTTGATGTCACCGACCATAAAGAGGTTCGTCTCATTCTGCGAGAGCGCGCGGAAGATTGCGTCCTGCACGTCGTTCGTGTCCTGATATTCGTCCACCATGATTTCGGTGTAACGAAAGGAGAGCGCGCGGGCCAGCGGCGTCGGCGCATCGCCGTCCTCGCCTAGGAGCATACGGACGGTCAGGTGCTCCAAGTCGCCGAAATCTAGGATATTGCGCAGCCGCTTTTCGTCGTCGAGCCGGTCCATAAACGCGCCGACCAGCGAAAAAAGCGCGCGGCCGTAGGGTTCGACAGCCTGCATGTCCGCGAGGAACTGCGCCTGCGTAAACCCGAAGTAGTCCCGGCGGAGGGCGGCGAGCGTCTTTTTCCATGCCTCGCGCGGCGCTTTGACGAGGTCGAGCAGCACGGGATCGTCAAACCCGCGCACAGCGGACAGCCGGGCAAACGAAATGCCGTTTGCGAACGCCGCGGCTTCGTCCCAGCGCGACTCCTCCAAAAGCCGGATAAGCGCGTCAAGGCTTTCAAGGTCGGACGCATAGGCCGCGCCGTACCCCTTTTCAATGGCGGGATAGCCGCGCATGGTCTCGCGCGCGGCGGAGAGCGTCTCGCGTGCGTAGCGGCAGCGATCCAGGATTGACGCGCGCAGCACGCGCCCGTAGACACTCTCAAGCGGATCGCCACCCGCCGGACGCGCGAGCACGCCGTCCAGCCACTTTTTAGGGTAGGGGTGGCTTTGCAGCTTTTCGTACGTCTCAAGCAGGACGGCGCGCAGGCGTGAATCGTCGCGCATGGCGGAGAGGGACTCCACCAGCATGAAAACCCTTCATTTTCCGCCGATGCGTCCTCGTAGCGCGCTTCAATCAGCCTCGTCCAGGATGTTTTCGCGCAGAATGGCGACCTCATCCTCGTCCGCAACACGGAAGTCCGGTGTCAGTCCCGCCGCCTGAAAGTTTTCGCGCAGCAGGTACGCACAGAAGGAATGGACCGTGGTGATCTGCGCACGGTCGAGCAGGGTGAGCTGGCGGCGCAGACGGCGGTCAGCGGGCGACTCAGAAGCTTCTGCGTCAGCGCGTCCGCGATTTTCGCTTTCATCTCGGCCGCCGCGGCCTTCGTAAAGGTGACGATTAAAAATTCGTCGATATTGCAGGGGTCCGCGTCGTCCAGAATGCGGCGGATGACGCGCTCGACAAGCACGGCGGTTTTGCCGGACCCCGCCGCCGCGGAGACGAGCAGCGCGCGCCGCCGCGGTGCGTGATGGCGCGCAGTTGTTCGTCAGTCCAGTTCACTGCCATCGGTTCCGCCTCCTTCCAAAATACTGTAAAAAGTCCTTTGCACCCATTGCCGGGATATGCCGGATACGCGCCGCGTCGTCCGCTGTCAAAAAACAGACGCTGCGGTAGTCGCAGTACGTACACGCCTGCACGCCGTGCGTGACGGCGGGCGTGCGCCGATCTGCCCTCGGCCATCAGCTCGGCCGTGAGGGCCGTCATACGCCGCACATGGCGCTCGAGCAGGGCAAACTGGGATTCGTCCGCAACGCCCGACGCGGACGACGGCTGGCGGTTGCGCAGCAGTTTAACCGGGATGAAACGTCCCTCGCCCTCGATGCCGGGTTCCATCGCCTCGATCACCTCGGGGTCTGAGAGCACGATGCCGGAACGCATCAGCGCGGCGTCGAGCTTTGCGCGCAGCTCGCCGTCCGGGAGGTCGTGCGGCGCGGCGAAAGGCTCCGCGCGCGCGGGGGGTATAGAGCACGCCCGCCGGGACGACGGCGTCCACCGCAAGCGCCGGGTGCCGCGCGAGATACCGCTCCGCCTCGCGCCGCAGCGCAAAGAGGTAGACCGGCAGCTGCATTCCCAGGCCGTTCATGATCTCGCCGTAGGAAAAGGTCTTGACGCCGCTTTTGTAGTCCACAACGCGCACAAAGAGCACGCCGTCCTTCACCCAGCCGTCCACGCGGTCCACAACGCCGCGCAGGAGGCCGCGCCGTGCGCCGTTTCGATGCGCACAGGCGGCAGATCGGAGGCGAAGCTGAGCTCAAAGTCGAGCGGCAGGAAGCTGCTCTTAGAAAATTCGTCGTACAGGTTGTCGATCAGGATGTCGAGCGAGTGGCGAATGCGGTGAAAAAGGTACTGAAACCGCGCGCTTTTTGTCTGAAAATCCGGGATGTCGCGCGCGATGTACGCTAAAACGCACGCGCGCGCAAACTCGCGTACCTCCTCGCGCGTGCAGGCGGAAAAACCGCCCGCCTCCTGTACGCGCCGCACGGTGCCCTCGAGTACATAGTGGATAAAAAGGCCGCGCTGCGGCGCGTCGAACCCCGCCTCGCGCCGGGGTTTCAGGTCGAGGCCGTAGCGGGAAAAATAGGCGAACCGGCAGGTGTTGAAGGAATCCATGCGCGTCGCACTGAGGTGCAGCTCGCACCCGTACAGGCCGCGCACGGCCTCCTCGCCGACGCGCTCCTCCGGGAGTACGGAATCCGGATGAAATAGACGCGGGACTTCGCCGCCTCCCGGCAGTGCGTGCAGGATGTCTAGAATCTGCGCCTCGGCGGCGTCCCCGTGCGCGGCGGCATAGTCGAGCGCGGTGCGCGGCGATTCGAGCAGGTACGCGTCGTCCCGGCTCGTGGGACTACCGACCGTGAGCGCGGGGAACAGGGCGCGGATACGCTGCACGAGATAGGCGGGACGGATCTGGTTGCCCGCGCTGTCGGCAGCGGGATAGGAGAGGTATAAAGCGTACGCGCCTTCGCGAGCACGTGATAGACCTCGCTCATGCCGTCCGCGTCGCGGCTTTCGGGCGTATAGGCGAGCTCGATGTCGTAGGAGGTCAGTTCGTCGCGGTCGGCGTCCGTCAAAAGTCCGCCGCCGTCGCCGGGACGGGGAGCGCGCCGTCGCGCGCGCCAAGCACAAGCACCGCGCGCGCGTCCGCCGCGCGCAGGCGCGACAGATCGCCGCACGCCACGCGGTCGATGGAAGGGGATGGTGCCGATATCGTAGCGCGAGAGGATCAGCGTAAAAAGCTTTTCAAAGTCCTGCGCGGAGATGGACCGGTCGCCGGAAATATCGGCGAAGCTGTCGAGACCACGGCAAAAACGTCCCAGAGCTGGCGGTATTCGTCCGCCTGCGTGAGCTCTCCGGCGGCGCGGAGCTCAGACTCGCGCGCCGCTACCGTGTCCGGCAGGCCGATTGCGGCGGCAAATTCGTACACGGCCCGCACCTTTTTCAAGCGCCGAAACGTCCTCGCGCAAACGTTGCCCAAGGCGCAGAAGCGGCTGCGTGACCTTGCGGCGCACGTCGTTGAGGCGCGCAAGCAGCGCCGCGCCCTCCTCAGTCAGCGGCACGCCGAAGCCGTCCGGGTTCATGCCCCACGGCTGCCCGGATGTCCACTGACCGGGCTTGACCCGCCACTGAAGGCAGTAGTTTTCAAGAAGATCGACGTCGCCGCGCGGAATGCCGGTCAGCCCGGTCTTGAGGTACGCGAACACGTCCTCGTGCCGGAACCCGGAGGCCGCGATGCGGACGGCACGCAGCACCAGCGCCGTGACGGCCTTCACGCGCAGGTCGGTCTTTTGCGTGATGTAATAGGGCACGCCGAAGCGCTCGAGCGCGGACTCGAGCGGCAGGCGGTAGGCGTCAAAGTCGCCGGAGACAACGACAATGTCCCGGCAGCGCGTCCCCCCTCGCGCAGCAGCCGCACGATCCGCGCGGCGGCAAGCTCACACTCGGTGAAAATGCTGGGCGCGGCGGTCAGTTCGATGTGCGCGGGCGCCGCTTCATAGGCGGGCGCTGTGTAGTCAAAGAGGCTGCGTTCCAGATGGGCGAGATCGTCATGCCGCGCCGGAGGTTCCAGCGAGACCGTCCGCGCATGACCGCCGCCTGCGAGCCGCTGGAGCCGCGCCGCGGTCTCACGGCTTTTCGCAAAGAGCTCCGCGTCCGGGTCGGCGGGGTCGAAGTCGAGCGCCGCCCAGACGTCCGCGCGGGAGAGCGCGGAGAGGATGTCGTACTCCTGCGGCGTGAAGCCGGAGAACCCGTCGATATAGACCCGGCGGCCGCGGAACCAGTCAAGGGCGCGCGCGGCGTCGGCAAGCCGCGTCATTTCGTCGCGCGGGTCGGTGAAGCGCCCGGCGCACTGCGCGTCGTAAGCGGCGCGGATGAGCAGCAGGTCTTGTAGTTTGGAAGAGAGCACGGGATCAAATTCGGGGAGCAGCGGCAAAACTGCGCCGTCGTCGAGGCGGCAGCTTTTGAATTCGTCCACGACCCGCACAAAGCCCTCGAGCAGCTCGGGACCGGCCGCGCCGACATAGTATTTCATGGACGTGCGGACGCTCTCAAAGACGCTCTGCATCAGCAGGATACGCCCGCCGTCGTCGAGGACGCGGTCGGCGATGCCGCCGTACTCCGCGAAGACGCGGTTTGCCAGCCGCCGGAACGTCAAGACCTCGCAGAAGAGCGAAATGCCGTCGCCGCCCGCCTCGCAGAGACGGCGTTCCGCCTCGTGCGAGTGCGTTTCCGGCACGAGAAAGACCTGCCGCGTGATGCCGTCCGCCGCCGCACGCGCGGCGGTATGGTAGAGGTACGCGCTTTTTCCGCTGCCCTGCCGTCCGAATACGAATGTGAGCATGTACACCTCCTTAGTGAATAGAAAGAGAAAAAGCCGGGGCGCGCAAAAACGCCTCCGGCTGTGTTTCTTTATTTGTGAGCAAGCCTGTAAGCCGGGTTCTGTCGTGGACAATCATCTATCTTGCATGTACGTTGCCGCACATGTCCATGCCACCTTGGGGGAATGGGCCGGGCCGGCCTCCGCTTGCACGGACTCCCACAGCGGTGTTGCTCCGGATAGAGTTTACAGGGCCTCTGTGTTACCATAGAGGCCGGTGAGCTCTTACCTCGCCTTTCCACCCTTACCTCGCAGTCGCCGCAAACGTCATATCATGGGTCCTGCCGTCATGCGGCAGGACCCATTCCTTCGCTGGCCGCTTTATCCGTAAAACAGCGTTTTTGCGGAAAAACGCGAGGCGGTATATCTCTGTTGCACTTTTCCTGAAGTTGCCTTCGGCGGACGTTATCCGTTATCCTTGCCCTATGGAGCCCGGACTTTCCTCACCCGGCGGCCTTTCGGCGTACCGGGCGCGATTGCCCAGCCTACTCACATTTTTTATTATACCGCAAGAGGACGGGCGTTGTCAATGAAAGTCCCGCGCGCGAAGGAAAATTGGACGACGGCCATGAAAAACTTGTCGGATAGCCTCCTTCTATGCTAAAAAATTAAAAGAAAACGGTACACGGAGGCTTTTACCTATGGGAGCGGTTTGTAAGCGCATCAGCCTATCCAAAGAACGGCGCGTCATCTGCGTCAGCGATATCCACGGACACCTAGACCTGTTTCAAAAACTTTTGCAAAAAAAATCGAGTACCAGCCGGACGATCAGTTGCTTTCTTAGGCGACCTCTATGTGAAGGGTCCGCAGCCCCACGAAACGCTCCAGTACATCATCCGTCTTGCCGAAAATCCGAACGTACACGTCCTGCACGGCAACTGCGACTGGGGACAGGACTACCTGACGCCGGAGGAAGAGGCCTGGCAGGACGCCCCTGCCGCATATCCTTGAGGCGGAGGATTACATTTTTGTTCACGGCGGCCTGCCCTCGGTGGATTATACCGCCTTCGAACCCATCGCCTGCATGAAATACGATAACTTTATGGAGCGCGCGGGCAGGTTTGACAAATGGGTCGTCACCGGGCACTGGCCGGTGAATAACTACTGCCACGAGATTGCCTGCTTTAACCCCGTCATAAATCAAGAAAAGCGGATTATCGCAATCGACGGCGGCTGTGTTGTGGTGACTGCCGGACAGCTCAATGCGTTTTTCATTGAGGGCGGCAGGTTTTCCCTTTGCGTCCGTGGACGCGCTTGCGCAAATGCGCGTTACGCGCGCACAGCCCGCGTCGGGCGGCACCCTGAACGTTACCTTTGCAGACCGATTTGTCGAGATATTGAAGTCCGGCGAACAGTTCAGCCTTTACCGGCATCTTGAGACCGGGTGGGAAATGGAGCTTCCAAACGACTGCATCTGGCAGCACCAAGACGGGCGGCTATGCGCCGCCAGCACCGCGACCGACTATTTTTCTGCCGGTGGAGGCAGGGGGAGATGGTTTCCGTGGTCAAGTCCTATCCGGACCGCGTGCTTGCCAAATGCGGCGGCGTGCTTGGCTGGATCAGGCGTACTTAGGGCGCGGTTCCTTTGCAGGCGCCAAACCTTGAAAAGAATGCCGGATTTGGCGTTTGGGATTGCAAAACGTCCCTTATTTTGGTATGCTGAGAGCAAAGACAGGGAGGAATGTCAAAGGGAAAAATCACAGTATACAACCCCGTGTCCGTTCAAAATGTACGGGTGCACGATTCCTTTTCAGCGACCTCATGAAAACCACTGTCGAGAAGCTGATCCCCTACCAGTGGCGCGCGCTGAACGACGAGATCCCGGATGCCGAACCCAGCTATTGTATGCGCAACTTCAAGATTGCGGCGGGGCTCGAGAGCGGCGAACACGGCGGCCGGGTATTCCAGGACAGCGACCTTGCCAAATGGCTTGAGGCAGTTGCCTATTCGCTGATGTGGCGGCCTGACGCCGTACTTGAAAAGACGGCGGGCGAGGCCATTGACATTGTTGCGCGCGCCCAACGCCCGGACGGATATCTGGACACCTATTATATCCTCACGGGCCTGGAAAACCGCTGGACGAACACCAAGGATAACCACGAAATGTACTGCGCGGGTCATATGCTGGAGGCTGCCGTGGCGTATTACCAGGCGACCGGTAAACGGAAGCTTTTAGACGTGATGACGGCCTGCGTGGCGCACATTGCAAGCGTCATCGGCCCGGAGGAGGGCAAACTGCACACCTATCCGGGACACGAAGTGCTGGAAATGGCGTTATGTAAACTTTACGAGGTCACGCGACGAGCGCCACCTCCGTCTGGCGCGGTATTTCATCGACGAGCGCGGCGCGTCCCCCAGCTACTTCGTCGCGGAGGGCGAGCGCGCAGCGGACATCCTGTCCGGCCGGATTCGCCCTTTAACCTGCGGTACTACCAGGCGGACCGTCCGGTGCGCGAGCAGGAGGGCGCGGAGGGCCACGCCGTGCGCGCAGGGGTATCTCTACGCCGGCATGGCGGACGTGGCGCGCCTGACGGGCGACGAGTCGCTTTACGAGGCCTGCCGCCGCATCTGGTACGACATAACGCGCCGTCAGATGTACATTACGGGCACCGTCGGACAGTCCGCGGCGGGGGAGTCGTTCTCCTTCGATTACGACCTGCCGAACGATCCGTCTACGGCGAGACCTGCGCCGCGATTTCGCTTGCTTTCTTTGCGCAGCGTATGCTGCGCCTGTCGCCGCCGCGCGGCGAGTACGCCGACGTGCTCGAGCGCGTGCTCTATAACGGTTCCATCAGCGGCATGTCGCTCGATGGGACGAAGTTTTTCTACGTCAACCCTCTTGAGGTCGACCCGGCACGTTGCGCGCACAACCACCAGTTTTGTCATGTGAAGCCGGGCGCCAGAAGTGGTTTGGGTGCGCGTGCGCCCGCCGAACCTGGGGCGTCTGTTGGCCTCCCTGCGGGGTACCTCTACCATACGAACGGGAACACGGTCTACGCAAACCTGTATACCACAAACGACATGACGCGGCGCTGCCCTCCGGCGAAGTCTCGCTTTCCATGCAGACGGGCTACCCTGGGACGGTGCGGTGCGCCTGACCGTAGGCGCCGCGCCGCGGGATATGACGCTCGCGCTGCGCAAGCCGGGCTGGTGCCGCGCCTTTACCCTGACGGTGAACGGCGAAGCGGCGGATTACGCGCTGCGCGACGGGTTCCTGTATCTCGCGCGCGGCTGGACGGCGGGCGACTGCGTGGAGCTGACGTTCGATATGCCGGTCATGACGGTACGCGCCAACCCGCGCGTCGCCGAGGATATCGGCAAGGTGGCCGTGCAGCGCGGCCCGGTGGTCTACTGCCTTGAGGAGCCGGATAACGGTAAGGACTTGCAGCGCGTCTACCTCAGCGCGGACGCGGCGTTTGCCGCACGGTATGAGCCGGACACGCTGGGCGGCGTCGTGACGGTCGAGGCGGACGGCTGGGAGCTGGCGTTTGACGCCTGGGACGACGACGCGCTCTACAGCGGGGAGAAATCGCCCTCGTCCGCGCGCGCCGGCTGCGTTTCATCCCATATTATGCGTGGGCAAACCGCGGCCCCGCGGAGATGACGGTCTGGGTGCGCGAAAAATTATAAGCCTGCCGCGTATTTGGCAGTCCGGCTGACGATTGGAGAAACAGACAATGACGGAAATCGCGAAAGAAATTTTGAAAAGTACCAAATTCGTAAGACAAAAGCGCAAAAGACTGCGTTTATCGATTTTCTGCGCAGCCGATTCCCGGAGCTGACGGTGGAGACTGGCGGCCTGCTGAAAAGCCGCAACCTGGTGGTTGGAAATGCCGATACGGCGGACGTGATCTTTACAGCGCATTACGATACCTGCGCCGAGCTCCCGTTTCCAAACGTCCTCACACCGAAGAATTTTTTACTATATCTGCTCTATAACATTCTCGTAATCGTTCCGGTGTTTCTTGGTGTCTGGCTCGTCTCGTACGGCGTGGCGCGCCTGACGGAGAACTTTTGGGCGTCCTATTGGTCCGGGATGGCAGTGCTGATCCTGTTTCTCTTCCTGTTGTTCGCCGGAAAGGCGAACCCGCACACAGCGAATGACAATACCTCCGGCGTTATAACGCTCTGCGCGCTGTTAGCCGCGCTGGACGAACGGAGCGCGCACACGCGGCGTTTGTGTTCTTCGACAATGAGGAAGTGGGCCTCGTCGGCTCGGCGCTCTTTTAAAAAGATGCACCGGGAGGCGCTCGCCAGGCGGCTTGTGGTGAACCTGGACTGCGTCTCAGACGGCGACACCATCATGGTGATCCAGAATAAACGCGCGCGCCAAACCTATGGCGACGCCCCTGCGGCGCGCGTTCTGCGCTGCCGAGGGAAAGGAAATACGGCTTGAAAAGGCGTCCGCGGTCTTTTACCCCCTCCGATCAGATTCATTTCCCCTGCAATGCGGCGATTGCGGCGTTTCGCAGGAGCAAAGTTTTCGGCTATTACCTCGATAAAATCCACACAAAACGCGATACGTGCTTTGACGAACGCAATATCGACTATTTATGCGGCGCGTTGCGGCGTCTGCTGCATGAGATCGGGAACCCGTCCGCTTGAAGTCGTTTGGCAGATGCCTATTAAAGCCCCCGGCGAATGGACTGTTCCGGAGAAAAGGACAGTTTCAGAAACCGGGGTTTTATTTGCGCTTTTCGCAAGGACGTCAATAATATGTACTGCGTGTTCTTACGGGCATCAAGTGTTTATGCGTTCGGCAGACATGGAAGAAGCCTCGTGTTGCTGCCCTGGAAGAGCCCAATCCGCGTCAGTTTTCGTCTTCGAGGCCTTCTGTCAGTTTCGCAGTTGTTAGTTGATAATGTAATCACGGCCTCATTTTTTATACCACTTTACTGCTCGTCGGCAAAGAAAGCCACCAGTTAAACTGGTGATTGCGCCAGACCCTGGGGCATACTACCGGCGCACCTCTTAAGAGGCACGAAATAACAGTCATTTGTATCACATGCACTGAAACTGCTTAAGCACTTCTATTCCTACTACATTTACTTTAAGCCAAATGATAATTGTCATTTGCGTTGCTTTACCTTGAAAGCAAAAGCTTGTTACGATATTGCCGGTCGTTTTTAACGCAAAAGCTGCAAACAAAAAGTCCTCCATCCTCGGGATGTAAGACTTTTCATACAGGAGCGCATAACTCCGCCGCCGGGACGGAACGAGGCTTTGAAGATCGGGCAAAACGGCCGTCACGGCGTTATACACGCCCGATTTCCCATAAAGACATCGGTTTGAGTGCCCGGTCTGGGCCATGTAGTGCGGCGGTTCGCTGGACGGTCAAGCCTAAGCATCGCGGTATGCCGCAATAACGGGACACCGCGGCACCGCGGCACACTAATTTTACGTCCAACCTAGCGCCCATCCGGTGTTGACACCCGGCCCTGTCGGAACCCTGACTGGCCGCAAAGCCGCTTTTCGCTCACTTATCGCAGTAGGCAAACGCATACGCCTGCTCGTAAACGGCAAGTGCCTCGGACGGCAGCGGCCGCACGTCCGCGTCCACCAGCCGCGCATTTACATAATACGAACCCGCTTCCAGCGCACGGCAGACCGTCGGTGCCCGCGCACAATGAGATGCCGGTTATCCGCAAACGTGGCTTTACCACCTCCGCGTCGTCCGCCGCGCCGAACGGCTGCGTGGGATAGAGCGAACGCGGGGAGAGCATCATACGTGTTCCTTTGCCAAGGGGCTGCAAGATAATCCTGATAGCAGGCATAGAGCGTCTGGCACACGATCTCGGGCGGCGCAAAGGACGTGTCGATGATGAGGTCGTAGTTGTGATAATCAAGGTTATCGACATGATAGACGTCGCGAAAGCGTGCGTTTTCGACTCTTCCGCGCTCCAGCAGCTTGTCCCGCGCTTCCAGCACGTCGCGGTACGTCCCCTCGCTACCGCGCGGGTCACGCATGACGCGCTGCGCCGCGATGAGCGGATCGACCGTTACAAAGATTTTGAAGGAACGCTCCGCAAAGTGCCACGCCATGCGGGAATCAAAAAGAATCGCGTCGTCCCGCCGCTCGCGCGAGAGCTTGGCCACCGCGTCGTCGATCACATGGTCGAGCGCGGGATCGGTGAGCATACGCTGGTTGAGCTCGAGCGTGCTGATGCCCATTTCCTTTGCCACTTCACGCTGTACCGCGCCGGTGGAGTAAATTTCAAAACCGTGCTCCGCCTGCAGTGCCTTACAGATGGTGGATTTGCCGCTGCCTAGTTTGCCTGCAATGGTAATATGCATGAAAACTGCACCCCTGTTTCACATGTTGTCGCCATTTATCTTACTTCCGTTACAAGAAATTGTCAAGGTATGAGGCCGCTTATTGCAGGGAACGGTAATAAAGACCGTTCGTCCGGGGAAATCGGGCGGCGCGTGCTCCAAATATTGCGAAACAATCCGGCCGCAATCGCCGGACGGCTCGTTCGTGAAATAGAGGATCAGGTGATCGACGCCGCCGGTCTGCTTGTCCGCGAGATAGAGCGGGACGGAGTTTAAAAGCGTCGTATACGCTTTTCCGTGGCAAAGCAGCGGGAACGTGACGCCGCGCCGGTCCGTGAGCGCCGGGCGCCCGTCGCACGTGGCGCATCCGACTTTGCAGGGACACGCGCGCAGGCGCATGAGCGGCAGACGGCCGTAGGCAAGGATGCCGCGCGGCAGCGCGCCGCCGAGCCTGCGGATCTTCTGCATGGAGAGCTCAAATGAAACCGTCGCGCTGGAAAGCCCCAGACGTTCATATTCCGTCAGCGCCTCGGTATTCAGAATGTTGAGGCCGAACCCGCCGTGCACGCGCAGGCCAAGCCGCCGCGCAAGCCGGACGCCGTAGGCGTTATCCGCAAGCACGTCCCGGATGCCCTGCGCGGCAAGCGACGCAAGCTGCGGCGCGAACGCGTCCTCGTCCTCTGGAAAGAGCAGCGCGGGAAGCTCCGCGATCAGGCGTTCGCCGTATTTGCGGACGAGCGTGGGCTCGCGCATGAGCGTTTCCGCGGGGAGCAGGACGCGCACCAGACAGGACGTATCCGCTGGGATCTGCGTCGCCGTCTCGAACCTGCCCCAGAGGACGGGCTCGTCCGCGGCCTGATGCGCCGCATACGCCCGCACGGGTACGGATGGTAGACGGAGGCGCGGTGCGTCCGCGCGCCTCCAAAAGCGCGTCCAGCGCCGCGCGCCGGAGCGCGTTTAACGCGGCGACAGGCAGCATGACGTTCCCCTCGATCTCCGTCTCGAGCGAACGCAGGGAAAAACGGCGTGCCGCCAGTCTTTCTTTCAAGGCTTTTTAACGCCGCTTCCCGGTCTGTGGGACGCGTCCGCGCGGGCTGCGGCGCATCGCCCGTGACGCTGACAGTATCACCGCCGCAGGAGGCGTCGAGCCGCGATAGGCTATCCGTCAGCGTCAAACGCATATCAACGGGAAGCGACTGCCGCCCGTCTTATAAAGCCCGGCCAGTTCCCCGAATACGCCGTCCGCCGCTGTAACGTCCTCGCGGCGGCGGTAGCCGAACATTTCCGGCGTGCGGCGGCCGGTGAGGTACCCGTCCGTGAACCCGCTGCGCGAAAAATACCGCGCGCAGACGTTCCATATCGGGCGTTTTGCCCTCCCGCGCCTCGCGGCACGCGGTAACGGCCGCCGCGACGTATTCGGGCCGCTTCATACGGCCTTCAATTTTGATGGACGCAACGCCCGCGTCCGTCAACTCCCGCATATGGCCAAGAAAAGAGAGATCCTTTAAGGAAAGCGCGTATTCGCGCGAGCCAAACCGGAAGTCCAGTCGGCACGGCTGTGCGCAGAGGCCGCGGTTGCCGCTTCGTCCGCCGAGCATGGCGGAGAGGTAGCACGCGCCCGAAACGCTCATGCAGTGCGCGCCGTGGACGAATACCTCCGTCTCAATCCCGGCGGCGCGGTTGATCTTTTCATTTCGCGCAGACTGAGCTCGCGCGCAAGTACCACGCGGTCAAAACCCCAGCTCCTGCATCAGCAGCACGCCGTCCGTGTTGTGGACGGCCATCTGCGTGGAGGCGTGACGGCGCACGGTGGGGTAGCAGTCGCGGAAAAGCCGCATGACGGCAAGGTCCTGGATAATCACGGCGTCCGCGCCGCTCTCCGCGATCTGATGCGCGGTCTCCTCGAGCGCGTCCATCCGTCGTCCATAACAAGCGTATTCACCGTGACATGGACCTGCACGCCGCGCGCGTGGCAGTAGGAAACGGCGTCCGTGAGCGAATATTCGTCGAAGTTTTCGGCGCTTCTTCGTGCGTTAAAGCCCCTTTGCGCCGAGATAAACAGCGTCCGCGCCGCAGCGCACGGCGGCAAGAAGCTGCTCCCGGCTGCCGGCCGGCGCCAAGATTTCCGGTTTTTGCATCGTTACTCCCCTGATTTCTTTTTTCAGATACCCTTATGATATCATAAACCGGCCGCCTTGCCAACATACGCGGGGAAAAAGCGTGTTCGCGCTTTAAAGATCCACCGGTTATGGTATACTAAACATAGTACGATTGGAAGGATGCCTGCGTATGTCGAATAAAAATGGTTGGCCCGGACGCCGTGTAGTCCTGTGGGCGCTGCTGCTGTTGATGTCGGCGCTTTATGGCCTTGCCCCGGTGTTTTTCGCGCCGCGTGGAGATACGGCGGACGTGTCCTGCGTGCAGAAAGCGGCGGCGTTGGAACTCTGCGCGGGCGACGCGGCATATGCCGCTGCGAGCTTCCGGGCGGAGGACGCGCGCATCCCGGGCGTGCAGGTCCCCGGCGACGCGCCTGCGGCGTCCGCACCCGAGTCCCCCGCGGACGTTGGAGAGGCGCGCGGCGGACAGGCTTCCGGCGAAGTTACGGCGGATACGTCCGTGGACGGCGGCGCAGAGCGTTCCGAGGAGGCCAAGCGGCTTGCCGAGGAGGAACAAAAGCTGCGCGAGATGCTTTCCGGCGACCGGGACGCCTACCACATCAAGGTCAACCGCGCGCAGAACGCCGTCACCGTGTAACGAAAAGGACGAGGGCGGCGCGTATACGGTTCCCGTGCGCGCAATGGTCTGCTCGACCGGGGAAAAACGCCGCTGGGGACTACAATACCTCCAGAAAATATGAGTGGCGGCCGCTTTTCGGCGGCGTATACGGGCAGTACGCCACGCGGATCGTGGGGAACATACTCTTCCACTCCGTGCCGTATACGCAGACGAGCAAGGACGCGCTTGCGTATGAGGAATATAACAAACTGGGGACGTCCGCCTCGATGGGCTGCATCCGGCTGTCTGTCGAGGACGCCAAGTGGCTTTACGATTACTGCGCGGCCGGCACGCTTGTAACGATTTACGAGGACGAGGACCCCGGTCCGCTGGGCAAGCCGGAGCCGCTCGCCATCGACGTGGACAGTCCGAACCGCGGCTGGGACCCGACCGATCCCGACCCGGAAAACCCGTGGCTGCTGGAAATGGCGGAGGTGCCTCTTTTGCGGAATAGACCTTCCCCGGTGAAACGGCTGTCCGTCATGCCGTTTCTTTTGGAAGATGTGGGCAATCTGCCAAATTTGCGAGGGACGGATTGACTGTTCCTGATTTTTGTCATATAATAAGACATTATCGCGCAAGGGCGGGTTGTTCCGCGCCTTAGCCGTTACGGGAGTGAAAAGTATGGAGGATCAGAGTTGCTGCAACTGCCGGGAGACGCGGATCCGCTGCGAGGGCGCGTGTTTCAGGACCGTCTCCGGGACGGAGAAGCGCTGCCATGCGTACGGACGCCATGAATGGTGCGAGAACTATGGTGCGGCTTTCGCTGGGAAAGCCTGAATTTTTCAAGGAGAAGGCATACATAAAAGAAGACCATGAATGAGAACCGTTACTTAAAAAATGCGGCGCCGGGTCGGAAACCTGTGCGCCAGCCTATGGTATTTGGTCTTTGCAGGACGCTGCCGGCGCTTGGCGGGCGGACGACGGACGGCGCGTGCCCGCGCTTTGGCGCGGCGCCGGGCGTTACCGTCTTGCACGGCAGTATCTGTATCGATTGATTGTTTCTGCGGCTTGCGCGGGCGGAGGTCATTATGAGCGGCGCCCTGACCTCCATCGACGTCCTGTAGTGCGCCGCGGCGGAGGGCGTTTTGCGTTCGGGGAATGATCCCCGGTTTCCGGCGAAAAACGCCGCCATCTATTCCCAACAATCGATATAGAGGAGTTTGTCATGAATACCATACTGCGTTCCGATAAATTAAAAACGTGCATTCCGATATCCGCGGCCCGATCTATTTTGAGGCGCTGAAGATGCAGAGAGAAGGCATCGACGTTCTGCGCCTCAATACCGGAAACCCGGGCGTTTTCAACTTTCAAATGCCGGACAGCGTCCGGCAGGCGCTCATCAGCCATGTGGACGACGCGGTCGCGTACTGCGACTTGAGGGGAATGCCCGACGCGCGCGAGGCGATCTGCGCGTATCAGAAGTCGAAGGGCTTTCAAAACATCACGCCGGACGACATTTTCATCGGCAACGGCGTCAGCGAGCTGGTGACCATGGTGCTCACCGCGCTTTTAAATTATGACGATGAAATCCTGATCCCCGCGCCGGATTATTCCCTGTGGACGAACTCTGCCTGGATGGCGGGGGCGAAGCCCGTCTACTATATCTGCGACGAGGATTCGAATTGGTACCCCGACCCTGCGGATATCCGCCGCAAGATTACGCCGAAGACCCGCGCGCTGCTTCTCATTAACCCGAATAATCCCACAGGTGTCCTGTACCCGCGCGCGCTTTTGGAGGAAATCCTCGATATTGCGCGCGAGCATGATCTTGTGGTGTTTTCCGACGAAATTTATGATCGCCTCGTGATGGACGGCAAGGAGCACACCTCCGTCGCGGCGCTTGCGCCCGACCTGACGGTGATTACGATGAACGGCCTGTCGAAATCGCACATTATTTGCGGGTTCCGCTGCGGCTGGATGGTCATCAGCGGCGCGCGCGGACGAGCGGACGACTTTGTAAACGGCGTCGTCTCTCTAGCCTCCATGCGGTTGTGCGCAAACGCGCTGACGCAGCTTGTCATTCCGGCGGCGCTGGCCGATGAGGCGAGCACGAAGGCGATGTCTCGTGCCGGGCGGACGGCTTTACGAACAGCGCGAGGTGACGGTGCGCGAGCTGCGCAAGATCCCGGGCGTTTCCGTGGTCAAAAACGACGCGACGTTCTATATCTTCCCGAAACTCGACGTAAAGCGCTTCCATATCACGGACGACGAGAAGTTTGCAATGGACTTCCTGCATGAAAAGCACGTCATGATTGTGCCGGGACGCGGGTTCTGGCTGGTCGCAGCCCGACCACTTCCGCATCGTCATGCTGCCGGAACCGGAAATTCTAGAGAAAGCCGTTCACGATCTGGGCGATTTCCTCGCGACGTACCGCCAGGAAGCATAACGGGCTGAGACTTGTCTATATTTTTCCCTGCATTCACGCAAAACTCCCCCCTACGGCTGCATATACATGGGGTACAAGCATGCCGAGGGGGGAGCGATTTTTTATGGGTACAAGAATTGCCGATTTGCAGTGTAAAGAGGTCGTGAATATTTGTGACGGCGCAAGAATGGGCTATGTGAACGACGTGGAGCTCGACATCCATACGGGACGGCTTGTTGCCATCGTCGTGCCGGGGCCGTGGAGCTTCTCCTGCCTGTTTTCGAAGGGGGAGGAGTTCGTCGTGCCGTGGTGCCAGATCGAAAAGATCGGCGACGATATCATACTCGTGCGCTTCGACACGCCGCCGCAGCCGCGCCACAGGAAAAAGGAACGCCGCCGCAAGTTTTTTATTTGACGGCGTAGGCGTAATAGGAACCTGCCATGCGCCGCCCGTCCTGAATAAAGGTCTCGAACATGCCGTCCGCCGCGCTTAGCTCGCGCTCCAGCAGCGACGCGTATGCGAGCAAAACGGCGACGGTCTCGGGCGAGTCGAGGTATTCGTTTCCGAGCGAGAGAAGCCGCGTCCTGTCGCCGTCCTCGATGGCACGCGCGGTCTCCTTGTCGCAGTCGCGCGCGGTCTCTACGTCCTGATAGTGAGAAAAATCAGCCGAGCCCAGCACGAGGAGGCCGCGCGTCCCGGCGGTCTCCGCCAGGCAGCCGGCAAGCGCCAGCACCTGTGCCTCGCCCGCGCCGCGCGACAGCAGCACCGTCACGACGCGCGCGTCGGGGAAATAGTGCGCCAAATAGGGCATGAGAAGCGACGCGGACCAGTCCTCCTGCGCGGCGGAAGCGTCCGTTTCAAGCCCCAGGGCGGCGGCCATCTGTTCGGCCAGCGCCGGGTCTCCGGCGATTTTTCCGGATTTCCAGTAGTAGCCGTTGCCGCAGATCTGGACAGGGCCGCCTTTCCCCGCGTGGTTGGGCGCCACGACGACGACCGTGTCCGGCGCGGAAGCGACGGAGGAGAGAAGATCGGATACCATATGCATCGCGGGCGCGTAGTGTGGCACTACGGCGCCCGCGATGTTTTGATAGGCTTCATCCGGTTCTGCGGCGGCGATATGCGCGCGCACAAGCTCAGCGTCATAATAGGAACACGCGATATAGTCCTGGTAATCGTCCGCCTGTTTGGAAACGGGCGGAACAGCCGGGCTTTCTGCTGTTCTGAGTTTCCTCCGCGCGGAACGAGAGCCGTACCGCACAGGAGGAGGTGCTCAGAAGCAGGCAGATTGCCGCAAAACACAGTAAAATCAGCTTTTTCATGCAATTGTAATCAGAAGCTTATCGCCCAGCGCCACAAGGGACGACTCGACACCCCGCACGACGGGTTCTTCATATGCGAACTTCCCGTCAGCACGGCTCGCACCTGAATTTTGACTGTGAAGTCGCTGCGCAAAGACGTGTCGCCTTCCGTGAGGCTGTGGCGGTCGAGAATAAAGGTAAGACGGTTCGCCTCCTGCGAGATCAGGTAACAGCCGGAATTATGCACGTACTCGTAACTGGAATACCGCGTGCCCGACGGAAGCACCAGATCGAGCGTATAAGTCTCGCCGGGGCAATCCTCGGAAAACGTCACGTAGGAGGTAAACGTCACAAGGTTGCCGACCGCAGCGTTTTCCGGCCCGTACGAGGTTCGGACGCTGATCTTACCCCTTCGCGTTCGCCTCCAGCGACCCGATGCCGCTGGTGTATACCGCTGTATACCCGACGTCGCCTGCGGTTACCTGGAAATCGGCCGCTGCAAGCTCGTCACGGTTAAATTGAAGCACGACGACGGGCATGTCGCCAAGCGACCAGGTTTTCTTTTCGCCGTTATAGTTGCAAGAGAAGGACGCGTCCGAGTCGGGAAGCGTGTTGCGCGTGACATAGGACATCAGCACAAACGCGGGGAGTGGTTCGCCGCTTTCGTTGTCTACGAGATAGAGGACGAGGCTGTCGCACGCGTCGGCTTTGACAAGGTTGGCCAGCATCGCCGCCGAAACGGTCGCCGCGTAGTTTTCCTCAAACGTGCCGACGTCCAGATAACTCCAGGCTTCCGTTGTTTTCAGGTGGGGGAGGACGAGCGCCTGGTAGAGCTGCGCGGCGCCGTTGTCGTCGCCCAGCAGCGCCAGGGCGCAGGCAAGCAGGATGCGGTCGGAGTCTGTGAAACCGTCCGGCGTGCCGATCAGCACGTGCAGGTCGGAAAGAACCGGCTCGCGCATGGCGGCCAGACCCATATAAGCCGCCGCCACCTCGCCGGAGGAGGACTCCTTGTTGGCGGTCACGTCATAGAGGTAATTGACCGCCGCGGCCGCGTCGATATGCGAGGACGCGGTGGCAAGGGCAAACGCCGTCGTGAGCGGATCAGGGTCGGCGTAAGAGAAGAGGCGTACACCGCCGTTATAGCTTTGGTAGCCGCCCAGCTCCGGGCGCTCCATGACCGCCGCGGCGCTGGGATCGAGCGCCGTGAGGATATCCACCGCCGTCATACGCGCAAGCGTCTGATCGATCCGCTTGCCGCTCATGGAGAGCAGCTCGGAGAGCGCGGACATATAAACCTGGCGTTCGGCGTCATAGAACATCATTGTGACAGGATATTTCACCGCGTCGATATCGACCGGCTCCGAGAGGTTCCCGTAAGTGACGCCCGTCAGCTCGTGGCGGCTTTCCTCCACGAGGACCGTGCGTGTGACGCCGTCGCGCCGCGTGCCGGAGTTTGCGAAAATCGTGATCTCATGGCTGCCGGTGGGGAGCGCGCCCAGGTTCATATAGGCGTATTCTCCCGCTTTCCCGGTCGTTTCGAGGACGGGCTTACCGTCCACCTTCACCGTATAGGTCACGGAAGAGCCGTCCTCCGCGCCGTAGACCCGCGCGGAAAGCGATACATCGTCGCCCGCCGTGTAGCTGTCGTTCAGCACAAGGTTCATAAAGAAGGGGATCGAAACCTCCACGTTGTGCGTGGCGCTGCCGGCGTAAACGGTATCGGAGACAACGGCGGACGTGATGCGCCATGAGGTCAGGTTGTCGGGAAGCGTGAAGGTGAATTCTGCGGTGCCGGAGGCGTTGGTACGCCCGGAAAGGAAGGCCGCCGTGTCGGCAAAGTCGCTGCGCGCCTCAGCGGAAGCGCCGTCCCCGCCGCCCTCGGCGTACAGATCGCTGAGCTGTTTGTCAACATAAGACGCGAAGCGCACAGGCTCCCTCATAGTAATGCATCTGGTAAAGCACCGCGGCGGGATGGATCTCCTGATTCATAATGGCAAAAAGCGCTTCATCGACAATACCGACGGCATAGTTGGCCGACACCGGGTTCCCATCCGCGTCCGTGACGCGGATCTCGCCGTGAACCGTCGCGCCGGGAGCATACGTTTCGGCGTCCGTCGTGATATCCACCGTCAGTTCCCGCTCGGTATAGTCGTATGTGACATAGGCGGGCCGCACGGGGTAGACGTGCCTGCCGTCGAAATACGCGGCGTAAAGCGCAACGTTCGGCAGCATTTTCTCTGTAAAGGTGAGCTCCAGCTTGTTGCCCACCGCTACGTCATAGCGCAGCGTACGGTTTGTCATCGTGGTATAAAGCGTGGAACCCCTCCGTGGCCTCCTCTTTGCCGACGATGCCGAAAGTGGCGGTCTCGCCAAGCCGGAGATTTCCTGGTTTTCGTCCTCACGCAGGATGGAATAGCCGAAGTAATAGCTGCTCGGGTAAATGTTGCTGCTGAGGTAGACGGACGTTTTGAAAGATAAGCCGTCCGGCGAGGTATACGAGACGTCCATCCGGTAATAGGCGTTGTCGCTGTAGTCCGCGTCGCGGTAAGGCTTCGTCGTATAATGGCCGTCTACCGTTTGAAAGTCCTCGCTGTAGACGACGGTCTCGCGCTGCTCGTAGTCGTAGGTATCGACCGTGACCTTGTTAATCGCGTCGTAGTAAGTGCCGGTAGGGTATTTTTCGTAATAGCACCGTACCAGCGTCGCCGTGCCGCTGACGTCGGCCGTCTCGCCGCGCAGCTCGTCGGTGTGGGCATAATAATCATTCATGTGGCGCTCGAACGCCGCAAAATCAATGGCGTTTGACTGAATGTCGACTGCAAGCGGGACATCCTCCGCAGACTCGGCGGTCAGCATGTAGTCGCTGGGAAGTAATACGCCTGGTCAAACGCATTGACGTAGACATCCTCGGCGCCGGCGCTTGAGACGTTGACGTACTGCGAGGTGGGCGTCCAGTCGTTTCCATAGACGCGGGATGGGACGACGGCTGAAGCGTGGCCACTGCTGTCGAGCGTGATCCCCTCGCCGTACTCATCCTTGGAGAGCGCGACGTCAAGCCCCGAGGCGGGGGTGCCGTCGAAGAATTCCGCGCTGATATCGACGTTCATCGTCTCGCCCGCGCGGTAATATTCTTTGTCAAACGCCGCTTTAAGCACGTAAGCGGGCTTAGTGTACTCCATAACGGTGTAGGAGGCCGAGCAGAGCGTTTCGTCGCCCGAGAGGAAGGAGAGCGTCGTATAGCCGGAAACGTTGCCCTCAAAGGAATACGTGCCGGTAAACACGCCTTCCGGGCTGACCTCCACCATGCCGATGTCGCGCGGTTCGCCGACGGAGGACGCCGTTACCTGCAAGCCGGTCGGAACACGGCTCCCGTTCCGGGGCAAAATCACGCCCCAGTAGTGCACGGTGTCCGTGGGCTGGTAGAGCTCGCGGTCGAGGTAGATATACGTGTAATAGTCCCCGCGGTTTCATTGTCAACGGCGCCGTCGATCGTGACAAGCTCCACAAAAGTGCGGCCGCCTGCCGTTGCGCGGAGCTCCGCGCGGGGCGCGTCGGTCTGCGCATATGATAAGGATGCAACGCCGGCGGCGTCCGTTTTCGCGCTGGCGGCGTTAGCGCCGGCCTTCAGCGATATTTCCGCGCCGGATACGCTCTTGCCGGTCTGCGTATCGTTCAGCCAGACGGTGGCCTCGCCGTTTAACGCCTGGTAATAGACGGAGAGGGAGCTTACCTGGATGAGTTTCTGCACGCCGTATTCGTTGCCTGCGGCGTCATACGCCTTGATTTCGGCAAAATACCAGCCCTCCGCAAGGTCGGGGAGGATGACGTAGGAGGGGCCATACCAGTAACCGCCCTCCGGTTTTGTAATCTCCGCGTCAAACGTATCAAGCCGCGTCAGGCCGTCCGTGGAAATTTGCACGTCGCGGTCGCTGCCGAGCACGGGATGCAGCGCATCATACTTTTCATGCGCGAGGGCGAGATACTGTTCCACGCTGCCGACGCTGTAAAGCGTTACATTGGCTTTTTGTAATTCCTCCGACGCATATAAGCCGACTGCGACGGCGTCGCCCGGGACGAAGGTTTCCGTAAAGGCATCCGAGAGGTAGAACTGCAGGGGTTTCACCCAAATCAGCGCCGGGCGTCCGGAAGCTGAACGAGTAAGCTTCCTCCAGCTTTTCGCCGGAGTCCGCCATCAGGCCGGGCTTTACGTTGACGGTGTAAACGGTATCAGGCAGCAGGTCGTTTTCAGGGACAAAGGCGACCGTCTTGCCATAGTAGCGGAACGCTCCGTCCACCGCGGGGGAGATCTCAATATACGCCTCCGCGCCGGAGGAGATAATGCGGGAAAAATTGAGCTCGATGCCGGTTTCCAGCGGCATCCCTTCCGCGTTGTTACCGGGCAGCGTGGACTCTACGCGCAGGGTGGCGTCCGTCTGGAACGCCCAGGACTTCGTATTTTCGCTGTCCGTGCCGATCGATACCGTTACGATTCCCCATCGGCAAACGGCTCGTTGGGCGTCAGCGTGTAAAGCGTTTCACTTTCGGCCTGGAGGGTGAAATCCACGGCGGGCTCGATGGAGATCAGCTTTTCCAGCGTGTCGGCGGTGATGGTTCCGCCGCCCACCTCGATGAGAAATTCGGTATCCGGCGTCACGACGCCGGATGTCCTCGCCGCGGCGAGGACATCAAATGTCACATCTGCCGTCATAGTATTGGAATCCGGGTTAGCGGCGTCCTGCATGGCATTGTTGTTGCCCGACAGGTCGGCGCGCCGCTGCGCGCGGGCAGCATGGGAAGTACGATAAACACGATGAGCAGGCAGGCGAGCGCCAGCGCGCCGGCGGAATACGCCCAGCCGTAGCCGCGCCCCGTCCTTCGCCCGCGTTCGCCCGCCGCGATACGGCGGCGGACTTCGGCTTTCTGGCTCTCGGTCATCGTCATATCCCGCAGGTGATGGTCGGCGATGTCCTTTAATCTTGATAATTTACTCATTCTCAAAAACCTCCGAAAGCCTCATTCTATCGTTTCGTCCTGTAAGACGCGCCGGAGCATATCGCGCCCGCGTTTCAGCCTGACGTTTACCGTTGACTTCGCCGTGTGCTGGATGTGCGCGATTTCCTCGGCCTTGAAGCCGTCGTAATAATATAAAAGGGATTGTCTGCCGGTAAATATCCGGCAAACCGCGGATGGCGTCGAGCAGGACGATGTTTTCGTCGTGGTCGATCGCATCCTGCCCGGCGTACCGGTCGCGTCGGCGGGCCATGTAGTCGGAAAACTCCTCAGGACGGTCCCCTGTAAGAACGCTTGCGCATCATATCGCGGCAAACGTTCATGGCGATGCGTGTAATCCAGGTTTTTCACTGGATTCCGAACGAAACGAAGCATACTTGGAATAGACTTTTGATAAAGGTCTCCTGCACGGCGTCCTGCGCCAGGTGGTAGTCCTTAAATATAGGTAACACAGGCGCAGAAGCCCGGTACCATACGAATCCATGATCCTGTCAAGATCAGGGAGATCATTTGAAGTTGTGAAAAACAGCACTGTCATCCTCCTGCAATGTGAGCAATCCGCCGTTTCAATACATTAGACGAATATTGTGGCCAATTTATTACGAATGAGAACGTATAAAAAATAGTATACCATAGATTGCCGTGATGAAAAGAGGGAAAAAGCCTTATTTGAAAAAGAATGACGTGATTTTTCACAATCACGTCAAAATAACCGTATACGGTCGAAAGATTCAGATCAGGCGAGCAATATCGTTTTTCAGCTTGAAATGATTTTTTTCTCGAGCCTGGAAATGTAGGGACTGCGAAATGCCCATTAAATCGGCCACTTCCTTCTGCGTCATCTCCCGCACACCGCCTAAGCCGAAGCGCAGCGTGATGATCTGACGCTCGCGTTCATTTAAGCGTCCGAGCGCCTCAGAGAGGAGCTGCCGGTCCGCGTCGTCCTCAAGCGGACGAATTACGCTGTCAGGCTCCGTGCCGAGGATATCGGAGAGCAGAAGCTCGTTGCCGTCCCAGTCGGTATTGATCGGTTCGTCGATGGAAATTTCGTGCCGACGGTTGGAGCTTTTGCGCAGGAACATGAGGATCTCGTTTTCAATGCAGCGCGACGAATACGTCGCAAGCTTGATGTTTTTGCCGGGGTCGTATGTATTGATCGCCTTGATGAGTCCGATGGTCCCGATGGAAATCAGGTCCTCGAGATTGACGTTTGTGTTCTCAAACTTGCGCGCGATGTAGACGACAAGCCGGAGGTTCCGCTCAATGAAGATACGGCTGACCTCCTGGTCGCCGTAATGCTCCATGAGCCGCAGCTCCTCCTCCGGGGGAGAGCGGCTGCGGCAGGCTCTCGGCGCCGCCGATAAAGATACCGCCAGCGCGTCCGATGCCGCGCAGCCATTTGATGCGGTATTTGAGCAGGTAAAGCCGGGTAAGCAGTTTTTTTAACATATGTTTCATCAGACGTCCCTCCATCTCATGCGTCCGATGACGGCGCCGCAGCCTGTTTCTTCCGAAAGGTCAGTTTCCGTAAGCGCGACAAGCGCTTCCTCCGCCGTTTTGTTTCCTTCCGGACGCTGTCCGCCCGCAGGGCGAGCAGAAGCCCGTGCTTCGTGCCGATCGCGCTGAAGGGTATCAGACGGAACCCCTCGCCGTACCCGGCGTTTGCGAGCATACGCAGCGTCCCCGCGGCGTCCGACACGCCGAATACGTCGAGGACCGCGCGCATACCGTGCGGCAGCGCGTCGCGCACCCGGGGGTACTCCACAACGACGATGCGGTCGTTTGTAACCGGGTCCGAAAGCCGGTTGCCGGTATCTACCATTGCCTCCAGCTCAATTGTTTTGCCGTAAAGCGTGATGGCGACGGCCGTGCGCGGCGGCGCGTGCTCGGAGAGCTTCGGCGCGTTTTTCAGGAGCAGGGTCATGAGCAGATAGGCGCCGAGCGCCACCGCGATAAGCACCGTCGAGGAGATTCCGGCGTATAAGACGCCGTTTCGCACGGCGGCGTTTGCGGGGTTTGTGAGCTTGAAAAGCGCCATCATCGCGCCCGCGAACGCAAAGCTGACGACATAAAAGATGAGCGTGCGGCGCAGAAAGGCGCGCCAGTCGTGAAAGCCGTAGGCGATCAGGCTCATGAGCGCTGAAAACGCGGTTTTTGCAAGAAAGGTATAAAAAAAGTGCAGTTCCGGGAAAAAGGTAAAGCAGGCGTACAACGCGCCCGCCGCGGCGCCTGCGAGGATACGGGGGCGCTTGATATGCGAACCGCACAGCATGGCGGAGGAGAGCAGTAAAAGGTAGTTGATGATGAGGTTCAAGAAAAAAGAGCTCATCTATATATACGACCATGTCCACCTCCTAATACCATACTGGGACGGAAATCTACAAAAAAGAGTTTCCGAAGGCCGGCTGCCTTAATTCCCATTATAGCGGCGGGAGGCTGGAATATGTGTCTTTTTCAGTCCGCGAATCGGCTCCACTTTTGGAGGATGCGGCGGGAAGCCCTGCGCCGGCCGGTTCCCGACCGACGGCGCGCTGGCAATATGCTGTTTTAATGGTTGCTTTTTCAAGCTTGAAATAGTATAATGTACCCAATTGAAACAGCAGACGAAAGGGGAGGTCGGGTATGGATTACAAAGGCGCTTTTGATACCGGGGAATACCGGAACCTGTTTTGGAATATGGTTATCCCGGGGAGGAAATTGACCGCCGCGTAGAGGCGGCCTACGAGGAACTGTTCCACGGCCCCGCGGACCGGACGCTCTTTCATCCGGACTGGCCGGATATGGCGAGCTTCGAGGATACGGGCAACTCGGACGCCAGGACGGAGGGCATGAGCTACGCCATGATGATGTGCGTGCAGATGGACCGGCAGCACGAGTTCGATATGCTCTGAAATTTGCCAAGACCTTTATGTGGCATAAAGACGGCAAGTTTAAGGGCTATTTTGCCTGGACGACAAAGCTCGACGGCACCCGCAATGCCGACGGTCCCGCGCCCGACGGCGAGGAATATTTTGCCATGGCGCTCTTTTTTCGCGTCCCACCGCTGGGGCGACCGCGAAGAACCCTTTGACTACAGCGCACAGGCGCGCGCGATCCTGCACGAGTGTATCCACAAGGGCGAGGACGGCGGCGAAGACCTCGCCATGTGGGACCGGTCGAATTATCTGATTCGCTTCGTTCCGGGCAAGCACGAGACGGACGCCTCCTACCACCTGCCGCATTTTTTTATGTGCTGTTCGCCCTGTGGGCGGACGAGGCCGACCGTTCGTTCTGGAAAAAGGCGGCGCAGGAGAGCCGCAAATTTTTGCACCGCGCCTGCCATCCCGTGACGGGGCTATGCCCGGAAAAGGGAGGCTTCGACGGCTCTCCGGCCGAAGGACGGCGCGGCCGGTATTATTCCGACGCGTACCGTGTTCCGGCGGCGCTGGGGCTCGACAGCCTGTGGTTCAACGCCGACCCTTGGCAGCACGACTGCGCGGGACGCATCCAGACGTTCTTCTGCGAGCGGGAGCCGAAGCAGGATTATCGGATTTACGAGGTGGACGGCACCGTGATCCCGGAGCCGGCGCTTCATCCTATCGCCATCATCGCGACGAACGCCGAGGCGTCGCTTGCGTCGTCGCTGGCCGGGGGCGCGGCGGGAAAGTATGCGCGTGCGTGCGTGGAGCTTTTCTGGAATACGCCGCTGCGTACCGGCGTGCGCCGGTATTATGACAACTGCCTGTATTTCTTCGCGCTTCTGGCGCTTTCGGGCAAATACCGCATCTGGTGGCCAAAAGATAAATCATAGAGGAAAAAAAGGGGTAAAGGGAATGATGAACAAAAAGGGCGCATTCTACACGGGCGAATACCGCAATGTATTCGCCGAATACGGCTATGACCCGGCGGAGATCGACCGCAGGGTTGAGGCGGCGTATGAGGAAATGTTCCACGGTCCGGCGGACCGCGTGCTCTTCCACCCGGACTGGCCGGATAAGGCGAGCTTTGAGGATACCGGAAACGTGGACGCCCGCACGGAGGGCATGAGCTATTCCATGATGATGGCGGTGCAGATGGACCGTCAGGACGATTTCGACAGGCTCTGGAATTTCTGCATGACGTTTATGCACCATAAGGAAGGCCCGTACCGCGGCTATTTCGCCTGGACGACCGCGCTCGACGGCACGCGCAACGCCGACGGCCCCGCGCCGGACGGCGAAGAGTACTATGCGCTGGCGCTTTTCTTTGCGTCCCACCGCTGGGGCGACCGCGAGCCGCCTTATGATTACAGCGCGCAGGCGCGCGCGATCCTGCACGAGTGCGTCCATAAGGGCGAGAACGGCGAAGAGGGCCGCGCCATGTGGGATCCCACGAACTACCTGATTCGCTTTGTCCCGGAAGCGGACGCGACGGACGCGTCCTATCATCTGCCGCATTTTTACGAGCTCTTTGCGCTGTGGGCCAACGAAGAGGACCGCGATTTCTGGAAAAAGGCCGCCGCGGCCAGCCGCGAGTACCTCCACAAGGCCTGCCATCCTGTGACGGGCCTCGCGCCGGAGTTCGGCGAGTTCGACGGTTCCCCGCGCAACTTTATGGGCCGCGGCGTCAGCCGCTATTACTCGGACGCCTACCGCGTCCCGGCGAATATCGGCCTTGACAGCCTGTGGTTCAACGTCGATCCGTGGCAGCATGAAAATAACGGCAAGCTCCAGAAATTCTTCTGCGAGACGGAGCCGGCGCACGATTACCGCGTCTATATGATCGACGGCACCGTTGTTGACGAGCCGGCGCTGCATCCGGTGGGCATCATCGCGACGAACGCTGAGGCGTCGATCGCGTCGTCGCAGGCGGAGGCGTATGCGCCGTATGCGCGCGCCTGCGTGGAGCTTTTCTGGAACACGCCGCTGCGCACCGGCATCCGCCGTTACTACGATAACTGCCTTTACATGTTCGCCATGCTGGCGCTTTCCGGGCGCTACCGCATCTGGTGGCCGAAGGAGCAGGCATAAAACGCATACAAAAAAGCGTAATATTTACGGAGGAGATCATCGGTCTCCTCCGTTTTTTCGTTTGCATTTATACCCAATGCGTGGTATGATAAATATGTATCTTTATGAGCATCCGGGCGTTTGACCCGGGCATCGTCAGGAGGTTAATATGGCGTATAAGCTCTGCGTGCTCTTTGGGGGCGCGTCAACGGAACATGAAGTGAGCTGCCGTTCCACGGAATCGGTGCTTTTTACATATCGATCAGGAAAATATGAGGTCGTCACCGTCGGCATCACGCGCGATGGACGCTGGCTGTGTTATCGGGGAGGCGACCCCGCCGAGATCAGGAGCGGCGCGTGGGAGCGCCATCCTGCAAACGTCCCGTGCTGCGTCTCGCCGGACACGGCGGCGCACGGCCTTGCCTACGGCGACGGCCATACCGAGCGCATCGACGTGGTATTTCCCGTCTTGCACGGCAAAAACGGTGAGGACGGCACCGTGCAGGGACTCTTTGAACTGGCGGGCATTCCATACGTCGGCTGCGGCGTGGCGGCGTCGGCGAACACCATGGATAAGGCCATCACGAAGCTTTTTGCCGAGCGCGAGCAGGTCGTGCAGGCGGATTACATGGTGCTGCATCAGCGCAAATTTGAAAAGGACCGGACGGCATTGCGGCGGACGCCGCGCAAAGACTGGGACTGCCGCTTTTCGTTAAGCCCGCGCGTACGGGCTCGTCCATCGGCGTCGGGAAGGCCAAAACGGTGACGGAAGTGCGGCGGTGCATTGCCGAGGCTTTCCGGTTTGACCGCAAGCTAGTCCTGGAGGCGTGCGTCGTGGGGCAGGAGATCGAAGTCGCCGTGTTCGGCGACGCGGACGGCGAGGTGCTGACGTCCTGCGTGGGCGAGATCGCGCCCGCACAGGAATTTTTATACCTATTCCGCGAAGTACGACGACGAGGGCTCGGAACTCTTCATTCCTGCGCGCATCCCGGAGGAGGCCGCCGCCTGCGTGCGCCGCAGCGCGGAACGTATTTTCCGTTCCATGAGCTGCTTCGGCCTCGCGCGCGTGGATTTTTTCCTGCGCGCGGACGGTACGGTCATCTTTAATGAAATCAACGCCATTCCCGGCTTTACCAGCATCAGCATGTACCCGCAGCTTTTCGAGGCGTCCGGCGTCCCGTACCCGGAACTGATCGACCGGCTTGTGATGCTGGCGCTTGATCGGTGAGCCATGGGGGAGGATAGACGCGCCATCGGCGTTTTTGACTCCGGCATCGGCGGGCTGACCGCCATGCGCGAGCTGGCGGCGTTGCTGCCGCACGAGAACATTGTATATTTCGGCGATACCGGGCGCGTGCCCTACGGTACGCGCAGCCGGGAGACGATTATCAAGTATGCGCGGCAGGACGCGCGGTTTCTGTGCGGTTTTGACTTAAAGCTGCTGCTGATCGCCTGCGGCACGGCGAGCTTTGCGGCGCTTGAGACGTTACAGCGGGAGCTGCCCATCCCGGTATACGGGTGGTGGAGGGGCGCGTCGCGCCGCGCCGTGGCACTGACGCGCGCCGGGCGCGTGGCCGTCCTTGCAACGCCCGCCACCATATCCGGCCACGTGTTCGGCGCGTTTCTGCAAAAGCTTTCGCCGGGGATCACGGTACTCGAGAAGGCGTGCCCGCTGTTTGTCCCCATCGTGGAAAACGGCCGGTTCCAGCCGGAGGACCCGCTTGTCCGCATCCTGACGGAGGAATACCTGGCGCCGGTACGTGAGGCGGGCGCCGATACGATTGTTTTGGGCTGCACGCACTATCCGCTTCTTTCGGAAGCCATATCGCGCTGCGTACCCGGCGCGGCGCTGGTCAATTCCGGCGCGGAGGCTGCCAAGGCCGTCGCGGCGGAGCTGGCGGGAAGCAGCCTTGCGGCCCCGGAGACGCAGACCGGTACGCGCCGCTATTTTGTCAGCGACAGCGTGGCGCAGTTTGAACAGAACGCCGGGATGTATTTGCAGCATACGCTCGACGGGGAAGTGCAGTGGGTCAACATCGAGAAATACGAATGAGTGGGGTTCATCATGTATAAGCTGCCCGACGGACAATTGATATCTACACGCTGATCCATCCGCTGGAGGATATGCTTGACCCGGAAAACCGCTGGGTCGTCCGTGCCAGGGCCATGCCTTGGGAGGAGCTGGAACGCGTGCTGTCGGCGAAGCTCTATTCGTCGCGCGGCGCGCCTGCGAAACCCCTGCGCATGATGCTGGGGGCCATGATGATCGGCGACCACCTGAAATGCTCCGACGCGGAGACCGTCCGGCAGATACAGGAGAGTCCTTACATGCAGTATTTTGTGGGACTGAACGAGTTTACAAAGGGAACGTCCTTTCGCGCCGCTGTCGCTCTCGCTCTTCCGCAAGAAGATCACGCCGTCCGTCGACCGGGAAATCCGGCGTATCATCAAGGCAGCGGACGTCCGGGAAATCGGTGAGGACGCATGATGGACCGCAGCGTACAGTACGTAAAGGCGTGGGCGAGGCCCGCGCCAAACTTTTGAAGCGGCTCGGGATCGAGACGGTCGGGGATCTGCTGCATCACTTCCCGCGTGCTTATGAGGACCGCAGCCGCGTCGTGCCGATCGGGGAGCTGACGGAGGGCGAGAGCGCCTGCGTCTGCGCCGAGGTGGCGAGCCCCGTCACGTCCTATCGCGGCAGCGGCGGAGGCAGATCTCCAAGTTTACGATCGCCGACGATACGGGCGTTTTGCAGGTCACATTTTTCAACGCGAAATATGTAAACGTCTCGCAGGGTGAGACGTATCGGTTTTACGGCAGGGCCGAACGTTTGGGACGCCGCTTTTTCCTGACAAATCCCGTGATAGAGAGCCCGGACAGCCGCGTAAAAACAGGCCGTATCCTGCCCGTTTACGGACTGACGGAGGGTTTACAAAACACCGCTGTGATCCGCATGGTGGAAAACGCGCCCGATACGCGGACGAGCTGCCGGAGACGCTCCCGGCGGGGATTCTGGAGACGCACGCGCTCATGGGAATCCGTGAGGCGTACCGTGCCGTACACGCGCCGCGGATGTGCAGGAACTTACCGAGGCGCGACGGCGTCTGGCCTTTGAGGAGCTTTTCACGCTTTCCCTCGGGCTTACCATGCTGAAAAAGGACCGCGGCGAGGCGGGCGAACGCCTCCCTCTGCCGGATATGGCGCCCTTTTACGCGGCCCTTCCCTTCGCGCTGACCGGCGCGCAGCGCCGCGCGATCGACGAGGCGCTTGCCGACATGACGTCGGCCTGGCATCGCCATGCGCCGCATGGTGCAGGGCGACGTGGGTTCCGGCAAGACGATGGTGGCGGCGGCGCTCGCTTATGCCGTGACGCGCGGCGGCGCGCAGTCGGCCATGATGGCGCCGACGGAAATCCTCGCGCGCCAGCATTATGTGGGACTCTCCGCGCTTTTAGAGCCGCTGGGCGTCCGCGTGGGGCTTTTGACGGCGGGATTGCCGCTTACTGAGCGCCGCAATACGCGCGAGCGCTTGGCTGCCGGCGACATTGACTTTGTTGTCGGTACGCACGCGCTGCTCTCCGAGGGCGTGACGTTTTCGCGCCTTCGCCTGGTCGTTACCGACGAGCAGCACCGTTTCGGCGTGCGGCAGCGCGCGCGTCTGCGCGAAAAAGCAGAGATCCCGCCGCACATGCTTGTCATGAGCGCGACGCCAATCCCGCGCACGCTTGCAATGGTGCTCTATGGCGACATGGACCCTCCGTGATCGACGAACTGCCGCCGGGCCGCATCCCCATCGATACACGCGCGCCGACGGAGGAATCCGCGACGCGGTGTATGGTTTCATGCGCCGCCAGCTCGACCGCGGCCATCAGGCGTATGTCGTCTGCCCTGTGATCGAGGAGACGGAGAACGAGGAGCTGAAGGCCGCGGAAGTGTTTGCGGAAGAGCTCCAGTCCCGCTATTTTCGGGATACCGGGTGGCGCTATTGCACGGCAGGCTCTCGCCTCGCGAGAAGGACGAGGTGATGGACGGCTTCACGCAGGGGAGAATCCACGTGCTTGTTGCGACGACCGTAATCGAGGTCGGCGTGAACGTGCCAAACGCCAACATGATGGTGATCGAAAACGCGGAGCGCTTCGGCCTTTCGCAGCTTCACCAGCTGCGCGGCCGCGTGGGACGTTCCGATAAAAATCGTACTGCGTGCTGCTCTCGCGTTCCGCGTCCCAGACGACGCGCGAGCGTTTGACGTCATGTGCCGCACGAACGACGGCTTTGAAATCGCGCGCGAGGACCTGCGTATCCGCGGACCGGGCGAGTTCTTCGGCGAACGGCAGTCCGGCGTGCCGGGACTCCGGATCGCGGAGCTGGGCGCCGATATGAAGCTGCTTTCCGACGCGCACGAGGCGGCGCTTTCCTGTTGACACAGGATCCGGAGCTGTCAGCGCCGGAAAACGCGCGCTTCGCGAGCAGGTGTATCAACTTTTTACAGCAGAAAGGACGTAATTGGACATGGAACAACTGAAAACAAATGTGGAAGGCCTTAGTTTAAAGCCTGTTGAAAAAGAGGACCTCCCGGTTCTGCGCGACCTGCTCTATGAGCTGGCCGTATATGAACATCTCGAGGACATTTTTTTATGTGACCGAGGAAATTCTGGAGGAATCCCTGCTGCAAAAGCAGAGCGCAGAGGCCTTTCTTGCGATGTTCGAGGGGAAAGCCGTCGGCTACGCGATTTATTTTATGAATTTCGAGCTTTTGGGACGCGCGGGCATGTATCTGAGGACCTTTTTTTGTACAGCCAGCGTACCGCGGTCATGGGATCGGGCTTGCCATGATTAAAGCCGTCGCGCGTATCGCAGTGGCGCGTGAATGCCGACGCTTCGAGTGGGTGTGCCTGAATTGGAACGTCAATTCGATCAAGTTTTATAAGTCGCTGGTGCGAAGCCGCTCGATGAGTGGACGACTTATCGCGTCACGGACGACGACCTAAAGAAGCTTGCCGAATAACGGTTCAAAGGGCAAACCCGCGCTACGTTTTTAACGTTTTAGCGCGGGTTTTGTTATGTAATTGTCACTATTACGCAGATAAAAAACAGTATAAAAGGAAGAGATGGAACGGGTTGTAAAATGTGTCTTAAAGTTATGGCTTTGTTTTGTTGAATTTGCTGATTTTTAATAAAAATAAGATGAAATAGAATCACTTATTCATAACTTTTCCATATAGCGGCGGCGGGGTCTGTTATAGTATAATAGAGAAAAATAGAGAAATCCGGGAGAATAAACGTGATGGAAGTGACGGCTGTCAGGAATGAATTTAAACGTTATGTGACGCACGGCGAGTTTGTTCCAATACTTTCAAAATTAAAAGAATACGCTTCAAACGCGCCGTATACGGACGAAAAGGGCAAGTACCACGTCAGGACGGTGTATTTTGGACGCAAACGCGTCCGTGCATCCCGTACGCGCAGGTTGCACGGCGAGCGCGTCGACCAGTTTTTATCAGGTATTACAATAACGACCTTGCGACGCTGCGTCTTTGCAAGGAAAGTACGTTTGAAAAGCGCGTTGTGACGGCGTTCACGCCGATCACGGAAGAAGAGTGCCGGGCAATCCTCGACCGCGACTTTACCTGGCTTTCCCAGAGCGGAGACGAGCTTGTATGCGAATTTTACCGGAAGCTGACGGTGGACGAGTTTGTGACAAAGAACGTCGTTGACAACGATAAAATTGCGATGGAATCACACGTTGGCGCGGTGCGTATCGGCGTGGACATCAACATTCGCACGACGAACCGCGCGGAACGTTTCCTGGACCCGGAGATTACGGCCATGCCGCTTGATGGGGCGCGGACGCTTGTATTAAAGGTCAAGTATGAACGCCAGCTTCAGGAACCCCTGCGTTCCATTCTCGGCTTTGCGCGGTAACGCGCGGTGTGCCGACTACCGGCGAACATGTAAAAAATAGGCAGACCCCCTCCGCAGTATTTGCGGAGGGGGTCTTTTGTCTGTTGTACGCGCCGCAGCTACAGCCTTTAGAAAATAAAGACCGAGGCGCAATTTTAATTTACGCATTGGTGTAAGAACGGTTTCACAATGCGGCTGCCCGGTGAATTTTCCGTCCTGTGTCTTGCGGATACCGTGAAAAACCCACCGGTATGGCCCAAGTCTCCAGCTTAAACCATATCGACGGGCATTTGACTGAGGCAGTGAAGCCGGTTCGCGCGGGGCGTGAAAGATGTGGTCACACGAAAAAATGAGTGCCCCTATTCGAAAAGGGGAACCGTAAATGCTATAAGCCCTCGGGATTCACGGTCAAGGTGGCGTTTGACGTTGTACTGCAGAAATTGTACAGCGCAAGTGTATTCCGGCTGCCGAGATCGATTATGCAGCACAGCAGACTTCATATCTATCAGCGTGGCCTTTGAGGGCCGGGATATTGCTTGAAAGACGCAGCGCTTTTTGACGCTGTCCGCAAGGGTATAGGCTCTGATTTTGCTGGCAGCCCGATTTTTGCCCGCATGGATTTTAGATAACAAAAGCGGCCCGCAAAAGCAGGCCGCCTGGCATGTTCCATTATTCCGCAACGAACGGAAGCAGGGCAATCTGACGCGCACGCTTGATCGCGACGGTCAGCTGACGCTGATGATCGGCACAAGTACCGGTCATACGGCAGGGCAGGATCTTTCCACGCTCGGAAAGGTATCTGCGAAGCTTCGCAGCGTCTTTATAATCGATATGCTCAACCTTATCGACACAAAAGCGCATACTTTTCTGCGCTTACGCGGACGCATATTGCCGCGTTCTGAACGTTCAGGACGCTCGGGGCGTTCCGTGCGCTCAGGGCGCTGTTCAGTTCTCTCGCGCGGCGCGGTGTTTTCGGTATCCATTAGTCATATCCTCCTTCTGAAAGATTGAAGCTTAAAACGGTACGTCGTCGTCATCGTCGAGCTCTGCAAAGTCAGAGGCCGGCGGCATAGAATAATCCTGACTGCGGGAGGGCGCGGCAGCCTGCGGCGCCTGATAGCGCGGCGGCTGGGACATCATATCGCCCGAACGGTTCGCGTCGCCGGCGCGCTCTGCAAAATAAACGCTGTCGGCGATTACCTCAAAGGAAACGCGGTTTTGCTCGAACTTGTCCTTCCATTTACGCGACTGCAAACGGCCTTCGCACGCGACAAGCAGGCCCTTGCGGAACCACTTCGCTACAAACTCCGCCGTGCTGCGCCACGCGACGACATCAATAAATCGGTCTCGCGCTGCTCGCCGGCACGGGTAAAGTCGCGGTCAACGGCCAATGTGATCGTGCAGACCGGTACATTCTGCGGCGTATACCGCAGTTCGGGGTCACGCGTCAATCTTCCCATTAAAACAACCTTATTCAGCACGTCACATCCTCTCCTTTACGTTCAAAATCAGTCTAGACAAACAATGATGGAGCGCATGATATTGTCCGTAATTTTATAGATACGGTCAAGCTCAGCGGGGAAATCCGGCTTGGATTCGAAGGTCATATATGCATAATATCCTTCGTTCAGATCGTTGATCGGGTAAGCGAGACGTCTTTTGCCCCACTCGTCGACCTTGTCAATCGTTGCGTTTTCCTCGATGAGCGCGCGAAACTTTGCGACGACTCCCGCAGTTTCTTCTTCATTGAGATTCGGATTGACAATGAAGATTGTCTCATATTTTGCTTTGACTTTAGCCATGTTGCACCTCCTTATGGACTTCCGGTCCCCGCACCCGGCGGGAACAAGGATAGATGGCCGCCTGCGCCGCTCGCCGCTTCCGACGACCTGACACGGTAAAACGGGACAAGATCCAGCCATTACCCTACTATTATACAGAATTTGCGGCCGATGTCAAGCATTTTTTGTAAAAGCTTCCTGCTACAGAACCATATCTATGGTGTATTTCATCGGTACTTATGTTTGCGGACGTTTCAATAGAAACAGTTTAATCCCAATGCTATCTTTTCCGAATTACAATTTGCCTTCTTTATCTTAAGATCACACAAAAGATCACACAAAATAAGACCCTGAGAAAAAACGCCGCAGTGCGAATTGCAACTACGCGGAATCTCCCGTAGTTTTCGCAGTAAATGAAATACGGATAGCCGCGCCCCGCTTCTTAAAAATCTCATGATTTGTTTGGCAACGCCGCGTAATTCGAGCAGCGCTAAGTGCAACTGCGCAGTTTTAAAGACGTTTCTGTTGACAAACAAACCGCCGTGTGCTATTCTGAACATAATAGCCGTGAAGGGAACAGCTTTGCCGTATTTGCCGCGCAGAGAGGGCGTCCGGGGTTTCTCCCCGCTGTGAGGACGCCTGTGAGCAGTACCGCGTAAGACCATCCCGGAGCTGCCCGGCCGAAAAGAAGTAAGCGGGGCCGTTCGTGCCGCGTTAGGGCAGACAAGCGGCGGCGCAGTAAGCTGTGCCGCAATCAGAGTGGAACCGCGAGCGTAAGCCCGTCTCTGTCAAAAGGAGACGGGCATTTTTATTTGCCGTCCGGCTTACAGATATGTTCAACCCAAAAGCGGTGAGCAGGGGATAAAATTTGTTTTTGATGTTCGCCTTGAAACCTTACCTAAAAAGAAGAGCAAATCAAAACGATTGATAAAATGAAATCTCTTGGAATGCCTGTCTGGTGGGATTTACAGTCGTCGGATGACCTGTTTGAGCAGATTCACGGCAAGAAAAAGGTAGCGCCCGGAAATACGCCGCATGAAGGCGAAGAGCTCTACATGGCGATGTTTCCGAACGAATTGAAAAGGGAGACGCAAGTAAGCAATCTATTGATAAAGAGAGTTTCCAATGTTGATGATTTTTCCGTGTGGGCAAACTTGCAAAATGAAGTTTTGTGCGGCGGCTATCAGGACGTCCACCCGGAAAAACATTATAAATGGTGTGAACGAGGGTTGATCGACTGTTATATTGGCTACAAAGATCATGTGGCTGTTGCTTTTTCATCGGTTTTCAAAAACGTTGCTATTTGTTCGCTCGAATTTGTGGGTACGCATCCGGATTTCAGACGGCGGGGATTTGCAGAAGCTGTTTGTTATACGGCGCTGGAAAATGCATGGAAACATGGCGCTAAAATTGTTACGGTGAGGGCAATCAATCCCGGTACGAAGGAACTATATACCAAACTGGGCTTTAAAACGTATAACTTCGCATTGTAAGCAAACGACGGGGAGCAGCCTGTTCGGCCGTCCTCCGTCCATGATAAACTGAACAAGGAACACCGATTTTATCAATTTAATTATTTATATAAAGGAGATTATGCCATGATAAACGTATATTTACCAGACGGCGCCGCGTTGGAGCTCCCGGACGGCGCAACTTGCCTTGACGCTGCAAAGCGATTTCCGCGGGCCTTGCGCGCGCGGCGTTTGCGGCAGAGGTGGACGGCAAGGCCGTCGAGCTTATGACGCCGCTTGCAGACGGCGCGCACATCGCGATCCTTACCTCCGGCGACGACGCGCTGCACATGATGCGCCACACGGCGAGCCATGTCCTGGCCCAGGCTGTGCAGCACCTCTACCCGGACGCCAAGTTCGCCATCGGCCCGGCGATTTCCACCGGCTTTTTACTATGACATCGACTGTGCGACCGTCTTTACGCCCGAGGATCTGAAAAAGATCGAGGCGGAGATGAAGAAAATTATCAAGGCCGCCCTGCCGCTTGAACGCTTCACCATGCCGCGCGAGGAGGCTTTGGCCTATTTCCGCGAGAAAAACGAGCCCTATAAAGTCGAGCTCATCGAGGACCTGCCGGAGGACGCCGTGATCTCCTTCTATCGCCAGGGCGACTTTACCGACCTGTGCGCCGGTCCCCATTTGCCGGATACCGGGCGCGTGAAGGCGTTCTCGCTGACAAGCGTTGCCGGCGCTTACTGGCGCGGCGACTCCTCCCGTCCCATGCTCCAGCGTATTTACGGCGCGGCGTTCCTCTCGAAAGACGAACTGCAGGCGTATATCACGCGCATGGAAGAGGCGAAGAAACGCGACCACCGCAAGCTTGGACGCGACCTGGGCTTGATTTATGTTAACCGACGAGGGTCCCGGCTTCCCGTTCTTCCTGCCCAAGGGTATGGTGCTCAAGAACACGCTGATCGACTACTGGCGCGAGGTGCACAAGCGCTACGGTTATGTGGAAATCTCCACACCGATGATACTCAACCGCGCACTGTGGGAGCGCAGCGGCCACTGGGAACACTATAAAAATAACATGTACACCACCGTCATAGACGAAGAAAACTATGGCATCAAGCCCATGAACTGCCCGGGCGGCATGATGGTCTACGCCAGCGAGCCGCACTCCTACCGCGACCTGCCGCTCAGAGTCGGTGAGCTCGGTCTGGTCCACCGCCATGAGCTCTCCGGCGCGCTGCATGGCCTGTTCCGTGTGCGCTGCTTCACGCAGGACGACGCGCACATCTTCATGACATGGGATCAGATGAAGGACGAAATTAAGAACGTCGTCAAGCTCTTCGACGAGGTGTACTCCACCTTCGGCCTGCACTATGAGATCGAGCTCTCCACCATGCCGGAGGACCATATCGGCACAGCCGAGGAGTGGGAAGAAAACCAGAACATTTTGAAAGACGCCATTACGGAAATGGGGAAGAACTTCGTCGTCAACGAAGGCGACGGCGCGTTCTATGGCCCGAAGCTCGATTTCCACATCGAGGACTGCATCGGACGGACCTGGCAGTGCGGCACCATTCAGCTCGACAGCCAGCTCCCCGAGCGCTTTGCGCTCGAATATATCGGCTCCGACGGTGCGCCGCACCGCCCGGTGATGATTCACCGCGTCGTGTTCGGCTCAATAGAGCGCTTTATTGGCGTGATTACGGAGCATTTTGCGGGCGCGTTCCCAACGTGGCTCGCACCGGTGCAGGTGAAGGTGCTGCCGATCACCGACCGTACCCGCGACTATGCGGCGGACGTCCTTGAAAAAGCTGAACGCCGCCGGCCTGCGCGCGGAGCTTGACGACCGCAGCGAGAAGATCGGCTATAAGATCCGCGAAGCGCAGCTTCAGAAGATTCCGTATATGCTCGTCGTGGGCGATAAGGAGTCCGAGGACGGCACGGTCGCCGTGCGCGACCGCCGCGACGGCTCGAACGAAACAATGCCGCTCGACGCGTTCCTCGCGAAAATCGGCGAAGAGATTACGACCAAAGCCCTGTAAGAAAAAAGCGTACGCCCGTTTTGGATGGGCGTCACGGTAAGCAGAGGTCTTGACGTTTGATATAGCCGGTAGGGATGGTATTGTCCCGACAGATGGGCGCCGCACTGTACGGTCGCCTTAACCAAGGACGACGCGGAAAACGCATTCTTTGAAGCATCAGACCTGGTTTTGCATGAGTTTCAAAAGCTGTCCGGCGCTTTTGAGTCCGTTGGACTCGTGAAGATAACGTTTCCCGTTGAAGAAGTATATACGGTGGAATTGGCGTAACGGTCTCACGCTTTTGCGGTGATGGCTAAGTCAGGACCACCGTAAAACGGAGGCCTGGACAGGCCCTATAAGGGCCTGATACTGAGACGAGCCTCTCAAGGCTCACTGAATCATTTGCCTTTGTATCATTGTACCGCAACCCACAAGTGGGTGCTTGGTGTTTCACCATCCTGCTCTGCTCTCTGGAAAATTGAATTGCTTTTAAAACAACAGGACTTGTTTTTTCTCCGCGCCGCCCTTTATTCTTTTCTCTACTTTTTCCGCGTCTCTCCCCTCGTTGAATCTCCGACCTTGTTTTCTTACGCATAGGCATAGTTTTATCCCACGGGCATAGCCCGTGGTTCTCTAAAGTCAACAGAAAAACCCCGGGACTGTCAACGAGCCGACAGTCCCGGGGGTTTTACAACACGCGGCGATCAAAGACAGGTATCCGTCTGCGCCGGGTCGTTTAACAGTCTTCCGCGGTAGTCAAACCGCGAACCGTGGCACGGGCAGTCCCAGCTCTTTTTCGTCCGGGTTCCAGGCGAGCTCGCACCCCAGATGCGGGCACCGGACGCTGACGGCGTACACTCCTCGCCCTGTTCGTCGCGGTAAACGCCCGCCCGCTGCCCCTCGAACTCAATGACGCCGCCGTGTCCCATCGGCAGGGAGTCGAGCGTTTTCTGCGGGATGTGGAACGCGCCTTCGTTAGCCCCGAACGGCGTGCGCCATTTCAGCCGCCAGGGCGCGCGCGGATTCGGTGATTTTGATGCGCCCCGGATCAAACACGGCGGCGTGCGGGCTTTCGCCGTCGCAGATAAGATCGGAAATCAGACGCGCCGAGACCATGGAGCTTGTCATGCCCCCACTTGCCGAACCCCGTCGCGACGTACCAGTTGGGCGTGGACGCGGCGAACCGTCCGATATAGGGAATGCCGTCCGGCGTCATGCGCAGTCCTGCGCGGACCACTGCCGCGCGACCGTCACGCCGGGGAAAAGACGCCCGCCGCCGCGCGGAGCTCCTCTGGTATGCGCCGCCCGCGTCGTTTTCGCCCGCACGGTGGTTCCCGCCTCCAGCAGGAGATACCGCCCCACGGGTCGGAAGGAGTACCCGTCCGGTCGATGCCGTAGTACATCCCCTGCAGCGCCGCCGCGTGTTCGAGCGCCAGGACGTAGCTGCGCTCCTGGTGCATCCGCGCAAAGTAAAAGCCCGGCACGTTGACAAACGGATAGTGGCAGGCAAACACGACGCTGTTTGCCTGTACCCTGGCGCGCTCCGTTTCAATCAGTCCCTCCTCGACGCGCAGTACGCGCGTGTTTTCGTAGATCTCGAGCCGGTCCGCCACCGCGCGCAGGAATTTCAGCGGGTGGAAGCTCGCCTGATTTTCGTACCGGAGCGCCCCCGGCGACGGGGAACGGCAGCTCCGATTTCGTGCGGAACGTCGCGTACGCCGCAGGCTTCGGCAAGCGTCTGCTCACGTTTCAGGATTTCAGGCGCTTTCTTCGTGTAAAGATACGCGGGGCGACGCTCAAAATCGCAGTCGATCCCCAGATCCTCAACGAGCGCCGCGTAGGAGCGGATCGCGGACTCGTGCGCCGCCGCGTACCCCTGCATGACGTCTTTACCGAGGTTATCGTAAAGACGGCTGTAAATCAGTCCGTGCTGGGAGGTGATTTTCGCGGTCGTACCGCTTGTTTGGCCGGAGGCTATGCGCCCGGCCTCGAGCACCACGGCGCGCAGCCCGCGTTTTTGCAGGAAATACGCCGTGAGCAGTCCCGCCATGCCGCCGCCGATGACCGCGGCGTCCGTCTGAATGTCCTCTTGCAGTGTGGGAAACGCAGGGAGTGTAACGCCGTCCGTCCATATGGAATCCATGAAACTTCATCCTTTCGCGCTGTCGCGCTGGCTTTTTTCAGTAGTCTTTGCGCGGCGGCGCAGGAATATACAAAAACGGCTTGGTATGGAAAGAAAAGGCCGGCCATGCGCGTTTCTTCGCGGCAGGGCTGGTCTTGCAAGTTCCGCTTGTGCTTTTGGCATGTTACCGCCTATCATCGCATAACATAAGCGTGTGGCCTTTTGCGAGCTGAAAGCAGATCGGCCACACGCTTATTTTCCATTTCTCACGGTCCTGAAAACCGGCGGCAATAGGCAAAGTGAACGAACGGTTGCGGGCCGCGCCTCGTACGAAATGCACGAAAATTTAAAATGAGCGTTGTTTTGTAGCATTTTCGCAAAAAATGTGCTATAATAAAGTATGGAATCAACGTGTAGTTTGCTTCGGAAAACGTAAGTCCAGTTGAAGCATACCGCACGTTTTGCTTTTATGTCGGAACTTTTGATGGATGATAGGTGGGGATGAAATCATGAGTTCAATGAAAACGGACCGGTTCGTACCGATGTCGACCGGCAAAAACATGGAGCCGCTCAGCCTGCCCGAGTGCGTACATTTAACCGAACGGTGCAGGTGCGGCGTCCTCCGCGTGGAGGAATGCCAGGGAGAGCGCTGCGCTTTCCGCAAGACAGAGCGCGCGTACAGTACGGCGTATCAAAGTGGCGGACGCCCTGCGCGCAAAGAGCGCGGAGGAGCAGAGACGGACGGCGTCGAAGTATTATGGCGGGCAGATGCCGTGGAAGAAACCAGATTGCTGATGGAGGTAGCGAATGTATAGTGTGAACGATACGATTTTATATGGTTCCCAGCTTTGCCGCATCGAGGAAAACACGAAAATGGACTTTGGCGGCAACCCAACGGAGTATTATGTGCTAAAACCTGTTTATAACGACACTTCAACGATCTATGTGCCGGTGCATAATGAAAAGTGCATGGGGAAGATGCGGCGCATCCTGTCGGCGGCCGAGATTTACGCGCTGATCCGGTCGATGCCGGACGAACATTCCGATTGGATCGAAAACGACACGGCGCGCCGGGAAAAATACAAGGAGGTGCTGGCCTCCGGCGACCGGAAGGCCCTGGTCAGGATGATTAAGGCGCTTTACGGGCATCAGGAAGTCCGTCAGGCGCAGGGCAGGAAGCTGCATGTCTCCGACGAGCGTTTCTTGAAGGAGGCCGAACGCACTCTTTACGATGAATTTGCGCTGGTGTTGAATATCAAGCAGGACCAGGTCCTGCCTTTTATCCTTGACCAGATCGAAGTCGCGGAAAAAGAACGGGCCTAATGCGTTCGATGGTTGAACTTGAGGGAGGAAGGTGCGCCCTATGTGGGATTTGGGCACGTACGTCATAGGGAAAAGCGGCGGCGTCTGGCGCGTTGAGGCGGCGGACGGCGACCGATACGTCCTCGCGCGGCACGAGGGTGACGAACGCCGGAGCGTTCCCTCGGACGGCGATGAAATCGTCCGCGCCGTGTGTTCCCGGGAGCAGATGGAGGAGCTGATCCGCCGGGTCCCCTATATCAGAACGATACAGGCGCCGAACGACCGGTTCCGCCGCGCGCTTTACGATGAGGCAATGACGAAATTTGATGGGGTGGAGTGGATTTCGGTTATCAAGTCCGTATACATCCGCTCGCGCGATCAGCGCCTCGCCCCGTTTGAACGTGAGTACGAGCAGCGGGCGAAAGCTTATTTTTACGGCGAGGCATCCGCGGTGCTGGGGTTCCCCACGGACCGCGTTGAATCCTATATCGCAGAGACTGTCGCGGATGATGCCTGGTGATTGCGGACGTCCGGCCTGTCCTGCCGCCGGTGGGAAATCCGTTTTGGTTAGGTTTGAAAAGGACACTGAGACCTGAATCGACTCTGACATGCAAGTTTATAGAAAGAGATTGGAGCGCCGACGCGAAGGTTTGTCCGTCTGGCCCCCTCAATGCCCGAGACCTGCGAATTGGAGGAGCACAGGTGCGAACGTTTGTCAGCCGGGAAACGACGCCGGACCGTCCCATGCCGTTTGGATCAAAAGCAATGAGTTTCACAAGGGAAACACGCACGGTCTGCGCCTTGGAGCAGCTTATTTTTGCCGTTACCCTGCCTGCGGAATGCGAGGCGGAATCCTCATCCGGCGTAATGATTTGTGCCATGAGTTGCCGTTACAAGCTTCTTTTTCTGGTCCGGCGTGACGCGGCCGAAGACGGTCATTTCCTCTGCTGCCTTCGCAATGTCAACGTCTGTCTTGAGCGTTCGTGCATCGACGAATTTCTCCGCATTCGGGATCCCGGCCCGCCGTGCGACCTCGGAAACGGTCAGGGGATTGTCGCCGGAGATAACCTTCGTGCGCACGCCCTGCTGCGCAAAATAGGAAAAAGTCTGCGGCGCTTCGGGTCGGATCTTGTTGCTCAGCAAAATCAGGGCCAGCGGCAGAATTTCTGCATTCAGCGTCTCATCCGACAGCTTTCCGTCGTACAGCGCCAGCAGCAGCACCCGGCAGCCCTTGGACGACCATTCCTCCGCCAGCGGCAGATACTGTTCCTTTTCCGGGCAGTTTGCCAGCAGAATTTCCGGTGCACCGAGCAGATACGTCTCATCCTCGTGGAATGACACACCGCCGTATTTTTTCGCCGACCGGAACGGCATGGCGTCAATCGCCGTCTGCATGGACTGTCCGGTAAAATATCGCCGCAGCGCGGCCATGGTGTCGTTGTCGTCCTGCATGGCGCAGACGTAATCGGCCATGATCATGCGGATATCGTCGGCGATATAGCGATCCGGCTGCAGGGGAACAATATCATCGACGGTCATTTTCGGCTCCGTGATCGTGCCGGTCTTATCGACACAGAGCGTATCGACGCGCGCAAGCGTCTCGATGCAGCCCATATCATGCACGAGTGTACGGCGGTTTGCCAGCCGGATGACGCTTGCAACCAGTGCAAGGCTTGTCAGCAGATATAACCCCTCCGGGATCATGCCGACGATGGAGCCGACCGTGCTCGTCACCGCGTCCGCAATCGGGCTTTTCAGCCACAGATATTCCTTGATGAACATCACCGCGCCCAGCGGAATGACAAGGAAGCCGATCCATTTGATCAGGCTCGTCAGCGAACGCATCATCTCCGACTGCGGCTGCGAGCCGGTCTGCTTGGCCTCCAGCGTGAGCCGGGAGACAAAGCTGTCCGCACCAACGGCGGTCAGCCGTGCGCGGCAGCTGCCGGACACGACACAGGGCATCTCGGAGGGGTAATTTGGTTTACGCTTTTTATTTATAATTCTGTTTAGATGGATAACAATTTAAAAAGGAAAGCCCTTTATGGACTTTCCTTTTATGCTAACTATCTGCGCTGTATTTCGAATGAGCTCACGATACAGAGATAGCATATTCTGATTCCGTGCACGAAGTAATTACCTTGCTTTTTTTCCGCGTGGGCGGTTTCGATGATCCATTTCCCCTCGGGTGAATCTGCGCTGAACATATAGTTTTCAATAGAATATACGTCTAAAAAGTCTCTCCTGGATTTTGCTTATACAGCAGAATAAGCTGATCACCCACCTTCGTTTCCGCCCATGCAAATGTTCGAATATCAAACTCCGGCTGTACGCCCGGGTCCAACCCAATTCACTTAATTCCTCATCTGTGAATTCGTCAAAGTTGACTTTTGCGTGATAATATTCCCCTTTAAGATCTTCAATGATCTCTACGACACATTCAGAGTTAGTAAGTGTAAGTCCCGGTTTTACTTTCGTTACAGTCACCAGCGTCACGACATCGGCGTTTCGATAGGCGTCTTCAAAGGACTCATGCGTGTACTGTGGATCATTGACATAATACCGCTGCTTGTCAATGATCTCTGACCGAATATAGGCGGAGAGATCCTCTACGCCTTCCCATTCATTCGGCAACCCTGTATAATAGGACTCACCGGTTTCACTGTATTTAGCCGGCACCTCACCAATCATAACACTTGCAATACGCGTATAAATTACAAATGGCGTACGGGCAAAATACATCCCCTGCATAAATAAGTAATAGCTTTTCCCCGGAACAAAGACAGTGTACACGGAATCTTGGACATAGATAATTTCTTCATCTGCCAGCCCGGTAAAATCCTCTTCGACCTTAAATTTATAATATACTCCTGTCTCTGAATAAGGTTCACTTTCTCCGAGATATACAGCCTTGATGATCGCGCTGCAGTCCATACACACATCTTCAAAGGAGTTATATTCCACACCGCTGAACATAGGTGAATCGGAATATTTCTCCACGGTGGGATCGTACGCAGGCACCCGTATCCCCTGCGCCGCAGGCGGCGAAGCTGAGCAAAAGCAAAAGCGACAGTAAGGAACCAAATATCCGTTTCATAAGATGCTCCTTTCAAATTCTGTAAGACTTTTAATAAAACAGGTCATAAAATTGCCGGATTTGTAGCTTATCGATTCGGGTCACAGTATTGTTTGTACTGTTATTTGTGCTCACATGCATGCGCGGCGCGGTCGAATTGAACACATGCCCGTCCCATCCCAGCACATGTCCCAGCTCGTGCCCGGCGACATTCTTTCGAAGCAGCGGCGCGCATTCGCTTGCCAAAAAGATGGTGGCTTGCGTTCCATAGGTGGAGGAGCCGCAAAACCGCTGGATTGCTTTTTGCTGGCCGTTATAATTTTTATAGTAGGTTTCATCAAACGCCTGCATATATGTGAACCCGTATGCTCCCTTAAATCTGTCCCCGCTGCTAAGGACATCCATTCTTGATTTCCATATCGGACCTGCACCGTATGCCTAGCGGTACTGTTAGTAGATAGGGTGCTGATCGTAAACGGCAGGAAATTGGCGTTATTCCACATGTCCCGGGCAGTGTCCGCGTATCCCTTGATTGTCGATTTAAGGCGGTTATCCTGACATTCCCCTATTGCAATGACGACAGGCTCCTGACAGAAAGAACCTTTTAGTGAAACCGGTCCCTGTTCGCCTGTTGCAGTCGTCTGATATGGATACCAATATGCCAAATCGGTTGTCCATTGGGCGGAGAGCGTAATGCTTTGTGTTACGGTAACAGGCACGCCTTCCTGATATACTCGGAATGTATCGGAGCTCATCCATCCCGCGAAGGTGTAGCCGGCTTTTTTCAAACGCCCGGCTTCCGGTGTGATGATCGTGCTGCCGATGGCGACACTCATCGAAGAGGGGAGCGTTCCGCTTGTGGCGCCGTTGCCATTGAATGTAACGCTAACGGTTGACGAGGTATTTGGCTTCCACTTGGCGTATAATGTAACAGGGGCAGAGATCGTGCCGATTCTGGGATAGGATGAATACGGCTCATAATCGTCACCGTTTCCGTTCGGCATTGTATTCCAACATTCAAAGGTATATCCATTCCGAACCATATTGCCCGGACCTTCCACGATATAGACGCCCCGCCGGTACGTCTACGGGAGCCGGAGGATAGCCGCCGGTGTGTCCGTTTCCATGGTAGGTAACCCGATATGGCCCTGTACCGGGATTCACGGGTATGTCTGGATCGCCGCCGGACCCACCCGCATAGTCAGCACGCAAGGTGTAGCTGCCTGTAGACGTATTGCTATACGCACGAACAAAAATATAGTACGTCCGTCCGGCAACGAGCGTATACGTAATTCGGAAATTGCCATTACCGTTTCCATCATCATCCGAAGCCAGCGGCGAGTTATATGGATTTTCGAAAAGTGAGCCATAGGTATCAAACCCATTGGAAGTGGTGTAAATATGATAGGTGCCGGTGTTTGTTGGTGTGATCCGAAAACAGTCCACGTCCCCGGATAATTGATGGCACCGGGGACATTTGTATTAGCGGATATAGGCGTCGCATTACCGGAACCATTGGCATGGTCATCCCCGGTGCCACCGCCCGGCGTAGGATAGTTTTTCGCACGCATCCAGTAGGCATTAGAAGAACTGTATCCGTTGTAAGATTCTACTTTTATGTAGTAAGTTTCGCCTGCGGTAACATCATAAGAAAAAAGTTCATCTGCCGTTCCCGCATTCTTACCCGACTTAAGTGGACTGACCGTTGCTGAATAGAGATATAAATCATAATCGCATCCGGAGGAATATCTCCCAACATAAGGTGGTTTTGACTGATACATTACAAGATTTGCTTTTCTTAGATCACCTTCACCGTATATCGTGTTTTGTCAAATTATAACACAATATGATATTGTTGAAAAGAATCTTATTTACCAAAATGCTATTTTTGTTTATGTTTTAATTACACAAGAATGTTGCCTCGATATGCACACTCTTTTCGTTAAAGCCGAATTACGTATTATTTTGATCAATCGTCTTTTAAAGGCATTTCGCCTCAACCATTATAAGATGCATTAACGTTAGCACTATACATTAACATTTCAATAATTTTTTGCTTTTTGACACATAAAGACGCGGTACACAACGCAAAACGTCAAATAAAAATGACTCAACACATGAAAAAAACCAACTATCTGCTTGATAGCTGGTTTTTATTATGGTGCCGGTGGCGGGGGTCGAACCCGGCAAATAATTAAAAATAATCGCTAATTACCTATAAATTTTAAAGTGGTTTACAATTTAGTTTACGTTTTTAATTTTTTTGAAATATGTCAACATTTGATTTTGGCTCTTTATTCTATCGGTTTGGGCGATATGCGTATATATTTTTTGCATAGTTTGGTCGTTAGACCAACCGCCGATTTCCATTGCAATTTTTGCTGGCATACCAAGATGATATGCCAACGATGCAAAACTGTGCCTCAATCCATGCAGACCTACAAGCGGCAAGCCATTGCATTTGCAAACACGATTGATATGCGCATAAATAGTGTTCGTGGGCATTTCAACGACAAAATCATCAGGTTTATAACTATCCATATTGCTTAGTGCTTCTAGTAACTGCGGGATCATAGGCACGTCCCTTCTAGAAGTGTTGTTCTTGTTTTCGACCTTTTGTACCAATTTATGATTTTCATTATAAACTGCCGCACCGCGTACATGAATAATTTGCTTATGTAGGTCTATATTACGCCAAAGTAACCCTTTGATTTCAGATCGGCGTAAGCTGCTTAATGCCAATAATGCGGGGACTTCCGCAGCGTCACCATGTATAGCCTTTACGAACGTTTCAATTTGCTCAGGCTCCAAAAACGGACGGTCGGCTTTTATGACCTGAGGTAAGCGAACAGTCGGGGACTCGCCAGTACTTTCTTTCAGGACAGATGAAATGAAATGCCAAGCATTCGTCAGTGTTTTTGCGGAACATAATTGTGCTTCTTCGTTTACGATTTTCTGCCAATCAATATCACGACCTAGTGACAAAAGCATTGCGTCTGTAAAACGGTGCTTTTGAATTGTCCTGTATCCTCTAATTGTAGAAGGGGATAATATGTTTTCTCGTGCTTCTATGTATTTGTCGATTGCCTGCGTTAAGGTGACCGCCTTTTTTGCTTCCGCTGCTTTTTCACGCTTTCCAGCCAGATATTTAGCTTTTATGACCTGCGCTGCGCGAATGCACTTCTTTTCTGTCGTTTCCGTGATACTGACCCCTTCGCCACCAAGCCGCAGATAAATATACCAATTGCCGGATGACAGCTTCCGGGGTTTTGGGACTTTCATGAGTTACACTCCTTTATATAAAAGATTTTCTAGGAAAGACTCCACGAGATGGTGAATGTCTAAAGCGCAACAGTGTATTGACAATGTAGAAACAGCGTATTATAATATAGAAGAAAGGAGCGTGTATATTATGGCGCAGACTACAGTAAGTGTACGAATGGACGATACCTTAAAAAAGGACTTTGATAACGTTTGCAATGACTTGGGCTTATCCATGACAACGGCCATTACCATGCTTGCAAAAAAAATGACACGGGAAAAAGACTGCCTTTTGAAGTGTCTGTAGATCCATTCTATTCAGATGAAAACATGGCAAGGCTTAAGAAGTCTATTGCGCAAATGGAGGCTACCGGTGGCACTGTTCATGAGGTAGACTTAAATGATTAAAGCATGGACAGATGAGGCATGGGAAGATTTTGAGTATTGGACAAAACAGGACAAGAAAACTTTCAAGCGTATCTTACAGTTATTGAAGGATATTGATCGCAACGGTTATGAGGGCATAGGGAAACCCGAAAGGCTAAGCGGCGACCTGTCTGCATATTGGAGCAGAAGAATAGACGACGCAAATCGTATTGTCTACCGTATAGATGGAGATATCATAAAAATTGTACAATGCGGTTCCCATTACAGAGATAATTGACAAACCTCACACGACACTCCTCCCGGCTTTAGCCGTGGGGAGTGTTATTGTTTTGCACATTTCAATCCACAGTACTTCAGCGGGCGCCGACAGTCAGCGCACAATAGAATAGCTCGGTCGTCGCTCTAATGCCGGGGCTTTGGGACTTTCATTGTCGACTTCTTTCTCAAAGTAAAATTTTTTTCATTTTCCTATTTACAAGACAGAACATCTGTTCTATAATAGCTATATCACGACAACGAAATATTAAAGCTATTGAAAAATTTCCAAATTTTACAGTATTGGTTTTAGTATTGCATTTTTGTCAAAATCTGTCGTATTATATAATTATTAAGACGTATTAAACAAATAATAAAAAAGGAGATGAACTGATTTTATATAGAAACTAGCAACCAGCTAGTAGGGGGCGTTAACCAATTCATTTTAGGGGTGATTAAAATGGTTTTGAAAAAGTGGTAGGATAAGCAATCGACGATCGGTGAAAAGGACATTTTATATAAAGGCACCACAAGGTTTTGCTCGTCGTCACAATACTAAGGAGGCAACGATGCGCGAAAAGATTATCAGTTTATTGTACTTAGCGTCAGAAAAGAGCTTTCCTCCATATACCGTTTTCTAGTAGAAATATTAAGGCTGGGTTAACCCCCAGCCTTATTTATTTGCCTGCTCGTCTGTTGTCTCAAGCTGATCGGCCACAATGCCAATAACTATCTTTTCGAGCAGTTTCCACTCGTCATTGGACAAACGCGCTAATACGGAAACAAAACGCTGCTTAAAAAGAATCCTCTTCCTCGCTCAGTATGCGGCCGGCAAATGCGGCGATTTCATCGCTCCTGGTTGTTATAGCGAGCATTTCGCCCTCGCCTGTCCGCAACCATTTTTCACTGCAATGGAACTCGCGGCAGATCAGGGACACAACAGCGTCACTTGGCGAACGCTTACCGGTTTCATAACCAGCTATATTATTCCGTGCAATTTTTAATCTATCAGCGAACTCCTGCTGCGTTAATTCATAGAATTTACGCAGTTCTTTTATTCTTTCATACAAGATAACACCCCCCCATCTGTTCTTTAAGATATCACAAGAAAAAAAGTATGTCAATATAAAAAGTTGCATTGCCACAAAAAAAAGTGTTGACAAATGATTATAAGCCACATATAATAGTGGCATAGAGACAACACGGCTTTGTGTTATCAATAAAGAAAAGGAGGATAACACAAATTTCGACAAAGGTATTGACCTTTGTCAAAAAGAAACCCGCGCCCCTGAGCGGGACGCGGAGAGTGTCTAAACTATTGGTAGTACGCCAATCTTACGGTGCTAGTCAAATTCATAGAAATTCTCTTCTGGATGCAGAATTTCCTTACCAGGTTGCGTAAAAGAAGAACGAGACTGAACCGCTATGCGTGCAAGACCATCGGAGATACCATAGGTTTTTGTGACGCTATATATTTTACCTGTATCAAGATCAACTATAAAAAACGAATTTTCACCAGCTGGAACCGTTTCTATCCGATATTTTGTATTTCCACTCGTTTTCTCAATTGCGTCAACGATTCCCTGATACATAGGCGCTATATCTGAGGAAATGACATCGGTGAAATCTGAAATATCAGAGGAAACAGCCTCAGAAAAATATGATAGGGCAGAGGAAAAATTGCGGAGTTCGCCCGATGTTTTATAAAGCGGATAACTCAGCATGGCGACACATAGAAGAGCAGTTGCGCAACACAAGATTGTTTTCTTCATGTTATTTCCCCATTCTTACACTGGCGGCTTACATTTCGAGCACGCCGTATAGCCACGGTCCTTAGCGGAGGATAGCGTCGTCTCAATTTTGCTTTACGTAAATACTGGCAACCATCGCGGTGATATTTCTCGCCGCTCTTTGTGACATAGACGGTCACGGAATCAGGTTCGGGATCGGCTTCGGTTCGGTTTGTGGTTCGGTTGGCGCCGTGTCTTTGGAGTCCGAAGGGGTTTCCGTGCTACTGCCACTAGGTGCTGTATCTCCCGAGACGCGATTTTTCAAACTTGCGGCAAGGTTTTCATCTTCGTCCTGCTTATCCGGTGTATCGCCGTCAGCTGCCGCTAGTCGGTTGGCCAGCTCTTCCTGAAGCTCACCAATAGAGGCTCTTCGCGAAGGTGCATAAATCGAAGCTCGGGAAAGGGACGCAGACGAACCAGTTCGCGGATACCTTCTCCGACGACAGCCTGGGGGCGATGGAGAGCGCCATGCAGGACTTCCGCGGCGACAACGGCGAGATATTGGACGTTGCGCCGGACACCATCGTCATTCCGAACGTGCACGCCCTCAAAAAGGCAGTCTTTGCGGCTATCGGCGCGGACCGCGATCCCGCCACGGCTAATAACGGCTTCAACTATCAGTTTGGCCGCTGGAATGTGATCGTCTGGCCGTATCTCAACGAGTTCCTCGCGTCGGGCGCGACGCCGTGGCTTCTCGTTGACAGCCGCTATAACAAGGAGTACGGCGGCGGGGTGTGGTTTGACCGCACGGCGCTTGAGGTTCGTTCCGCACTGAACGAAAACAACGACGCAAACGTCTGGCGCGGCTATGCGCGTTTTACGGCAGGCTTTAACGACTGGCGTTTCGTGGCGGTGGGCGGCGTTACGGGCGGCACACAGCTGATCGGGTCGTAATGGAAAACGCCGGGCGGCGGCACTTTGCCGTCTGCCCGGCGCTTTTTGCTTGTAGGAGGGCACATATGACACTGAAACAGGTCATGGACTATATCGACGACATCAAGCCGAACGCGTTTTCAGACGCCACCAAGACAGTGGCTCTCGGAGTGCGAGGGCTACATCCAGACGGAGATCCTGCTGCTGGCTGGAAGCGAGACGATTGTATACGACGCGGAGGCCGACCGGAACACGGAACTTCTGGTGCGTCCGCCGCACGACAAGGTGTACGGCGCATACCTCGGCGCGATGGTGGACTTCGCAAACGGCGAGTATCAGAAGTACGAAAACGCCATGCAGCTGTATAACGCGTATCTCGCGGAGTTTGCGCGCTGGTTTATCGCGCGCTACTGTCCGGCCGACGGCGAACGGGCGCCGGAGGGCGCGTACGTCTCGGCGTACGGGATCGCGGTGAAGCACGGGTTTCCGGGGACGGAGGAGGACTGGCTTGCGTCCTTGCAAGGCGGGCAGGGCGCGCCGGGTCCGCAGGTGAGCGCGGCGAGCCAGGCCCGAAGGGCGACGCTGGCGCGATTTACACGCCGTCCGTCTCGCCCGAGGGCGTGCTTAGTTGGGAAAACGATAGCGGCCTTGCAAACCCGGCGGCGGTGAGCGTCCGGGGCGTGCCGGGGAACAGGGGCCGCGCGGTGAGACTGGTCCCGCAGGAGAGCGGGGACCGAAAGGCGATCCGGGAAAGGATTTTCAAATTCTTGGGTACTACCAGACGCCGGCGGCGCTGCAAAGCGCGGTGACGTCCCCGGCGGCGGGCGACGCCTACGGCGTGGGAGCGTCCGCGCCGTACAGCATTTACGTTTACGACGCGGTAGGCGGTGCGTGGGTGAATAACGGCACGATCCAGGGTCCGGCAGGTCCGAAGGGCGACCGTGGCGAACCCGGCGCGGCGTTTACCTACGAGGACTTCACGCCGGAGCAATTAGCGGCGCTGACGGGGCCGCAGGGTCCAAAAGGCGACACAGGCCCCGCCGGTACGCAGGGCGAGCAGGGTGAACCGGGCGCACAGGGTCCCGCGGGTCGAAGGGCGACACGGGTGCGACCGGCCCGCAGGGTCAAGGGTGATCCCGGCCCCGCGGGGGTCGAATGAGATCACAACGGCGACCGCAACGACGCTGACGGGGCTTTTGAAGGGAAGCGGCAGTACCGTTCAGACAGCCGTGGCGGGGACGGATTACGTCGCGCCGGTCTCTGGCACGGCGGGGCACGTTGTGGTGTTCGGCGCGGGCGGCGCGCTTGCGGACAGCGGACGCGCCGTCGGGGAGATCGGCGGCGGAGGCGGGTGGGTGCGGGCTTTGACGTCTTTTGCAAATTATAACAGTACGTTTTTCCCAACCGCCGATCAGGAATTTCCGCTATCGAAACCAATCAGATGTTGGACTATGGCATCATCGAGTTTCGACTGGACGTTTTTCAATGTCAGCGCGAACCCAAGCGGCCATTTAGGGTTTGCCATTATGAATGGGAAAACCAATTGGTGGGCGCTCTATCGGTTTCAGGCAATAACGGCGCGTATGTGACGTCTCGCTGCGTCATTTCACCGGGCGCTCGCGTTGCGTATTATTCAATCGGCACGGGTGTGCCGGGCGAGGCTATGACGGCGCATCAAGTCCCCGCTTATTCGTCCACCGCCGCCGGGGAAATTACGAAATTCGTAGTGACAAACGTCGGAATGGGGTGCGGCGGCTATTCCATTTCCTACAATCTCCTTGTATAAAGGGCCGTTTTGCCGTAAAAAGAAAAATGGAGAGGGAGAAACACATGGACGAATATAGAGGAAACAGCCCGTTTCGCGGATATTACCTCACGGCGTACGGCATTGCGGTGAAGCACGGGTACCGTGGGACGGAGGAAGAGTGGCTGGCGTCCTTAAAAAGGGCCTTCAAGGGGAGCGCGGGGAAAGGGCGAGAGCTTCCGCGTGTTGGGCATCTACCCGACGCTTGCGGCGCTTGCCGCCGCGGTCCCCGCGCCGGCCGTGGGCGACGCGTACTGCGTCGGCCAGGCGGCGGACAACAGCGCCTTTGTGTGGGACGGCGCGGCGTGGCGGGACGTCGGCCCGGTGCGCGGGGAGAAAGGCGAGCGCGGCGACATGGGCCCGAAGGGAGACACGGGAGAGACAGGCCCGGCAGGCCCGCAAGGCGCGTCATTTACCTATCAGGACTTTACGGCGGCGCAGCTCGCCGCCCTGACTGGCCCACAGGGTCGAAGGGGGACACAGGCGAACGCGGCCCGCAAGGTGTGAAAGGTGACACAGGCCCGGCCGGTGAGCAAGGGCCGAAGGGTGATACGGGTGCAACAGGTCCACAAGGTCCCGTCGGCGAGCAGGGTCCCCGTGGGGAAACCGGCGCGACAGGCGAGCCGGGGCCGAAGGGCGAACGTGGTCCTGCGTTTACTTACGCGGACTTCACCCCGGCGCAGCTTGCCGCACTGACTGGACCGCAAGGTCCAAAAGGCGATACAGGCGAACGCGGCGTCCAGGGTATACAAGGACCGAAGGGCGACACCGGCCCACAGGGTCCCGAAGGCCCAAAAGGGGACACGGGAGACACCGGCCCGCAAGGCCCGCAAGGTGAGACCGGTCCGGCAGGCCCAAAGGGCGAACCCGGAGAAACGGGTCCGCAGGGTCGAAGGAGACACAGGAGCGATTGGTCCTGTAGGGCCAAAAAGGTGACCAGGGTGCTACCGGCGAGCCGGGTCCACAGGGGCCGCGCGGTGAGCAGGGTCCCGCAGGAGAGCAGGGGCCACAAGGCAATCCTGGCCGAGACTTTCAAATCCTCGGGTACTACCAAACACTCGCGGCTTTGCAAGCGGGCGTGCCGTCCCCAGCGGCGGGCGACGCCTACGGCGTGGGAGCGTCCGCGCCGTACAGCATTTACGTTTACGACGCGGTAGGCGGCGCGTGGGTGGATAACGGCACGATCCAGGGTCCCCAGGGCGCAAGGGTGACACGGGCGCCGCTGGTCCGCAGGGCGCAAGGGTGATCCCGGTGAGCCTGGCGCGACAGGCCCGAAGGGAGACGTAGGCCCTACCGGCCCGCAAGGTCGAAAGGCGACGCAGGCGAACCGGGCGCGGCTTTACCTATGCGGACTTTACGGCAGAGCAGCTCGCCGCGTTAAAGGGCGAGCGGGGAGAAACCGGCCCGAAAGGCGATACGGGTGCAGCCGGTCCGCAAGGACTAAAGGGTGAGCCGGGCGAGACGGGGGCGCAAGGACCACAAGGCGACACTGGCCGGTCGGGCCACAAAGGCCCGAAGGGTGACGCGGGAGAGCGGGGTCCGCAGGGCATACAGGGTCCGGCAGGTGCGGACGGCGCGGCAGGACCGAACGAGGTCACGACGGCGACCGCGACGAACCTGTCGGGCATCCTCAAGGGGCAACGGAGCAGCGTTACGGCGGCCGTGGCCGGGTGGACTACGCGGCACCCGTGCGAGATATCACGGCAACGCTGACGGTCGCCGGATGGACGGGCGACGCCGCGCCGTACACGCAGACCGTGACCGGGCTTGCAGGCGTGACCGCGGCAAGCAAGCTTGAAATCGGGCTGGCAGAAACAGCCACGGACGAGGAATACGAAGCATCGGTCAACGCAAAGCTCCGCGCCGTGTCAAGCGGCAGTGGCAGTGTGACAGTGAAAGCGCACAGCGTTAAACCAGCAGTTAACATACCGATTCTAATAAGGGTGGTGAGTTGACGTGGGCATTCTATCTAGATTCCCCGGAGGTGTCCGGCACCGCCTCAATCAATTCTTTTTAGAAGGAAAGAGCGCGTCAGCACCATATACGGAATTGCTTTTGGTAACGGCAATTTGTTGCAGTTGGAATAAGGCTCGGCATCGTATAAGCGCAGACGGAATTAACTGGTTTGTTGCAACAACGCCATCTGCTTATACCAGTGTTAGTTTTCGAAGCGTCGCTTTTTGGGAATGGCAGGTTTGTTGCAATTGGATATGAGAGCGGCAAAGACGCGCCATAACCAGCACAAACGGCACGAGCTGGACGAGGTGTTACACTTTCAAAAAGACGCTTATTGGCATGGTATCTGTTATGGAGGCAATCAATTTGTTGCCGTAGGATGGGGGTGCGCGGCATACAGCCCTGACGGAATAACATGGTATAATTCTTCGGCAATTAACGCCTATGCCTATTTGGCAAGTTACTTATAACGGCAGCAAATATGTTGCGGTGGCACATGTCACAACAGTGGTGGCGTAATGCCTGTGTCATGACAGCACTGACGGTATCAACTGGATTGCAGTGACGCCGCCAGATGCATTTAAAACTTACGAATTTTATGGGATTGCTTATGGGAAGGAAGATTTATCATGAGTCGGATATCCATCTTCAAACATAAGCAAAGTTATGACGAGCACCGACGGTGTATTGTGTGGGAACCGCTTATAATGCCATACGCCGGAAAAATGGCGCACAATCGCTTACGCGGATGGAATCTTTGTTGCAACGTGCACTTCCAGTACAAATGACGCTAGCCGGATCGTAGTAAGTTCATACGGAACGTCATGGGAAGCGCTTACATCACCACGCACTTCGTATTACGGAATTGGCTATGGCAACGGACGGTTTGTTGTAGGCGGCTCCCTTGGGTATACGGCCTATAGTGTTTAAAAGAATGGAGGAAAAACGGGAATGTCAAAATATATTGTCATACATAACGGCGCTGAAATTCGCCATATTGAACAGATTGGCCATGACTTTACGGCACAAGATGTCCTAGTAATAGATGAAATCCCGAAAGCGCATCCGCCGGAAGGAATGCGGGAAGGTTAACGTGGAATGAAACGGACGGCCTGCACTATGCATACGAACCGGAACCCGAGCCGGGAATCCCGGAGGACACCGCGTTAAAGCGGATCGTGGGAAGCGGTGTGACGCTCGAACGAGATGTAGATGCAATTCGCACATTGATCGAGCAGGGGCAGGCCGGGCTTGACGATCAGACCGCAAGCCGTGCGCCGTCACTCTCGCGCGGGCTGACCGGCGACGGCAGCCTTATTCCCGCCGGGACGCGCATCAACTGGCGCGGCGTGTTAAAGCGTGCGGCGGTAGACCATGACACTGCGCAGAACACGCCGGACGCGGCCCCTGTGCTCTGGGAGGATATCCTGTACCGCGACGGCTTCCGCATCATACCGGCGGTTATTACGCCCGGCACGGCGTTTGCGCGAGACGAGCTGGGCTGGTGGGGCGACACCTGTACCGTTCCGTCTACGACGGCGCGAACGTTTGGACGCCAGAGCAGAACCCGGCAGCATGGGAGGTGATAACATGACGGAATGGGGAGTCGTCACGGTCATAATCGCGCTGGGCGGCTTTGTGCTGGCCATTGTCGCGCCGGTCATCAAGCTGAACACCACGATCACGCGCCTGACGACCATCGTTGACCGCCTGCAAAGTCGCAGGACGATGCGAGCATCAAAAACACGGAAAGTCACCGCCGCCTGTGGGAGCACAATGCCACGCAGGACAAGCAGCTAACCGACCACGAACGGCGTATTACCGCCGTGGAACATAGGGAGTAAGGGATATGAAGAAACGCGAGACGTCGAAGACGCTTGCGGGAGCCATTATCGCGGGGGATATCCTGCTGTCGCTGGCGACGCTCGGCGTGACGGTGCTCGCCGTGCTGCGGGACTTTTCAGGCGGCCTGCCGTACCTGGTGAGCTTGATTGGCGTGTATAACGTTGCGACGGGGTACGTGCTGGGGAAGTATTTCGACAAAAGCCGCGCGGAGAACACCGTGGGCGGGATTGTATATGAAACCGCGCTGCAAGGCGTGAAACGGGACGCATAGGGGCGTGGCATAAAAAAAGACTGTTCCCTATGAAAGGAACAGTCTTATTGCATATAACGAAGCATCTGCACCAGATATTTTTCGTCAATAAAAGCCTCATCCCTGTCGAGCGGCCTTTTATCAAATTCAAAAAATCCGTTATCCTGATAAAATTGTATCAGTTTGGGTTTGTCCTCGCACTCTAAGTATACAAAGCGGCCTCTAATTCGAGCTGAATATATTTTACCTTTCACATGCTATATCCAGCAGCTCATCGCCGCTTATCAACTTATGATAGCCGTTTGAAAAGTTTTTACCCAACTGTGCAATAAGCGGCGCAGACAAATAATATGTTTTCGTCCGTTTATCAAATACGGAAAAACGACTGATTCGTTTCCTGACTCTGGATGTAATATTACCATCAGCGGCGGATACGGATATGTATTTATTGGCTAATGTAAAATAGGCAACCAACACCCATTCTTCCTTATATGACGCAAAGACAAGATGTGTCTGTGACAGGCCCTGCCTTGAAAACTCGATGGCTTTATGCCTTAAGAAAATTTCAACGTCGGAATTTAGCGGGCACGAAAAACTGGAGAGAATGTCTTTGTAACATCCTCTCCAACTTCCTCCAACAGCTGCATCAAATTGACCAGTTTAAAACCCCTCATGTTCTCTTTTGAACATATCTTGGATTTCTTCTTTTTGTTGCGGTTGTAACCGGTCTGCTATAAGATATTTCCTTTCTGCGTCTGGCACATGCGTTTTCGAGCGCATACGCCAAATTTGCCGCAGATTTCTTATTCTTAATGTGGACGGTTTTCAAAATGCTTTTTGGTTGCCATAAAAATTCCCCTTGTCCACACATCGCTTACTTACACACCAATAGTATATGATGTTTCAGCCCAAAAGTCAACACCAAAAAATGTAAAACAGAGATGAAAATTATGATTCAGGACATTTCGTAACATACCCTGATAACACAGTAGTTAAACAGGCTGTTTTTGCAAATAGTTTCGAGGTTTGGCAATCAAAAAATAACAGGAGGGTACATATGAAAAGCAACATTCTAAAAAGGCTGGGGACGCTTCTCTCGGTCAAGTCCATCGTGACGCTGGCGCTGACCGGAGTGTTCGCCTACATGGCGTGTACGGGGCAAATCAGCCAAGACTTCATGACGATTTACGCGGTCATCATTGCGTTCTATTTCGGCACGCAGTCGCAGAAGCTTCAGGACGCCGTGGACGGCGGGCGGAGAAATGAATCTAATAATTAAACAACTGCTGACGCCGTATAACTACACCGCCCGTCCGGCGGGCGCGAGACAGATCAAGTACATCGTCTGGCATTACTTCGGCGGGCTGGGAACGGCGCAGGCCGTGGCGCAGTATTTCGCCTCGCGCTATCTAGGTGCCTCGGCGCACTACGCGGTGGACGGTCGGACACCGTTTGGCAATCGGTATTGACAAAAGGACGTCGCCTGGCACTGCGGCACGAGCGGACGGTATGATCACCCGGACTGCCGCAATGCAAACAGCATCGGCATTGAGATACGCCCCGGCAAGCTTGACTGCGGTTCGATACAGGCGAGCGACAGGGACTGGTACATCACGCCGGAAGCGGAGGCGCACGCGATTGAATTGACGCGGTACTTAATGAAGCGGTACAACATCCCGGCGGATCACGTGATACGGCACTATGACGTGACGCACAAATATTGCCCGCGTCCGTATCTGGGCGACGACGTGAACGCCTACTACGGTACGACGGGCAATGCACAGTGGGAGAGGATACAGGCCATATTAAACGGAAGGAGGAACTGGACATGACGAAAGAGGAACTTTTGAGCGTCGCGGGGACGGGGACAAACCGTCCGATTGGGCGCGTGAAGCGACTACGCGAGTAAAGGAAAATGGCATCGTAAACGGCGACGGCGAGGGCAACTACGGCTGGGACAGGCCGGTTACACGCGAGGCACAGGCCGTCATGATGTGCAACTTGGAAGATCATATCATGGGTGAGATAAAGGCATACATAGACAAAAAGCTGAAAGAGTATCTCGGGAAGTGAACGACGAAAAAGGGCCGCGCTTATGCGCGGCTCTTTCCCTATAAAAACCTTGGCGAAAGGAGGATAAAGAAACCGTGCCATCCAACTTACAATTTGCGGACAGCGCGTTTCCGAACCTGACGGCGGAACAGTCGCAGGAGGAAAAACGCGCGTCATCCTCAATTATCTCTACATGTTGCTCGAGCAGCTCCGCTACTCCTTCGGGAACCTCAGCGCGAAGAACTTTAACGACGCGGCGCTTGAGGAACTCGTAACGCTCATCCGGGGAGCCGGTCTACGTGCAGCTCTCCGGACCTTGAAGGAAACCTGTCGTCGCTCTCCCTGGAGGCGGGGCTGCTTGCCTCGCGTATCTCGGACGCGGAGGAAATATCTCGGCACTGACGCAGACCGCCGGGGGCTAACGAGCCGTGTTTCGAATGCGGAGGGCAGCATCTCGGACGCTTTCGCAGACGGCAACGGCACTCAGTTCGCGGATCACGAACGCCGAGGGAAACGTCAGCGCCATCGCGCAAACGGTAGACTCTATTTCCCTCTCTGTGGTCAACGGCGAAAACTCTTCGTGGATATCCCTGACGAAAAACGGCGTGGCGGTGTCCTCGCAAACCATCCAGATGACCGGGTTTGTGACGTTCTTCTGCACTGGGCGCGCCGGGCATGACGACGATTAACGGCGACAATATCGTGACCGGCACGATCACCGGCACGACGTTCTTATCCGTTGCCAACGTTGCTGGGCAGTACGGCTATAAAACCGTCAGAATTTCCGATGGAGAGATTGTATTTGGCGCAACCACAGGGCCGGTAACCTGGATCGGTGAGACTATATTTGGAAAAAATCTATACGGATACGAAGTCCAATTCGGATGGGCAAGCCAGATTCTATATTGAAACGCCTGCCAGAAGCCTCTTAAAGCTCGGTTCCGGCGGGAACATGTCGATCGACGCGGCAAACGGCTATAACGTATATATTGGCACACAGGACGGCACGCGGCAGACAATCCATATTGGGAAGGGCGACAGTATCGTAAACCTAAACGGCACCGTCAACCTAAACGGCACGGTGTATGTAAACGAAACAAAAATTTCCTAAAGACGGAAGGACCGGCGGCTGTCCGGCTTTCCTATGCAATATAAGGAGGAGCATATGACACTACTGGAAGCGGTGAGCGCGTACCTGGCGGCGGAGAGCCTGATGCGGGAGCCGTGCGCGTACGAGACGGCGGCGGCGCTCGTGCTGCTGCGCGCGGACGGCTGCGGGAGCTCGCGGACTACTACCTCGAGGAGGAACGCAAGCTGATCGCGGCATACGCCGCGCGAGAGGCGGACGGCGCGGTGAAGTTCTCAGGCACGGGTTTCCTCTTCGAGGGACCCCGCGCGCGCAGGAATACGAGGAGAAACGCCGCGCGCTGGGCGGCACGGAGGTGGACGTGTCCTTTGAGAAAATCCACGCGGCCCCGCCGGAGCGCCTGACGCCGGCGGCTTTGGAGGCGCTCGCGCCCTTCATCGAATTCGAGGCGGCGTGATGGACGGCTGCTTGAAAAAGACCGCGCGGCGCTAGGCCGTGCGGGGAGAAAAACGGGCCGGAGGGCCTAATGAAACGGGGTGGACAGAATGCTGCCGGGGATGAAATACGCGGACGGAATGAAGAAAAGCGTGCAGACGGCGTTCGGCGGCTACGACCACCGGCGCGCGCGCGGGCGAGGGCGCGCTCTACGACATGGAAAACCTGACGTCCGCCGAGCTGCCGCTTTTATCCGCGCGGCGGCCGCGCCGTCTCGTGCGCGAGCTTGCAAAAGCCGAACGGCTTCACGGCCTGCGACGGGCTTTACTGGGTGGACGGCACGGGCTTCTATAAAGACGGCGTGCAAAAGGGCACGGTGTCGGATAGCCGCAAGACCTTCGCGGTGCTGGGCGCATACCTCTTGATCTTCCCGGATAAGGCATATTACCACAGGGAGACGGGCGTGTTGGGAGTCTCGAAGCCACATGGACGGGCAATGTGACGTTTGCAGACGGTACGCTTTACGGGGAGTCCGCGGCGGGCTGCTGCATTGTGACGACGGGAACCGCCTTCCCCTTCGAGGTGGGGGACGCGGTGACGGTCACCGGGTGCGTGACGCATCCTGAAAACAACAAAACGCCCGTCGTGCGCGAAAAAGAGCGCCGACGGGAAAACACTAACGTTTTATGAAAACTGCTTCACGGTGGGCGCGGAGAGCGGAGCGGTGACGCTCTCGCGCGACGTGCCGGACATGGACTATGTGTGCGTGAACGAGAACCGGCTGTGGGGTTGCCGCGGCGACACGGTGTACGCCTCGAAGCTCGGGGACCCGAAGAATTTTAATGTATTCGAGGGCCTTTCAACGGACAGCTACGCGGCGGACGTGGGCAGCGCCGGGGATTTCACGGGGCCTGCGCGTTTCTCGGCTACCCGTGCTTTTTCAAGGAGGCGCACATTTATAAGGTGTACGGCGACCAGCCCTCGAACTACCAGGTGATGGCCTCGGCCTCGCTCGGCACGTCGGCGGGGAGCGGGGCGAGCTTCGGCGTCGCGGGCGAGATTCTTTTACCTCGCGCGCGGGCGTGGTGGCGTTTTCCGGCGGCGTGCCGGAGAACCTTTCGGCGCCCTTTGGGGACGTGCGCTACCGAAACGCCGTGGGCGGTTCGGACGGCGTGCGCTATTATGTCTCGATGGAGGCGTACACCGGCGCGCGGTCGCTGTTCGTCTACGACACGCGCTACGCCGTGGCACCGGGAGGACGGGTTCGACGCGGTGGCGTTCGGCTGGCAGGACGGGCTTTACGCGCTCGCGCGCGACGGCGGGCTGTGGCTGCTTACGGCGGCGAACGCGGACGCGACGGCAGAAACGACGAACGTCGTGACGGCGGGCAGCGCAAAAAATAGCGCGACGGCAAACGGCGTGGAGGAGACGGTTTCGAGCTTCGCGGAGTTTGCGGACTTCACGGAGGGCGCGCCGGAGCGCAAGGGTGCGGGGAAACTGGAACTGCGCATGGAGCTTGTGGCGGGGAGCCGGGTGACGGTGCGAATCCAGTACGACTCCGACGGCGTGTGGCACGACGTAAGGACGCTGGAAGCGTCGCGCAAGCGCAGTTTCCTCCTGCCCGTGATCCCGCGCCGCTGCGACCACTACCGGCTCAGGCTCGAGGGCCGCGGCATGTGGCGGCTTTATTCCCTCGCAAGATCTTTTTTTATACCGGCAGCGATTTGCATTAAAAAAAACCGGCAAGCATTCCTTGCCGGTTTCCTAGTTACCCCACACGGTTTTTCAGGATGACGTCGTGTTCCTCCACACGCTCTCAATCCGCCTGACGTCTTCCCATAAGTAATTGATGTTGGTCTTAACCTCAACCATATCAGCCTTGAGCCCTGCGACGTCTGTTTTAAGCTCGGCAACGTCGGTTTTGAGCTCCGAGATATCGGTTTTCATGGACGAAATATCATACTGGATCGCACCCAACATTTCAAGAATCTTTTCCTCGTTATTCATGCCGTTCACCCCGCAGTCGACAAAAGATAAACTCATTATATCGAAACGACGGTGGAAAGTCAATGGCGACATCAAAAGAAAGTCAGGAGGCCTACTATGGCAAATTACACTTACGACGATTTCCTAAAAGCCGTGCAGAGCGCGGGACTATCCGGCGGGTTTTCCGACGCGGACCTGCGTCTTGCACAGCAGAACCCGGCGGCGGGCATGAGCATCTTAGACGCCAAGCGCCGCTTTCAGGGCGCGGCGACGGAGGCGGAACGCCTACAGGCGAACGCCGCGGCGGAACAGGTGCGCTCGAGCTACGGCGGCTATACGGGCGGCGCGGACGGGAGCGGGTACACGCTCGGGACGCTCTCGCCCTCGTCTTTCCCCCAGCAGACGGCCCCGAGCTACCAGAATAACTACCAAAACGACATCCAAAACCTCTACGAGCAGCAGCTGAACTACGGCGGCTACCAGAACACCGCGCCGCGCCCTTCCTACGAGAACCGCTACGACGCGCAGATCGACGGCCTTGTCAACGCCATGCTGAACCGTCCGGACTTCTCCTACGACCCGGCGGCGGACGACCTCTATTCGGCGTACCGCAAGCAGTACCTGCGCGAGGGAAAGCGCGCGACGGAGGACACGCTGGGCGCGGCGTCGGCGGCGACGGGCGGCATCCCGTCCTCTTACGCGGCGACGGCCGCCTCGCAGGCGGGCGACTACTATAACGCGCGTCTCACGGACAAAATCCCGGAGCTTTACCAGCTTGCCTATCAGAAATACTTAAACGACTTCTCGCTCGACCAGTCGAAGCTCGCGGCCGTGCAGGGCGTGGAGCAGGCGGACTACGCGAAATACTTAAACGAGCTGTCGCAGTATAATGCCGACCGCAACTTTGGCTATAACGCCTGGGGCGACGGCTACAACATGCTTGCGAACAACCTCGCCTCCGCGCGGGACATGGAGCAGACGGACTACCAGAAGTACCTAAACGACCTCGCGCAGTTTAACACAAACCGGAACTTTGACTACGTGGTGCTGACGGATGAAATCAACAAGCAGGGCGCGGATTGGGAACGGCAGTACACCCTCGCCCAGCTTGCGGCCGCGGCGGGCGACCTCTCCTACCTCCAGCGCATGGGCATCGATACGAGCAAGTATCCCACGTCCGGCGGCGGTTCGGGATCGGGCGGATGGGACGGCACGTTTACAGACGCGGACGTCCTGGCTGCAATGATCTCAGCGCGCAGCGGTAAGGGCAGCGAAAAGGACTACGAGATTCTGTTAGCCGCGGGTTATACACCGGAGCAAATCTTTGAAGGAATAGACGGTATATTGCCTTCGGGCTTTATGAGCTCATTTTACCGGAACCGGCGGGTACGGGCACGTTTTCCGGCGCGTCCCTCACCAACCCGGCGCTAGGCACGGGCGCGAGCGGAGACCGGGTGGTGGACAACTACGTACAGAGTAAAAAGCAGTCCGGTTTTAGGCCGGCCGATGTTGCGGCGGAGGTACGGGAGTTGAACGGGACAGGACGGATCAACGAGCGGCAAGCGTCGCAAATTTTAGGAAGGCTTGGTATCCCGGTTTATCAAAAGTGAAAGTGAGGAAAGATTACCATGCCTATTGATTATGACCGCATCATGCTAACGTACAAAAAGAAGCCGCAAGCGGGCAGCACAAATACGGTCGGTTCCCAAAACAGGACGGCCGTAAGCACCTCCCAGCAGGGAGGCGGGATAGACTGGGATAGAATCATGCAGGAATACGGCATGAGGACACCCAAGGCCGGAACGGGCAGTACGCCGCCGCTGGAACGTGGCATATACGCGCCCAAACTCCCCGGTGGCACGCTGGCCGTACCGGCACGCAGCGCAGGACGGTTCAGATGGCGGCGCTTTCCGGTGGCAACGGCTATACTACCGAGGCTTATGGAGAAAGCCTGAAAAAGCGGATCGCCGAAATCAACGAGCACTTGACGGTCTATGCAAACCGTGGGCGTATTGTGGGACAGGTTGCGACGAAAGCCGACGCGGACGCCTGGACAGCCCAGAAAAAAGCTCTTGAAAACAGAGTACGCCGCATGGGAACGGGGTATGTACGCGGCCGGGCAGGAAAAGGCACTCTCGGCCCTCCCGGACGAGGACTTGAAGCTGATAGACCGTTATTTGGACGAAACAGTTTGCGGCCAACCCCGTTCAGACGACGCTGGACCCTTTGGGCGTCTCAGACAGTGACAGCGCGACGTACCGCAAACTTTTGCAGAAGTATGGCCGGGACAAGGCCCGGAGCCTGATCGAATACCGGGAACAGCAGAAAAATGAGTCGCGGCAGACAGCAATAAACAAGACCGTCGCGGACTATGCATCAAGCAGGGGCGTGGCAGGCCGTGGCGGCCTCCGCCGCGTCCATTGTGACAAACGCGCTTTCGACTCCCGGCATGATCGCTTCGGCTGTAAAGGCCGGGTGAGTCAAATAGCCATGCGAGGGTTGATATAAATAACCCTCTAAACACTATGCAGAACTTCACGCGCTCATCGCGCGGCGGTGTATCGAGCGCGATACTGGGCGGAGACCCGGAAAAACGCGCCCTTTGGACGGCAGGCGGGCAATCTGCTCTATCAGACGCTGATGAGCGGGCTTGATTCCGCCGTCGCCATGACGATAGGCGGAAAATCCGCGAACTATCTGCTCGGTGCAACGGCGGCCACAAACGCCATGCAGGATATCACGGAACGCGGCGGCACGCTCGAGCAGGCCGTGACAGGCGGCATTGCGGCGGGCGTATTTGAATGCATTTTTCGAAAAGTATTCCATCGGTAACTTTATAAGCTGAAAGAAACCGCCAACGTCCGGGGTATCAAGGACCTTCTTTTAAACATGGGGAAGTCCGCGCTTGTGAACGCAAGCGAGGAGGGCGCGACGGAGCTTAGCAAACGTCCTGTACGACTCGATCATGCTCGGGGATATCTCGAATGTTTCCATCCGCCTGCGCGAGCTGATGGCGGTGGGCATGACGGAAAGCGAGGCAAAGCGCGCGATGGCGGCGGAGCTGGGCGCACAGATTGGAGAAAGCGCCCTGTCCGGCGCGCTGATGGGCCTGTTCTTCGGCGGCGTGGGAAGTTTAGAGAACTATGTGCGGGGCAGCCGCGCGTCGTCCGGGAGCACGGAAAGTCCCGGCGTGAATGTTAGTAAGCCTACCGCGCTCGACGAAGAATCACTCGTGGGGCCGCGCCCCATCACATTGCCGACAGCGGAGGAAGTCATGAACCGCCAGGCCGCGCGGAATACGGACGTACAATATAGTCTGGAAGAGATTGACGGACGTATCATGCCGGTCATCGACACGAAAAACGATACCAGAAAGTTTGACGCTGCTGAAACCTATTTGAAAACGCTGGTCGATACGCAAAATCCTTTTGCAACGATCCTCTCCGACGCCAACCCGTATATATCGGTAAGGATTTACCGGGTGAGTACAGAAGCTCGGAAAATACAAAAGGTATGAATGTAATCCTTCGCAGAGTAAAAATGCAGGCGGCAACCAACCTTGATGAAATGCTGCTGCTTGCGGAAAACGGCGAGTGGCGCGAAAATGTAAAAGCAAAGCACAGCAAAGACGCCGCAAACGGCTGGTACCGGTATGATACAGAATTTGCGATCCCTGGGAAAAATATAAAAGGGGAAGCATATAATTCCATTTACAGCGGAACACTTTTGATTCGAAACGACGCAGACGGAAAATCTTATCTTTATGATCTTTTGGACATAAAAAGAAAAGAAGACCGTTGCCGCTCCAGCCTCTTCCACCGCCAAAAGACGGTCAGAGGTGTCGGAGCAGGTGCCCTCTTCTACTACCGAGAGTGCTAACACCGCTCCATCCTCTGATACTGCAAAAATGCAGTCAGAGTTAAATGAGTCGATCCGGTCTTCTTCTGACCCCACGATATCACAACCTGACACGGGTGTCAACCCCAGTATACGCAACCGTAACACAATTGATACAGTCGCCGGTCCGCGTCCCATCACGCTTCCAACCGCAGAGGAAACCATGAACAGGCAGAGCGTGCAACAAACGCAGCCTCCCTTGCCGCAAGTACCGGGTATGCTGCCGACCGCAGAACAGGAAATGATCCAGCGGAGAGCGAGGAGCACCGAGCCACTGCCTATCACGCTGCCGGGAGGACTTGACAGCCGGACGGAAACTGCCTATGATGAAAGCAATCATACTATAACAGGAGGCGCCACTTATGACGGACAAACGCGAAGAGCAGGAGACTTATTTGATGGAAGCCGCGAACGGGATGCTGGTGGAAGTACCGGCGGACAGGCTGGAATCCTGGCAGAAGGCGCAGGACGAAATCCGGCGCGGAACCTACAAGCCGGACGAGCAATTGCGCGACAAGATCGTATCAATGCTTTACGGCTCGAAAAAGTAAGTACCGCAAGCCTCGGCATAAAAAAAGGCACAGACGACGCAGTTGTCGCCGTATATCCCCAAACGCTGTGGGATCATGAAATGACGTCCACCGCCGCCCGGATTCGGGAGGAGAGCGGGTTGGACGTCATCTATTTTACCGGGAGTTTGCAGCTTGCCGCGGCGCGGCACAGCTTTGGCAAAAGGCGCGATCACAGACGGCCGTATTTATATCCAGGCGGATAACCCACAATATACGGTCGCGCAGATCGGAGATCACGAACTCTATCACCATATCGCAAGAAACAACCTGGGTCTGATTTACGCAATCCGCAAAGCGATCAGCGAACGTTATTCGAAACGGATTTTGAGAAGATCGTGTCCCGGTACATAGAGTCCTACTCCGGCGTATACGAGGGCGAAAACGCGCTGAACCGCATTTTTGAAGAGATATTCGCAGACGCCTACGCGGGGATCAACGCTTTCAGGGTAAAGGGCTACGCGGTATACGGATACCGTGCGCCAGATCACAGAGGAGCGCACCGGAGCCACGCCCATCAGCACGCGCGGCGAAGCGGAAACAGACGTCAGCTCGAAGAAAGCAGATCACGCGGAGAAATACGCGCCGCGCCTGCCCACGGCCGCGGACGACATTCGCTACTCCCTCACGAGCCCGCCCGAGCGCGGCGCACAGCAGGGGCACGCCGGATGCGCCCTACGACGATCGGGGCGAGCGCTGGGACGGTACGTTCCGCGAGACGGGCGCGCCTGCCGCCGTGCAGCCCATCGACATGGAGGCCGCAGACGCCGACGAACCGCCTCGCGCGGTGCTGCCGACGGTACAGGAATCGAAAAACCGTTTCCAGGTTTTGCGGGAGCAGTCCGCCGTACCACGAGAAGAACGCCTCGCGCGGCCGCTCGGGAGGACTTTACCGCAACCCCTGCAATCAACCGGCTGGGTATCCGGATTGAAGGCTCCGTCGCGGACTATGCAGGCGCGGAGGGACTGCGGCAGCGTGACGCGGCGGCGAAGAGCTTACGCCGTGAAATTGCGCGCGCGGAAAGACGGATGCGCGCCACAGACGCAGAGAAAAACTTCGCCTCCGGTATCACGGCAGGCGTTTATACAGCAGACGATATCCCGCGCTCTATGGATACGCAAAGGTGCTTGATCTGGCGGAATACTATATGGCGGAACGCGCCCTCGGCCTTGACATGATCCGGGAACGCCGGCGGGACATCAACGTGCAGCTCGATGAGCGCATGGATGCGCTGTTTCAGGACGCTGATAAATATAAACCGTCAAGCCCTGTGGCGCTCTACCACAACACGCCGCAGCGAAACATGCGGAAGATTTTTGGAGAAGAACTGGGGGAGCGTATCAACAGGGAGATCTTCGATCCGGTGGCGCGCAACGAGTCGGAACGGTTGCGTTTTGTCAACCGGCAGTTTGACGAGGTGCGTGCATTTGAGGATTCTAAGGGCCGTATGCGCGAACTGACACGCCAGGAAAGCGCGCTGGTACAGCAGGTCATCGAAGGCCGCGCGATTGCGGAGCAGGTCGCGGCCATGGAGATGGGAGAAGCGGTACGCCGTGCGGCGGAGGATGTGGCAAACGGCGGAAGCCTGGACGATACCGCGCGGGAACATCACCTATCGTTGGAAGAACGACGGACAGCTGAGAAATACAGTCGTTGGCTGGAAGCACAGAAGCTACTGCGTTCGGATAAGATTGACGCGGTGAAGATAGAAAACGCCGTGGCGAAGTACCGGGAACGATTTGACGCTTATTACGACGCGATCAACGATTTTCTTGTGGTGCACGGCTATGAACCCATCGGCTTTATCAAGGGCTATGCGCCGCATATGCAGGCCGCGGAGTCAAAGAAAACGCTCGAAAAGGCGCTGCAAAGCCTTTGGTATCAGACAGACGTGTCGGCGCTTCCGACCTCAATTGCGGGCCTTACGAGTGAATACAAGCCGGGCAAAAAGTGGAACCCGTATTTTCTTTCCCGCGAGACGGATACCACTACTTATGATATTGTCTCCGCCTTTGAAAGTTACGTCAGTTATCTGTCGGACGTGCTCTACCATACGGACGATATCATGCGGCTGCGGCGCATGACACGGCATTTCCGCAAGGCGTACAGCCGGGAAGAGATTCGCGCAAAGCTTGACTGGCTGCGCACTTTACGAACTGCGCCCTCTGAGGACAAAGCGGCGTTCCTGCGGGCGGAGGGCAAGCTTGACCACAATTCCGTACTTTCGCAAAACGCGATTGAAAGTGCGCTGGATGATTTCCTCGAAGAGCAGCTCGGCATGATGAACGACAATACCAAATACGGGAACTTTGTGAGCTGGTTGGATAATTACGCGAATGTATTGGCGGGAAAGCAGAGCGTGGCGGACCGTGGGTTTGAGGCGGAATATGGGCGGACGGTCTTAAACTGGGGAAACCGCCTGACCCGTGCGTTTGCCCGCGCACAAGTAGCGGGAAACCTGTCCTCCGCGCTGAACCAAACGGCACAGCTGCCCATGATCTTCGCGGAAAACGGCGGCCGGAACACGGCGCGCGCGTTATGGGATATTGTGAGCGGGGAACATTCGCCGGGCGGGATTTTCCACGGAAAGCGATCTGCTTACGGGAAAGAAAGGTGTGCGCTATATCGTGCACACGCCCGGCGAGATGCTGACGACGGCCCTGTTCAAACCGGCGGAATTTGTGGACGGGTTTGTCTCCACAATCGCGGTGCGCGGCGCTTACTATAAAGCACTGAAGCAGGGAATGGATCATGCGCAGGCCATGCGAGCGGCGGATCAGTTCGGTACGGAAGTTATGGCGTCGCGTTTGAAGGGCGTGAAACCCACAGCCTTCGAGAGCAAAAATCCGCTTTCGCAGATGGTTCATATGTTCCAGATCGAGGCGATCAACAGCTGGGAACACATCCTGCGTGATCTCCCGCGCGATTTTCACCAGATCGCCGCGAAACAGGGTACGGGTAAAAAGCGGCGCTGGCGCTGGCGGGCGTGATCGTGAAAGCGCTGCTCTCCGCGCTTCTTCTAAACCGTGTGGCAGAGGAGCTTTACGGCGGCACGCCGGCGCCCTTTGATATCCTGGGGCTTACCGCAAACTTTATCGCATCTGGAGAGGGCCTTTCCACCAATGCGTATTTGCGTACGATGATCGATAACGCTTGGGGAGACTTATACGGGAGAGCGGCTTTTCGATACAGAAGAGCTCGACCCAAACCGTGCGTTTAATTGGGGAAGCGCGTTCAGTGATTTGTCTTATAATGCTATGAACGATGTCCCATTCGTACGAAATGTGTCCGGCCTCTTGGGACTGGGCGACCAGACGTTACCGTTACCAAACCTATGGGGCAGCGGCAAGGCGCTTGTAGAGGCGGTCGGCAACTCGGGCGTCTTGTCAGGGGAAACCGGGGAAGCGCTGGCCGGGCTTGTGGCAGAGATTGCGCCTGGCGGACGGCAGATGAAAAAAAAGACCATGCAGGGCGTCAAAACCATGCGAAAGGGCGGGCGCGTATACGGATACGGAGAAAACGAACGGTTGCAATATCCGGTGGAAGATACGGCGGGAAACTGGGTCAAAGCTGTGATGTTTGGCAACACCGGGCTGAGAGAGACAAGTTCCTTTTATGCGAGCGGGCTTTCGGGACTTTCAAAGAGCAAACCGTGGTGTACCGTGACCTGGTGGCGCGGGGTGCGGACGGCGGCGAGGTATACGATACAATTCAAGCCATGCGCGCGACTGAGACGCCGGAGGAAAAGCGGAATGCGCTGACAGCCTCAGTTTGACGGACAGGGAGAAGGCCGCGCTCTACAGCGGCATCGTTGGAGACGGCCGGGACGAGGAGTTCGATATCCTGTTGCGCGCTGGGTTAAGCTGGGGGATATCATGGAAGCCTATAACCGCTACGCTACGCTGGAAAAAGAAGAAGGTCGAAAGGCCAGTGAGAAAGCGACAGAGTACGCATACTGGGTGGACAGGAGCCGCCATACGTCAAAACAAAAGGAGCTCATCAAAGAGAATTTTAAGTTCTATGCGCAGATACCCGCCGAGGCAGACCGGTACGGGAAATTCACAGACGCGGACCTTTCAACGGATGACGCATACGAGCTGGCAAATGCCCTGGCGAAGCTCACGCCGGAGCCGGGGAAAGCGCAGGTCAGCGATTACCAGCGGTATGAGACGATCGTCGGCAGCGGCTTGAATACGCGAGACCAGATAAGCGCCATAGGTTCGATCATGGGCACGGGCTTCTGACGGAGAGCAGGAACCCTTCGGGGTACGCAAAGCTGCTGTCTGCTCTGGAAGCGGGCGTAGAGCTGCGTGACTGGCTCGCCCGCGTCCCGCTTTGCGGCCAGCGCAAAGACTGACTATGACGAAAACGGCAAGGAAGTGAAGGGCGCAAAGGAGAAGGTTGTGGAGTACATCGACAGCATGGATGTTTCCGACGAAGTGAAGGACGCGCTTTATCTGTGCTGGTACGCGGAAAGCGGGCTTTCTAAGACGCCCTGGCATGGCGGCTTTTTCAAGTGGCCGAGCTTTTCAAACGATGCATGGGCCAGTTTCCCCAAAATAGAACTCCCTCGGTATTGAAGAAACGCAAAAAGGTCCCGCCTGACCAGCGGGACCTGGAATAATTAACGTTAATAACGGCATGTGGTTTACATTTTTAGTTTACGTTTTTCTCTATTCGCATGATTTCAATCTAATATTCTAGAAGAAACAATACACGGTTAAAATTGAAAAAATGACTCAACACATGAAAAAAACCAACTATCGGCTTGATAGCTGGTTTTTATTATGGTGCCGGTGGCGGGGTTGAACCCGCACCCTGTTGCCAGGACTGGATTTTGAGTCAAGCACGTCTACCAATTCCATCACACCGGCAATTTAGAACGATGGCATTATATCATAACCGCGTTTGTTTTTCAAGAGTTTTTTCAAAGGCCGACAGGAAAACAGCCACTGCGCGCGTCTTATTATGACTCCCGCCGCAGAGACCTTGCCGGAGCGTAGATCCTGGCAGGAAAAGTCAAAAGCGCCGTCTCGCAAGACGGCGCTTTCAATCTACTATGTAGTTATCTTTCGTCGCTCGCGATGATCTTCGCAATCGCTTCCTGGCAAAGCGGGACGATGGAAGCGTTCGCCTCCTGCGTCATAATGTTGCGGATATGCTCTGCGCCGGCCTTTCTGCCGTTAACGCCGAGCGCAATGACCGCAGCCTTGCGCACGTTGATATCACCGTTACGAACCAGGTCAACCAAGGTGTTAAACGCCTCATCCTGACGAATGGGGCCAAGCGCGGCCGCGACGGCTATCCTGACTTCCGGTTCCTTATCAAGAGCCAACTTACAAAGTTTCTTCACTTTCTTTTTCTCGCCCAAAACTGCAATTTTGGCGACTTTTTCTCGGTGCTCAATGTTAACCCTCCTTCAAAATAAAGATCCCCACACGGAAGCAGGAATCCAAGCCGAATCTCTCCGACCAGAAAATCAACAATACATAGTGCCGGAAATGTTCGTATAATAGAAATAATACGCTTTCTTATCTTTTGTGTCAAGTCATTTATTCTGTTTGTTGAAATTTGTTTACATTTGACAACGTTCTTTTGCGTTTCGCAGGCACATTTAACTGCCCGCGAGAGGGAAAGCTAGTTTAAAATCCCGCTGCGTCCGACGGATTGCACCGCGCACGCGTGGTTCACTGAATTTAGAAAAGGCGCGTTTCGTCGGCCTTTTGGCATTTACAATTTGTTCAAGCTGCGTACACAATTGCTTTTGATAAAAATAACAGGAATTCTAAAAGGAACACATCAGCGTCACAATAGGCCTGTATACTGACAGCATCAGAAAAAGAAACAAGGAGGTATTCCTATGAATCACAATTACGGCGAAAACAACCGCTATACCTTTCAAGTAGAGGGGATTGAGGAACCCCAGGAAACGCACGAGCTTACGGCAACCCACAGGGAACCGTCGCAGGCGCAGGGCGTCGATCATAAGTACCTGAAAAAAGATGATGACCCGTGTGATCGCAGTATCCGTAGCGCTGGCGCTGCTGCTGGGCGGCGGACTTGGCATCCTGCTCAACAAGTTCGTATTTTCCGAAAACGGGCACGAGGACAGCGCGCAGCTTCCGAGGAAGGCTCAAACAATCCTGCAAACGGCGACAGCGACCCGCTGCCGTCCACGACTCGAACATGGATCAGAACCCGTCGAACCTCTTATACACGGATAGCAGCAATCGAAACGTGATGTCCGTGTCGGACGTTGTGGCTTCCATGGAAAACAGCGTCGTGGCGATCACAGTGGAAATCGAAAACACCGCGACGTATATGTATCAAAACTACAGCTACACGTCCGAGGCAAAGGGTTCCGGCGTCATTATCAGCCCCGACGGCTACATCGTAACGAATAACCATGTCATTTCCGGCGCGACCAAGGTCTACGTAACGCTTGCAAACGGCGAGCTATGACGCGACAATCATCGGCTCCGACGACTTCACGGACCTCGGGCTCATTAAGATTGAAGCAACCGGCCTGACCGCCGCCCAGTTCGGCAACAGCGAGAGTATCCGCAAGGGCGACACCGCAATCATCATCGGAAACCCCCTCGGCTATCTCGACGGCAGCGTCTCCTCCGGCATCATCAGCGCGATGGGCCGTACCTTGATTTCTCCGACGGCACGACGCTGCACAACCTGATTCAGACCGATGCCGCGGTGAACCCCGGCAACTCAGGCGGTGGACTCTTTGACTCCCATGGCGCGCTGATTGGTATCGTTTGTGCAAAAACCTCCTCCACCGAAGTCGAGGGCCTCGGCTTTGCCATCCCGGTTTCAACGGTCCGCACCGTGATCCAGGACCTGCGCGACTACGGCTATGTGAAGGGCCGCCCGGCGCTTGGCATCAACGCCATGGAAGTAAAGGACGCCTATACCGCGATGTATAACCAGCTCCGCGCTTGGGCGTGTACGTTACCGGCTTTATTGATAACGACGCGGCGGAAGGTTCCGAGCTGAAGATCGGGGACTGCATCGTCAGCATCAACGGCGTAGAAGTAACGACCTCCGCGGAGATCCTCGCCGCGATTTATCCGTTGAAGGTGGGCGATAAAGTGGATGTGGTAGTTTACCGCAACAACGAAATGGTTACCGTCAAGACGACGCTGATCGAGCAGGACGAGAACTATTAAATAAGCTCGCCGGCAAACGCCCCGCAGGGACTTCCCTGCGGGGAATTTCTCTTTACAGCCCCTGCAATTTGTGCTAAAATGGTACAAATGCTTCACGGGCTGAAACACTGCCCGACAAGGAAAGGAATGATATCATGAAAATTGGTCTCATCACCGACTGTCATGCCGCCTTAAAACCGGCGGAGGATAACAAGTACTATTCACATTCTTTCGTAAAGTTCCAGGATTCCTGCGCGTATTTCCTGCGCGAACGCGTTGATTTTGCCGTAAACCTGGGCGACGTTTATCAGAGCGTCGGCGATCCGGCAAAGACGGAAGAGGCGATCCTGCGTATGGTGTTCCCGCGCATGATGACGCGCGCGCCGTTTCTCCACGTTTTGGGCAACAACGACGTTGTAGACTATACGAAAGCGGAGTTTTGGACTTCATGCGCGACCCGGCAAAACGGATGAACCGTCCCATGGGGCAGCGCCGCGGCGCACCGCAGATCGAGGTCGAGCCGAAGGACTCCTGGTACTATAGCTTTGTGCGCGAGGGCTGGAAATTCGTCGTCCTTGACACGAACTATGATAAAAACGGCAACGGCTATGAGAAAACGGCCTACGACTGCCGGGAAGCGTACGTCAATCCCCGAGCAGCTCGCCTGGCTGAAAAAGGAACTGGCCGAGGGCCTGCCGACCATAATTTTTACCCATGGAAACCTCGACGTACACGAAAGCCCCTTAGCGGAGATCTGCCGTCTTAAAAACGCCGCCGAGGTGCGCGAGGCGATTGAATCCGCAGGGAACGTAAAGCTGGTGCTTCAGGGTCACGACCACTTTGGCGCGAAGAGCGTCATGAACGGCATCCCGTACATAACGCTGCACGCGACGGTGCTCAATAAGTACTATCCGGATCACTGTTCCTGCGCCGTGATGGAGATCGGCGAACGCGAGATCAACATTCGCGGTTTTGAGGATCAGCCGAGTTATCAAATCGCGCTGTAAAGCGGTTGCAGATGTGGAGGGATGGAGAACGTTCACCCTCCGGCTTAAGTAAAAGAACAGAACCGCCGCGGACTGCACTGTCCGCGGCGGTTTTTTGCGGTTACGTAATGGAGTCCCTTTTCCTGTTGAAAGTCCGATCAGACAGGGCTGCCGCAGGCCTTCACGTGCAAGCGACGTACAGGCGAAAACGGGGCTATTCTCCGGCCAGACGAAGTTATCTCACAACCGTTTGACATTTGCTCGGACTGTCGTTAGAATGAAACAAAGCGAAGTCGTGCGTTTGTTCGCAAGTAAGACGGCTGCGTTTGGGGAGGCAGTATGCAGACAAACGAAAACACCTTTTACATGCGCGTTATAAAACTGAGTTGGCGGCGTTCATAGAGCGGGAATATGGCCTTGCCGCCACTTCCATCGTACCCGCGAAGCGCGGCTATTACGGCGAAACATGGCGGATGGATACGGCGGACGGCAGATATTTTCTCAAGCTGGACAATTCTCCGCAGCATCAGAACAAATATCGCAACAGTCTGGCGGTTGTGGATTACCTGTGCGCCTGCGGCATTGATTTTGCCGGCACGGTCGTTAAGACAAAGATGGACGGCCTGTACGCTGTGTTCGGCGCCGCCGTTCTTGCCATTTTTGGCTGGATCGACGGCGAAAACAAGGAGTCGGACGAAACAAAAAGACCGGAATACGAGATGCTTTGTAAAATTTACGCTGTGACAAAGCCGGGATTTGACATACCGCGTGCTGTGTTTTCCGACGGTATGGCGTCGGAGTTTTATTCCCACTGGGAGCAGCTGAAAACACAGGCCGCGAGCGGGGAGTGCCAAGAAGTCTGCGCATTGCTGGAGCAAAAAGACGAACTGCTGCGCCGCTATGCCATGCGGTTAAAGCATTTCGCGGAACGATGCGGGAAGGATCAATCCCACTTTTATTTTACGCATGGGGACGCCGGTGGAAACCTGCTGGCGGGCCGGAAGGGCTATGCCATTCCCGATTGGGATGAGGTCATGTACGCCCCGCCCGAAAGGGATGCATGGGTTATGTGCTGCCGTCCGTGGGCGGTATCGCTTTTAGTCAGACCCTGCATGAAAACAGAGTGGCGTATGAATTACAGCCACAGCGTCTTGCTTTTTACTGTTACCACATGTTTTTTTTTACTATCTTGTTGAGTTTTTAAAGGGCTTTACGAAGGGCGGCCTGCTGAAGGAAGTCCGTGATTATTTTGAGAGCTGGATCATGGAGCGCATGGAATACGCGGAGACGATTTAGCGGTAACATACGGCGTTTAAGAGATACGAGCGGGGCGCGCCGGGCGTGCGTCCCTTCAAGTCCTATGTAATCTGCGCAAGTGGAATCAAGAAACAGGCGCGGCGATTCTTTATAATCAAAGACAGAGCAACCGAAACGAGGTGGACAGGCGCGTGTACGAGTGGAAGAGGCAGATACAGATGATTGTTGACGAGATCGACGCCTGTATTGAACGGCATGAGGATGAAGCGCTGACGCTGGGCTCTCTCTCCCGCAAATTGGGTTATTCCGAGTTTTACACGACGCGGAAATTCAAGGAGATATCGGGGATGCGGTTGAAAGACTATCTGCGCGGCAGGCGATTGGCTTTCGCCCTCAAAGAAGTCCGGGACAGCGGGAAAAGCCTGCTGGACATCGCCTTTGATTATGGCTTTTCCTCGCATGAAGCGTTCACCCGCGCCTTTAAGGACGCATACGGCGTAACGCCGCGCGCGTACCGGAAAAACCCAAACCCGTCGTACTCCGCACGAGAATCCACCCCTTCGACCGCTACTTATTAGGATTAGGAGAGATCGGCATGGTAAAAACCACAGACGGCGTAAATATGTATTTTGTCACGATCCCGCGCACAAATTCCTGCACGTCAAAAACAAAGAAAGCAGCGGGTACTGGGATTTCTGGCAAAGACAAAAACCAAATCCCGGGGCAGGACTTTGACACCATTTGCGGCCTGCTGGACAGCGTCACAGGGAAACTGGACGACGAAGGCGGGAGCGATACCAACAGCGGCAGCGGGCATATTATGGCGTATATCTGCGACCCGGCGGGCCGGCTTTGCGGCTGGGGCATCCCGCGTACGGAATGTTATGGGTGCAGGCTTCCCGCCGATTATAAAGGTACGGTGCCGCCGCAGATGCTCATGGCCGATGTCCCGGAGGCCGAGTATCTGGTCATTGAGCACGGGCCGTTTGATTATGAGCAGGAAAACCGCAGCGTAGAGGAAAAGGTTGAGAGGGCGAGGGAGACGTTTGACTTTACGGGAACCGGTTACTGCCTTGATACGACTCCCGGCAGGATCATCTACCTCTATCATGATCCGGAGCGTTATTGGAAGTATGTCTGGCCGGTGCGCAGGACGTTATAAGGCCGTCCGGACGCTGCACGGTCGGGCCGCCGTGACGCAAAGATGGCAGGGCGTCTCACGCCGCTGATTTTGCATGAAGGCCGGCCTTTACCCGCCGGGAAACGGCTGAATTGAGTAACCACCCGCATAATACCTATAAAGCCCCTCCCGTGTCTATACGCGGGAGGGGGCTTTGCGTTGCCGGGGAACTGCCGTCGTAAATACCCTGTGAGCGAATGAACCGTCGGACGGCTGGAGAGCCGTGGCAGAGAACATGCAGCTACAGAAAGTAATCAGTTGAAAAACCGACCTTTATTCCACACGGGGCAAGCGCTGCAACTTAATTCAGTACGGCGCTTTTGCCGGTGACGGGGTTAAATCTTTACGCCGCCGGCCTCCACGGCAGTTGGCGCTTTCTTGACGCGGCGCGCTTAAAGCCTGTCCAGGTCAAACGGCGTGGACTGATAAACGTAGTAGTTCAGCCAATTTGTAAAAAGGAGCGTAGAGTTGGAACGCCAGGTGACGGGCGGATGCATTGTGGGAACGTCGTTTGGGGAAATAATTCACCGGGACTTCGATGGACAGGCCCTTCTCTTTATCCCGGAAATATTCGCGTGCCAACGTGTCCGCGTCGTACTCCGAGTGTCCGGTGACGTAAAACTCCCGGCCGTCGCGCCGCATGACGATGTAGACGCCCGCGGCCTCGGAGTCGGAGATGATGCGCAGATCGGAATGCTTTTTAATATCGGCCGCCCGCACCTCGGTGTGGCGCGAATGGGGCGCGGAGAAATTGTCGTTAAAGCCGCGCAGCAGCGGCTCGTTATAGTCGAGCACCCGGTGACGGAACACGCCGAACATTTTCTTTTCAAGCGGGTATTTTGGAATGCCGTAACGATAATAGAGCGCGGCCTGTGCCGCCCAGCAGATATTCAGGACGGAATAGACGTGCTGATGCGCCCAATCGAGAATTTCGCACAGCTCAGGCCAGTAGTCGACTTCCTCAAAGGCGAGCTGTTCCACCGGCGCGCCGGTGATGATCATGCCGTCGTAACGCTTGGCGCGGATCTGGTCGAAACTCTTAAAAAGGAGCTCAGGTGCTCCTCGGACGTATTTTTTCGATACATGGCTCGCCGTGTGAAGCAGGTCAATTTCGATTTGCAGCGGCGTATTGGACAGACGCCGCAGGAGCTGTGTTTCAGTCGCGACTTTTGTGGGCATAAGATTTAATAGTACAATGCGGAGCGGACGGATGTCCTGCGTCATGGCGCGCTTTTCGGTCATCACGAAAATATTCTCGCTTTCAAGAACCGCGTGTGCGGGCAGCGCGTCGGGTATTTTAATCGGCATGTCGTCATCTCCTCTTAATTTTACAGGATTCACTTAAAAAGATTGTATCATAGAATCAGGTCCCGCGCAAGGGCGCGACGTCCGCGCCGTCGGGTCCCGAAAAATACCGCGATTTCCAAAAACGTATTTACCGCAGGACATGTTTTTGCTATAATGGGTGCATGTCCGGAAAGTGTGTCAAAGTTCCGTGAAAAAGTACTTTCCGCCATTCGAGATTATTTCGTCCATGTGGACAAGCTGCTGCTGTTTTTGTGCCTGCTGGCGAGCTTTTACGGCCTTGCGCTGATCTACAGCGCCACGTACAGCTATAACACCGCGCAATATGTGGATACGCAGTTTACCGCGGTGTGCCTTGGCACGGTGGGATATCTGGCAGTTGCCGCGTTTGACATGCGGCGGGTTGCGCGGTTTTACGTCCCGCTTTTCCTTTTGAACCTGCTACTTTTGGGCAGTCTGTACTTTTGGGGCGTGGGAGAGGGAAACCGAAGCTGGATCCGCTTCGGTGGCTTCGGCATCCAGCCGGCCGAGATCGGCAAAATCATTTTTATTGTGTCGTTTGCCGGGCACCTCACGCACTGCCGGGAAAAAGGCCTGCGTGTAGTCGATACTCTGGCGCTGATCGCGCACGCGGGGTCGTCTGCCTGTTCGTCATGTCCTTTTCCCGCGACGACGGCATGACGCTGGCGTTTTTGTTTATCGCGCTCTTTATGGCGTTTGCCTCCGGCGTGCGTTTTTCGTGGTTCTTGGCGGGCGGGACGGCGCTTGTCGCCTCGATGCCGCTAATCTGGACGTTTGTGTTCGATAAGTACCAGAGGGAACGTATTCTCGCCGTTTTGAGCCGGAGAAGTACCCAAATACGGCGTACCAGGCGATGCAGACCGCAAATGCCATTTCCTCCGGCGGGCTGACCGGAAAAGGTTTTTGCAGGGGACCCAGACGCAGTACAGCCTGATTCCGACCAAGCACACCGATTCGATTATCGCCGTGGCGGGGGAGGAGCTCGGCTTTTTGGGCTGCGCGGCGGTTCTGCTGCTGCTGACGCTCATCATTGCGCGCTGTATCGCGACCGCCATGCGCGCGCGCGACGGCGCCTCCGGACTGATCGCCGCGGGGATTGCGGGGATGCTCATTTTTCAAACGGTACTCAACATCGGCATGAATATCGGCGTACTGCCGGTTGTGGGCCTGACGCTGCCGTTTTTCAGCTACGGCGGCACGAGCGTTGTAACGATGTACGCCGCCATGGGCGTGGCCGCGGGAATCCGGCGTGCGGCGCGTATGGAGAAACAAAATATACATCTGGGGAGGATGACTATGAAGAAAATCGTCGTATTATCGCAGTTTAACGAGGACTGCCGCCGCATTCTCGCGGAGGCCGCGGCGGGCGCGGAGCTGGTGTTTTCGTCCGCCGACGCAGCGGACGCCGCGCTGGTTGCGGACGCCGGCATGATCGTCGGGCCGATCGCGCCGTCGCTTTTGCCGGAGGCAAAGAAGCTGGAGGTCTTGCAGCTCCAGTCGGCGGGCGCGGACGGCTATATCAAGCCGGGCGTACTGCCGGAGACGGTGGATCTGTGCAATGCGACGGAGCGTACGGCCTTGCCGTTGCGGAGCACCTTTTCGCGGGCATTTTGGCTGTGATGAAGAAGCTGCACCTCTATCGCGATAACCAGAGTAAGCCCGTCTGGCAGGGCCTTGGCCTTGTCGGCACGATGCTGGATGCCACGGTGCTCATCGTCGGCCCCGGCGATATCGGCGGGACGCTGGCCGTCATGTGCCGCGCACTCGGGGCGCGCGTCATCTGCGTGCGCCGCAGAAAGACCGAAAAGCCGGACTTCGCCGATGAGATGTACACCGTGGACGAGCTGGACGCCGTCCTGCCGCGCGCGGATATCGTGGCGCTTGCGGTGCCGGGTGCGCCGGATACGGTGCATCTGCTCTCCCGCGCGCGCATCGCACTTTTGAAGGACGGCGCGATCGTCGCAAACGGCGGGCGCGGTACGGCGATCGACACGGACGCGCTGGCGGAAGCCGTGGAAAGCGGCAAGGTGGGGTATGCGTTCCTTGACGTAACGGACCCCGAGCCGCTGCCGCTCGACCATCCGCTCTGGAAGCTGCCGAATGTGTTTTTACGCCGCACGTAGCGGGTGGCTACAACATGATCGAGACGCAGTTCCGCATTGCGCGGGTCGTGGCAGAAAACATCCGCCACTATCTGGCGGGCGAACCGCGCGAAAAACATCGTCGACCGCAAGACCGGTTACCGCAAACCGCAGTAAAAAGCCCCGAAGCAGGTTGCCGCCTGCTTCGGGGTCTTTTCACGCTTGTCTGAGTCGCCGCGCGGAGTTAGAGGCTTCTCCCGGCCTGGTTTTTAGCGAAAACTGAGGCTGCACGCAAAAAAAGTTGCCTAGTCCCAGACATTTATGGTTTCCTTTTTCGACAAAATATGCTAAAATGGGAACAAATAAATTTGCTGGGAGGAAAAACGTATGCCGTTTGATGTCTCTTCGTACATTATCCCGACGCTGATTGTGATCGCCGTGCTGATCCTCTGCCTGACGGGTTATATCAAAGCCCCGCCCGACGTCGCGTATATCATTTCCGGCTTCCGCAAAAACCGAGACTCCTGATTGGCCGCGCCGGTATCCGGATCCCGTTTCTGGAGCGTGTGGATTGGCTGATCGTCCGGCAGATTTCCATTGATATCAAGTCCGAGGGCTATATCCCCACAAAGGACTTTATTGGCGTTGATGTGGACGCGGTTGCCAAGGTGCGCGTGATGACGGACCCCGAGGGCATCGAACGTGCGATGCGCAACTTTTGAATATGGACGCCAAGGACTTTGAAAGCGCGATCGTCGATTCCCTTCAGGGCAACATGCGCGAGATCATCGGTACCATCACGCTGAAGGAAATCTGCAACGACCGGAAGAAGTTTGGCGACGAGGTGCAGTCCAAGGCCCAAACGGATATGAACGCGCTGGGCATTCAGATCATCTCCTGTAACATACAGCGCGTGACGGACGAGCGCGAGCTGATCAACGCGCTTGGCCAGGACAACATGAGCAAAATTCAGAAGGACGCCGCGATTGCGAAAGCCGAGGCGGACCGTGACGTTGAGATTGCCCGCGCGGAGGCGGCGCGAGCCGCAAACGACGCAAAGGTGAAGTCCGATACGGAGATCGCTATTCGTCAGAACGAGCTGGCAATTAAGCAGTCGGAGCTGAAAGAACTCTCCGACATCAAGAAGGCGGTCGCCGACGCGGCTTATAAGATTCAGGAGGAAGATCAGCGGAAAACCATTGAAATTACGGCTGCGGACGCGAACATTGCCCGCCGTGAAAAGGAAGCGGAGCTTGCGGAGCGCGAGATCCTTTGCAGGAGCGCAAGCTGGACGCGGAAATCCGCAAACAGGCGGACGCGGAGAAGTACGCCGCCGAGCGCCGCGCGGAGGCGGAGCTGATTACGCGTCAAAGGGAGGCGGAGGCCAGGCGTTATGAGCAGGAGCAGACTGCCGCCGGTATCCGCGCAGTTGGTGAAGCGGAGGCCGAGGCGATCCGGCTGAAGGCCGTTGCGGAGGCGGGAAGGCATTGACAAGAAAGCGGAAGCCATGAAAAAGTACGGCGAAGCGGCTGTTATCGAAATGATTATGCAGGCGCTGCCTGAGATCGCGCGCAACGTCGCGGAGCCGCTCTCAAGGTGGATCGGATTACAATGTACGGTGAAGGAAACGGCACAAAGCTGATCTCCGATATTGTGAACACAACGACGCAGGTCTCCGAGGGACTGACGCAGAGCATGGGCATTGACCTGCGCGCGCTGTTGGCCGGCCTTTGGGCGGCAGGCTTGCCGCCGGGCCGGAACCCTGCACGGTGGGTACGTCCGCCGCGGCGGGCACGGCGCAGCAGCCTGCGGCGGGAGAGACGCCCGACGGCGGCGCGCAGGCTTGAGAGCTGTCCGCGGACTACAAATTTTTGATGAAGGAGGCGGCGTTATGCCGCAGATACAGGAACTGATCCGGGAGATGATCCGGTTTTATGCCGGCGACCCGGCACGCATTCAACATTTTTTAAAGGTACATGGCTTTGCGCGTCTGATCGGCTTGGGCGAGGGAATGGACGCTGAGACGCTCGCAACATTGGAGGCCGCGGCTGTCGTGCACGATATCGGCATCAAACCCGCGGAGGAAAAGTACGGCAGCGCGGCGGGCCCGCTCCAGGAAAAGGAGGGCGCGCCGCTGGCTGAGGCGCTGCTTGCGCGGCTCGGTTATGACGGGGCACGCACCGCGCGCGTAGCCTATCTGGTCGGGCACCACCACACCTATACGCAGATCGATGGCGCCGATTACCAGATCCTCGTGGAGGCGGACTTCCTCGTGAATCTCTTTGAAGGAAACGCTTCGCGAGAAGCGATTCTGGCAGCGTTTGCGCAGAATTTTAAGACGCAGACCGGACGCAATATTTGCCGGGAAATGTTCGGCATGTGAGCCGGGATTGGCCGAAAGAATCAAAAAGCCCCGCAGGAATTTCTGGGGGCTTTCATTATCGGTAACGATCTGGGTACGTGGGAGAACGCAGGGAAAGCGAATGGACTGGACGGAGATGAGGAATGGCAGGCTCTAGGCTCTATTGAGCTTTCCTACAACTTCCCCGGATGAGGAAAAATCTTGTGTTACAAAAGACGCCGGATAATGACGCGCCGGCAAGTAAATCGCACATTGTTCGGCGAGGCTGGAAGGTCCGGCGGCGTTTGAACTAGAAAAAGCCGAAAAATAACGCGTTGTCAGGTAATCGTACTTTTATGTTCGGCAAGCCCGGGACGCGAGACGGCGCTTGACAAAGAAATAAACCGAAAAAGGACGCACTGACAAGTAACCGTATGCGATGTTTGGCGAGGTTGGGTCGCGGTGCGTTTGACGAAATCTCATATGCTATTCGTCTTAAACCATCCACATTTTATATAGACGCCGTTTCGTGCTTTCGGCCCCAATAGCAATTACGCCGCGGCGGTTACGGCGCAGAACTAAGGCGGCGGCACACCAAACCGCGCGCGTTATGCGCACCCGGTTATTTTCCGGGATTCCCGGCGGACCTCCCTTTGTTTCTGCGAAACGCGGTTGACTTTGCCGCTCTCACCCTCTATACTGAAACCAGCAAAACGGAGGCGCTTTCACTGATAATAAATAGAAACAGGGAGAGAATGATATGCATACACTTTCCGATATTATCTGCGCGTTTGGCTCCAGAATCGGCGTCGGCGTACATCCGGCGGCGAAAACCGCTTACCTCATACGCAGCGGCTCGTTTCCGGGCATTCCGATGGCGCTGGAGGTAGGCGTGGAGCTGGACGGCCATACGTATACGCTGCCGCTCTCCAAAACCGGGGAGGACTTCTGCTTTGTCGAGCAGGAGATGACGCCCACGACCCTGACGCTGACCGGCATCGACGACCGCCGGGCGCTGTCCGTCCAACTGACGCTGACGTCGCTTTTCCGCCCGCAGGACGTCCGCTTTTTCCACAACGCCCGCGATCCTCGCGGACGTGCGCGTGAAACGTCTGAAAACGCGCTCCGCTGGAAAGAGGTCGATGACCCGTCGCGCAGGGGCGCATTTTCGTCCGCTTTGACCGCGGCGTCTTTGCTGCGACTCCGGCGGAGCACGGGCTTTATCTCGATTACGACTACGAGTACCAGCGCCCCGACGCGTCCGGCCGCCGCCCGCGCTCGTACCGCACGCACGCGCGCGACCTCATCAGCGTTGCAAGCGGTACGCCGTGTATGTATGGCGTTGAGCAGCCGTTCGCGCTTTCGCTGGGCGAGTACGGCGCGCACATCACATTTGCGTGGTGCGTGTACGACGCGCCGTTGCTTGAAATCGGCGGGGAACTCGCGGACTTTAAGTATAAAGAATACTTTCCATCGCTCGAGGCGGTCGGGGACTGGTGCCGTGCGCGCGTGGGAGAAATCGAAGAAAACGCGCGGCGCGTGGATGGCATCCTGACGGCGCACAGTCTCACGACAGACCTCACGCACCTGCTTAGTCAGGCGCTGCACGCGTACCTGGCCAGCACCTGGTACTGTAAACGTGGTGCCGTGGACTGGTATTCCTGCTGGGAGGGCGGCGGCTACTTCCAGTCGTCGGTGGACGTGGAGTATTCGCAGGCGCCGTTCTATCTCGCGCTCTGGCCGCAGCTTCTGGAAATGGAGCTGTGCGAGTGGGCGGAACATACGCGCGACGGCGAGACGAAGCTCGGCGAGGCCGGGCGTGGCACGCTTTTTATGGCGCACGACATGGGACAGTACTGCGACTGCAACGGGCAGAAGCTCTGGATCGATCAGGAGCTTGAGGAGACGACGAACTATGTCCTCATGGCCTACGCGGTGTGGAAACGCACGGGCAGCCGCCGGGCCATCGAGCAGAACGCGGACATCATCCGCCGATTTTTGGACTTCATCCTGGCGACGGATACGCGCGGCGACGGCATTCCGTCGTACGCCTGCCACACGACGCTCGACGATGCCTGCCTGCCGCTGCGCACCGGTGAACGGCTGACGTACATCGCGGTTAAAAAGTGCCGCGGCCTGCCGCACGGGCGCGGAGATTTTGGAGGCAGTCGGGCTCTGCGACACGGCGGCTTACCGCGCCTTTGCGGCGCGCGCGCTCGAAACCATAGAGCGCGACGGCTGGCGCGGCGACCACTACATCGCCTGCTTTACGGACAGGGAAGGCGCGGAGAGCGCCAATATTTATACGGAAAACGGCTTTTTGCTCCCGCGCATGGCCGGGCTGCCGCTGGGACTTGATCCTACGCGCATGGCGGCGGACGTCCGCACCGCTGCGCGCGGCACGCTCTGCCGGTACGGCTGCCGTCATGCGGTTTATACGGACCGGGAAGTCTTAAAGCGGAGCGTTCACGGCGCGTACTTTAACGCGCCGGAGGTCGGCTGGATCTCCATGAACGAGACGCGCGATCTTGCCGCGATGTATGCGGGCGTTGACATGCTCGACATGGTCAGCCGCTACTGGGACTGGCAGGCCACGGTCAACGCACGCGAATATGTGCTCTTTCTCGATACGTTTTACGGCAACAGCCTGATGTTCTACCCGCGCGGCCTCGCGGCGTTCGGTACTTCGACGCGGCGCTCGGCTTCTATCAGGACGCCGCCGAAAACCGGCGCGGCATGTCGCCGCTGCGCGCGGGGATGCGGGTGCCGCTCCTTTGCGGACGCGGACTGGCAGGCGGGCGCGTCCCGGTCGTGGAGACGGTGCTTTCAGACGGCAGAATCGTCTACAGCGTGTCGGAGGCTTCTGTTTTAAACCGGCGGGGTGTTCAAACCGGGAGCGTTTTTGTTGACGCTGATGCGAGAGGTTATTATGACGAAGGTTTATTTTGTAGGCATGCGCAGCCGTGCCACGGCTGGCAGGACGATAGGACGAGGCCGCTGACCAATGAGGGTCTTGCGGACGCGCGCCGCGTCACGGCGTTTTTCCGGGAGCGGCAGGTCGACGCCTTTTTCTGCAGCCCTTACCGGCGCAGTTTGATACGATCCGCGGCGCGGCGGCGCTTTTAAACCGGGAGATCTTCTGCGACGAGCGCTTGCGCGAGCGGGTGTGCGGCGCGGGCGGCAATACCCGCGAGATGATACGCCGCCGCTGGACGGATAAGGACTTCCGGGAACCGAACGGGGAATCCATCCGGCAGGTACAGGCGCGCAATGTCGCGGCACTTATGGATATCCTGGACACACATGCGGGACAGTGCGTTGTAATTGCACGCACGGGACGGCGCTGAGCACGATCCTGCACTATTTTGACCCGTGCTTTGACTGCGACGCGTTTTTCCGCCTGCTCGACTGGATGCCGTAACGTTCTGAACTGGATTTCGACGGCCGCAGACTGACGGCAGTTCGGGGGTGCTTCCACGTTGAAAAAAACCTATCGGGGATTCATTAAGATGGCGGCAATCTTCACTGAGCGCCGCAAACTGTGTGAGGCGAGGAGACTTTGTATGAAAGACCGCGCGGCGTGGAGCAGGCGTCTGCTGCTTTTCTGGTGCCTTTTTATCGGGATAGGCGCAGTGGGCGGAAGCGCCGGGATGCTTTTGGATATCACCGGCGGCCTGATGGGCATGACGCCGCTGCTGCCGTATTTTCAGGTGCTGCCCTTTGCGGACGCGCTTTATCAGGATTTTTATTTCCGGGAATCGCGCTCTTGCTCGTCAACGGCGTGACGAACCTGACGGCCGCCGTGCTCATCCTGCGGCGGCGCAAAAGCGGCATTCTTTTGGGGACAATCTTTGGTGTGACGCTGATGCTGTGGATTACGATACAGTTCGTGATTTTTCCGGCAAACATCCTTTCGACCGCTTATTTCCTGTTCGGGCTTTTGCAGTTTGTAACAGGCTGCGTATGCCTGATCCGGATAAAGCAGGCCGCGTTCCGCTTTGAACCGGAGCGGTATCGGGGCATCGATCCGGCGTCCGACGTGTTGGTCGCCTACTACTCAAGGGGCGGGTATACGAAAAAGATCGCCTATGAGGCGGCGGACCGTCTGGGCGCGGCCGTTTATGAGATCCGCGCGCGTGAATATACGGAAGGAACGCGCGGTTTTTGGTGGTGCGGGCGCTTTGGAATGCATAAGTGGCCCATGTCGATCGAGGAACCGGAAATCACATGGGAACATTACCGGAAAATTGTCGTGTGTACGCCTGTGGGTGTTTTCCGTGGCCGCGCCGGTGCGGGCTTTCTGCGTTACGCGCGCGGACGGATCGCCGGTGCGGCGTACATCAGCACACTTCATGCGCGCGCGCGGCTGTCCGGCGTATTTGACGAACTGGACCGGCTCTTGAACGTCCGGCGGGCGTGGGCTTATTCCGTCACGGTGCGTATGGGAAACCGTCTGTGCGGCGCCGCCGCCCGGCGCGGCGTCTGCCGTTTCAGAGGAAGCGCGGGACTCCGGCGATGCCTTTCGGCGGTGCGGTTCGCGGTTTACGGCGGGAACCGATAATTTTGCATACCGGCGCGGTGCAAAGACGGACGGACGTTCTGTTTTGCCGGACGCTGGAAAGACACTGTTGATTTTGCGGCGCTGACCGCCGTCGGACTGCTGTTGCAGCAGCTTCAGGTCAATGAGGCAAACCTTATGATGCTGTATATCATTGGTGTTTTAATCACGGCGAGCGTTGTCGGAAACCGGATTTACAGCATTGCGTATTCCGTTTGCAGCCTGTTGGGCTTCAACTTCTTTTCACAGACCCAAAGTTTTCGTTTTCCGCCTATGACCCCAGTTACCCGCTGACCTTTCTCCTCTTGTTTTTGGCGTCGCTGATGACGGAGACTTTGGTCAACCGGATCAAAACACAGGCGCGGCAGGCGGAGACCACCGCGTACCGTACGGCGGTACTTTTAGAGACAAGCCAACTGATACAGAAGGAGAAAGACGAAAGCGGGATTGTTACGGCAACCGCCAGGCAGCTTTTAAAGCTTTTTGGAAAAACCGTCTATTATTACGCCGTGGACGGCAGCGGCTTGAAGCCCCGCGGAGGCCTATTCCAATACGGAAACACCGGAAGCCGCGAAGACGGACGACGGACGCCTGGCGGCGGAGCAGGTCTTGCGCAGAGCGGGCACGGAGCCGCAGGTAAGCGACGCGGGGCTCCTCTGTTTTCCCATCCGCACGGCGGTGCATACTTTCGGTGTGCTCGGGATCGCGCTGGGGACGCGGCCGCTTGACGTGTTTGAGGCCGGGCTGGCGACGTCGATTATCGGCGAGTGCGCGCTGGCGCTTGAAAAGGAGTACTATAACCTTCGGCGCGAGGAGGCGGCGATCTGGGCGCGAAACGAACAGATGCGCGCGGACCTCCTGCGTTCCATCTCGCATGACCTGCGCACGCCGCTGACGTCCATATCAGGCAGCGCGCGTTTTGATGACGGGCAGCGCGACGATCAACGAGGCCCGCAAGCAGGAGCTTTATACGGACATCTATGAGGAGTCCATGTGGCTGATCGATCTTGTGGAAAATCTACTGTCCGTGACGCGGATGGAGGGCGGAAAAGTCTCGCTGCACATCAAAGATGAACTCGTGGACGAGGTGATCGGTGAGGCGCTGCGGCATGTCAACCTCAAAAGCGCGGCGCATACGATCCGTGTGGAGCAGGAGGACGTCTGCCTGATGGCCAAAAATGGACGCGCGGCTGATTGTTCAGGTGCTCGTTAACATTGTGAATAACGCGGTGAAGTATACGCAGCCGGGCTCAGAAATCGTGATCCATGCGGCGCGCCGGGCGGACGCGGTCGTTTTTGAAATCGCGGATAACGGGGAGGGCATCGGGGACGAGGCGAAAGCCCATGTGTTCGAAATGTTTTTCACGGCGGGTTCCGCCGTCGCGGACAGCAGACGCGGCCTGGGGTTGGGGCTGGCGCTCTGCCGAACCATTGTGCAGGCGCATGGGGGCGAGATCGGCGTGCGCGATAACGTGCCGCACGGCACAGTGTTTCAGTTTACGCTCCCCGCGGCAGATATGGATGTTCCGCCGGAGGGATAACTCCGCCGGAAAGCCGGCGCTGACATTTTAAGTCCTGCGCATGATACAGGAGTCGGAGAATTCGCCAGCGCAGCCCGCCAATGCTGTATTTCAATTAAATAAGCGATTCCAGCCTCCGCACGACGGGTCAACGGCCTGAGAAGAACCGCAAACGCGTTGTGCTCTGGATGTGGACTTGGCGTTTGAACCATGGCCGGGGTGCATGTGATGTTGGGGCAGACGGAAGCGTTGCGCCGTCCGTTTTGCGGACACACTGGGAAACGGATTGCGGAGGTGACTCGGGCAAGGTACTGTCCAGACGAATTTCAATGCCTATTTTCACGTTCGTGCTTTACAGGCGGCGCTTGGACGCATGTATGGTTGCAAAGGCCCGTCCATGCAGGGGCGTTGGCTCGCCCGGCGATAATGTTTATCCGGCACCCCATGGAAGAAGCGCGCGGCGGGCAGCGGCGCGCTGTCAGCTCGTGTTTGCGCAACCGAGCCACAGATTGCCCCAAGGCATACAAACGTAGGCGAGGGGTGCCGGTAGTCCTCAGGCGCTTCCGCTGCTATGTCACACGCCTTTACCGCGCATTGGGGATACGCTGCTTGCGGTCTGTATTCGTCCGATTTTATGCAATCTACACCTCATCCGTTTGCTACTTTATAGCTTGGTTGCGCGAAAGGAGCTTTGCATATATCCCATTTAAAGCACAAAAAATGCGCCGACGGTGTTACATCCGTCGGCGCATCTGCAGTTATGTTTAAAAATGAATCTTATTCCAAGAGGTTCGTCGGCTTACACGGCGGGAGAACGCAGGATTACCTCGCCGGTACAGTCCATTACGGCGTCTTCGCGGATAATCTCGCCCACGCTGTCAGCAACGATTCTGCCGGAACGCGGATTTTTGACGGAGAGTATGTGCCCGCGCACGTCGGCGTCCACATCCGAATACTCGAAGGAGAGATCCGTGCCCTCCATGCGGCAGTTGACCAGCTTTAAATTCCGGCAGTAGCAGAGGCTGGGTACCGATGATCTCGCAGTTAATCAAAGTGAGACCGTTTGAGAACCAGCCGAGATACTCGCCCTTGACAACGGAATCCGTCACGGTGACATTCTCCGCGTGCCAGAACGCGTCTTTCGTGTCGAGCACGGAGTTTTTGATCTTGACGTTTTGCGTATATTGGAACGAATACTTGCCCTTCATATGTAAACGGCTGATATCGATATCCCGGCTCTCAAACAGAAGGTATTCGGATTCTATTTCAGAGTCCTCAATCTCCACACCGGCGCACTTCCATCCAAACTCCGGCGAATGGACTTCTGTGTGCAAGATCTGAATATCGGCGCATTCGCGCAGGCATTTAATACCGTCGATACGGCTGTGGTCTATCACGCCGTCCTGTGCATACCAGATCGGGGCGCGCGTCTTATCGTCCATGGAGGACTCCGCCAGCCGGAATCTCTTCGCGTGCCACAGGGGGTAGCGGAGGGAAAACTTACAGCCTTTGACGCAGACGTCGCGGCACTCCTTTAAGACGGATTCTCCGTCTGCGGGCCCTGCGAACGTACAGCCGTTGACCTCCGCGACCTGGAGGGCGTATAAGGAGCGTTCTTCGTCAAAAGTTTTGTTTGCGATCACTGTTTGCATGAAATAGTAGCTTCCTTTCTCTTGCCGTTTCATCCGGCGCTTTTTTTACTTGCATCTATTATACACCATTTCCGTGGCAAAATCCAGTATGGATCAGGACTGCGCTTCCGCGCCAAGAACCGCGCCGTACAAACGTGCGTAAATGCAGGCTTTGTTACAGTTGATAAACCTTGGTTGTCATGCGTCCGAGGCGGCGCTTTCCACAAAATCACAATGGGGCACAAGGCACTGTAGGCGAACAACGCCGACGTTTCATACAAAACCGAAATAATCACGCTTTTAAATTTTGGAAGGACGTCCGTATTCAATCCGGCCGATGTTCAGCCGTGACGGCTGAATACGGAAGGATAAGGCCCGCGTTTGCGCGGGCGCGGGGAGAGCTATAAAAGACAGAAAACGCCGCCGCACGATCGCTGTGACCGCGCCGCCGCACAGGGCGCTGGGTACGTCCCTAGATCCCGACTTGGACCATGTCACTGCCGGGACATGGCCGGTCAGTGCATGTACGCAATCCTATAAAATGCGGCTGCCTTGCGCCGTGGAGGACTGTAGAACTGGCACGGCTCCTGTGAGGCGTAACTTGTTGCCCGGGCTTGACGCTCGAAGGAACAGCCGCCGCTCGGTGATCCGAAATGCTCGATGCAAAAACCAGAACGTCCCGCAGGACGACCTGGCTCATCCGTTTTTTGCCGCGCGGCGTGCGCTTTGAATGCCTCGAACGTTTCCTCGCTGATCACATGCTCGATCCGGCAGGCGTCCTCCGCCGCCACGGCGGGGTCAACGCCTAACGCTGTCAGCAAACCGGCGATCAGCGTATGCCGTTCATACATTTTCTCGGCAATCATCCTGCCTTTTTCTAAAAGCGTGATGTACCCGTCGGGATCAACCTCTATAAAGCCGTTAGTCCGCAGGTTTTTCATGGCGACGCTGACGCTGGGCTTGGAATAGGAGAGTTCGCCCGCGATATCTATGGAACGTACCTGCCCGAGCCGGTTATTTAAAATCAGGATTGTTTCCAGGTAGTTTTCGGCAGATTCATGGATTCGCAATGTCCGTTACCTCACTTTCAAAACTGCATCGAAAAAGTTTGTTTCTTAATATTCTAGCACGTTTCGATAATGCTGGCAAGCATAAACCTGCTTTTCTATGGTACTGAAAGGACTTTGTGCCATACGTCACGCAAGTCTGCGATTACAGGACATGATCCTTAAACGGGAAACCCGCGCTTTATGTCTCTTCTATCGGCGAATTTGCTGTCCGTAAACGGCGTCCTTATGCGTAAACCCTCGTTTTGTGCGTTAAAGGCGGAGCTGGGACAGCGAAGGGATCAGGTTCGCGGCTATCAGTGTGCGATTTTTATGCGCGGCGGCCGGTGCCGGGAATTATTTGAAGAAACGGAAAGGCGGCGTTTATGGCGCTGTAAAGGATGTTCAAGCGGCGGACCGGGATCGCGTTAGCCCATGGGGCTGTATCGCCGAAACCGAGCCGTGCTCACGGGAACTGCACCGCGCACGGCGGCGGCCTGTGCGGCGCTGATGTAGCGAAACTGCACACCGTCGCGCGCCGAGGGAATCGGACGGTTTAGGGAAGCGTCCGGCACTTGCGCCGCCGCGCCGTACCCGATACGGTGCGGGGACGGCACTTCGGCCTGCACCACAGCGTATCGAAAATCAAGCACCCGTGCGTGGGATAACCACGCACGGGTGCTATTACCGCTCGAAACGGCACGCCGTTTGTTTTATCGCACGGCCGCACGTCCATTCCGGCTGGAAATTGTAATAGCTGCGCCGCCGGGACGCCGGAAAAGGATGCCTACCCTAAAATCATCCACTGAAATCACTCTTTCGTGTCCGGCATTCTATCTGTTATAAACATCGCATCGCCAAACGAGAAAAAACGGTAACGTTCGCGCACGGCCTCGTGATAGGCGTGCATCGTATGGTCATAGCCCGCAAATGCGCTGACGAGCATAATGAGCGTGCTTTCGGGCAGGTGGAAGTTGGTGATAAGCCCGTCGATGGCGCGGAACTGGTAACCGGGATAGATGAAAATGTCCGTCCAGCCGGACGTTGCGGGGATGACGCCGTTTTTCATCCGCGACGGACTCCAGCGTCCGCGTCGAGGTCGTGCCGACGCTGATAATGCGCCCGCCGGCAGCGCGCGCCTCGTTGATGGTGTCCGCGGCCTCGCGCGGGACTTCATAGTACTCTGAATGCATGACATGCTCCGTGATTTCCTCCGCCTTGACGGGGCGGAACGTGCCGAGGCCCACGTGCAACGTAATGCGCGCGATATGGACGCCCATGCCCTCCAGCTTTGCGAGAAGCTCCGGCGTGAAGTGGAAGCCCGCCGTCGGGGCGGCGGCGGAACCGGGGTTTTTCGAGTAGACCGTCTGGTAACGGGAGGGGTCGTCGAGCTCCTGCGTGATGTACGGCGGCAGGGGCATACGGCCGAGCCGCTCGAGGATCTCCATAAAAATCCCCTCGTACGAGAAACGAATGATGCGGTTGCCCGTCTCCGTAACGCCTTCAATTTCCGCCGTGAGTTCGTCGCCGAAGCGCAGCCGCGCGCCCTCGCGGGTACGTTTGCCGGGACGCGTGATGCACTCCCACTGATCGCCGCGCTGCGTCAGAAGCAGGACCTCCACGGGGCTCCCGGTCTTTTCCGAAACGCCGATGAGCCGCGCTGGGATGACGCGGGATTCGTTGATCACAAGGCAGTCGCCGGGGGAGAGGTACGCGGGGAGGTCATGGAAGTGCCGGTGCTGGATGGAACCGTCGGCGCGGCCCAACACCATCATGCGCGACGCGTCGCGCTGCAAAAAGCGGTGTCTGGGCGATCAGCTCTTCGGGGAGATCATAGTAAAAATCGGAACGTTTCATAGGCATTAAAAACGCCCGTGGGACTTACGGGCGCTCCTTTCTTTTTCTCGCGCGCGCTTAATACGCTGTGATAAGCGATATGCCGGTGTAGTAAAAATTGAGGATTTGCTCGAAGGTGTAGCCGAGCTCCGCCATGGCCTTGGCGCCGTACTGGCTGAGGCCGACGTTGTGGCCGTTGCCGCTGCCGCGGATGACGAAGGTACCGGAGCAGGACGACGGCACCGGCAGGGACGTGGCAGAGACCGTACCGGCGGGGCGCGCCGCCTGTACCGGACGTTACGGAAAAGCCGGACGTGCCGGAGATGGTCGCGACCGTATCCGCGAGTTCCGTACCGGACGCGGAGAGCACCGGCGCGCTGGCGCCGTACTTGCCCGCGCCTGAAACGGTTCCGCCGCCCGTAATGACACCGGACGACGCAACGTCCGCGGAGCCGGAAGCCCCGCCGCCCGAGGGCGCGGAAGAGGAACCCGCGCCGACCGACGTGATCCGTCGCAGCTCTCGATCCGCATGGCGTACTTGTCCTCAAAGAGAAAGCGCTGGCTGTAAACATGGATATTATACCCGGAAACATTGAAAACGCTGCGGCAGCGCTCGCCCGTATAGACGATTTCTTTGCCCGCCGCGTCGATGAAGGTCAGGCTTTTCACATTGCCCGCGTCGGTGTACGCGGCGTAGGCGTGGACGATGCTGCCGGTAAACTCGTTTCCGCGTTCGCGCAGGATGGCGGTAATATCGTCAAGCGTCAGCTCGTAGGTCCAGTTGGTATGGGAAACGTTGGTCTGCCGCTCAAAGTCGTCGCGCACCGCGCGCAGGTAGGGGAGGGGCTTCGTCCAGACGTTTTCGCTGCTTTCGGACGCGCCGCCGTTTGACGAGTAATAGACCGCGCTGATGAGCTCGCCGCCGTAGGTGATGCACATACCGCGCGTCTCGGACACCGCCTGGTCGGTGCGTTCGTTTGCGCTGCCCGTGCCATAGTAGACCTGGCAGTCGGTACTGTTACAGATGTCAAAGCCGTCGGCCGCGTGTTTCCCGAGATTTGCATAGGCATAGGTGCGCGCGCAGATGGCCTGCGCCTTCAGCGCCTCAATCGGCCAGGACGGGCTCATTTCATAGGGGATCACGCCGCGTATGTAGTCCTCCATACCGACCACGTTTGAAACGCAGACGCCGCTGCCGTCGCGCCCATACTCAAACATGCCTCTATATTTGCGGCCTTTGAACCAAGTCTCGGCGCCTTCGTTGCCGGAAAACTGGTCGTAGACCGGCGAAATCGCCAGACGTGTGCCGTTCATGTCGAACTCGAACAGGACCTCGCCACTTTGCGTATCGCAGACCGTGTAGCCGGTGGGACTGGCCTCCACGGCGGCATAGCCGTAGGAATACGCCGCGTTTTGCGCGTCGAAATAGGAGCCGTAGCTGCCGGTGCGCACGGTGTAAACGCCGCCCGCGTACGCAGGGAAGGCCCCCGCGCCCAGCATGTCCGCCCAGGCGCGGGCCTCGTCATAGGTTCAGAACGTCTGCCCCGTCTCCATGTGGGAGGTCGTGTCGGGATAGACGGTCAGGTAAACGTTCGGGAGGAAACCCAGCGCGTTAAACCGGCCGGCCTCGTCGAGCCAGCCGGCCTGATACCCGGAGCCGTAGCCTGTGACGTTTTGCAGATTCGCGGAGCTGAGGGCGTTTGAGCCATAGTAAAGGCCGACTTTTATACTGCTTTCCGCAAGTACCGCCTGCGTGCGCGGCTGGGGCAGGCAAAGCAGCAGAACCGTAAAAACCAGAAGCAGGGCGCATTTCTTTCGCATTGTGATCTCCCATCAGACAAAAGGCTATTGTTACCATACATATTATACTGATTTCGACTGCTTTTGTCAATTTTTTTGATTGACAGTCCGGTGCCGCTTTGATAGAATTAACAAAATGGGAGGATATTCGATTGCAGTTCTCTGCCTGACATAAATACACGGCAAAAGAGATGTCATTATAGCTCCTTGCGGAATATAATGATACAGCACTGTTGCCGCCCGGATTCGCGGCGGCGTGGTTTTGTAGGAGGTCATTATGAAAAGCCTATTTTTAAGGGTTCCGCGGTAGCGCTGATTACTCCCTATCGTGACAACAAGGTTGATTTTGAAGCATACGGAAAGCTGATCGATTTCCAGATCGAGGGGGCACGGCCGCCTTGGTGGTCTGTGGGACGACGGGCGAGGCGCCCACGCTTTCCGACGACGAGCATCATGCCTGTATCGACTATGCCGTTCGGCGCGCGGCGGGACGTGTGCCCGTGATCGCAGGTTCCGGCTCGAACGACACGCAGCACGCGGTTGAGATGAGCAACTATGCGAAGGAGGCGGGCTGCGACGGCGTTTTGGCGGTTACGCCCTACTATAACAAACCGACGCAGAAGGGCCTTTTGAAGCAGTTTACATACCTTGCCGAGCACGTCGATCTGCCGATCATTCTCTATAACATCCCCTCGCGCACGGGCGTGTCGCTGACCGGGCCTGTGTACGAGGAACTTGCGAAAATCCCGAACATCAACGGCGTCAAGGAGGCGTCTGGCGACTTTGCGCTCGTCAACGACCTCATGCACCGCTGCGGCGACGAAATGAACGTCTGGGCGGGCAACGACGATATCACGGTGCCGCTCCTTGCGATGGGAGGCTGCGGCGTGATCTCGACCGCGGCGAACATCATCCCGCATGTGATGCACGAGATCTGCGGCAGATGGTTCACCGGCGACCACGCGGGCGCGGCCGCCATGCAGCGCGCGTATTACGACGTGCTGCGCGACCTGTTCATCGAGACGAACCCCATCCCCGTCAAGACCGCCGTGAACCTGATGGGCCTGCCGGGCGGGGATTGGCGCCTGCCGCTTTGTGAGATGTCGGAGGAAAACCTTGCGAAACTGAAGAAAACACTGGCGAGGCACGGTCTGATCGCCGGGTAAAAAGAGGAGTATGCCATGCTGAAGATAGCTCTGTCCGGCTGTAACGGCCGTATGGGACGCGCAATTACCGAGCTGGCGTCGCAGCGCGATGATATGGAGATCGTCGCGGGGTTCGACGCCGTGCCGAAGAAGCTTTCCACGTATCCTGTCTATGCGGACCCGTTTGAGTATGCGGGGAGATGGACGTCTATGTCGATTTTTCGACCGCGTCCGCGCTCGATCACATTTTGGCGTACTGCGTGCCGCGCGGAATCCCGCTGCTTTTTAGCCACTACCGGCCACAGCGAGGCGCAGTTTGCCGCGCTGCGCGAAGCGTCGGAAAAGATTGCGGTGTTCAAAAGCCCGAATATGTCCCTAGGCGTCGCGGTGCTGGGCGATCTGGTGCGCCGCGCGACGCGGATCCTGGGCGCGGACTACGACATTGAAATCATTGAACGCCACCACAACCAGAAGCTCGACGCGCCCTCCGGTACGGCGATGAGCCTGGCGCACGACGTACAGGCCGAGCTGCCCTTTGCGGCGGAGCTTGTCTACGACCGGCACGAGCGCCGCGAAAAACGTCCGAAAAACGAGATCGGCCTGCACGCCGTCCGCGGCGGCACCATCGTCGGCGAGCACGAGGTCGTGTTCGCGGGCACGAACGAGGTGATCTCGATCCAGCACTCCGCGCAGTCGCGCGAGGTGTTTGCCGCGGGCGCGCTGCACGCGGCGAAGTACCTCGCCGGACGAAAGGCTGGATTTTACGATATGCGCGACCTTGTCGCGTCCATAGAATGATTCATCAAACGGGGATTTTCCCGGATTTTAAGGAGGAGTAGACATGAAAAAGTTCAGAGTCGGCATCATAGGCTGTACGGGCATGGTGGGACAGCGCTTCGCGCTGCTTTTAAGCCGCCACCCCTGGTTTGAGCTCACAGCTCGCGGCGAGCGCGCGCAGTGCCGGACGAACTTACGGGGAAGCCGTTGAGGCCGCTGGAAAATGACGGAGCCGCTGCCTGCGTCGTATGCCGGTATGCCGGTTATGGACGCGACCGCTGAAATAGACCGCATTGTGGAGCTTGTGGAGTTCGTGTTCTGCGCGGTCGATATGAAGAAGGACGATATCCGCGCGCTGGAGGAACTCTATGCGAAGCATGAGTGCCCCGTTATTTCGAATAACAGCGCCCACCGCTGGACGCCCGACGTCCCAATGATAATCCCGGAGATCAACGCCGCCCACGCGGAGGCGATCCCCTACCAACGCAAACCCCTCGGCACGCGCCGCGGTTTCATCGCCGTCAAGCCGAACTGCTCGATTCAAGGGTATGTCCCGGCGCTTCATGCGCTGCGCGACCTGGGGGCTTGAGCGCGTTGCCGTGTGTACCTATCAGGCGATCTCCGGCGCGGGCAAGACGTTTCGCGAGTGGCCGGAGATGCTCGACAACGTGATTCCGTATATCGGCGGCGAAGAAGAAAAGTCCGAGCGCGAGCCTTTAAAAATCTGGGGCGCGCTGTCGGACGGCGTGATCGTGCCGGCGGCGTCGCCCGCGATCACGGCGCAGTGCATCCGCGTGCCGGTGACGGACGGCCATATGGCGGCGGTCTTTGCCACATTTACGAAGAAAGTGCCGTGCGAGGAGATGATCGCGCGCTGGGAGAGCTACCGCGGACGCGCGCAGGAGCTGGCGCTCCCGTCCGCGCCGAAGCAGTTCCTGCGCTATTTTGCGGGAGAACCGTCCGCAGACGGCGCTTGACCGCGACATTGAAAACGGCATGGCCGTTTCGATCGGACGCCTGCGTCCCGATACGCAGTACGACGTGAAGTTCGTCGGCCTCGCGCACAATACGATGCGCGGCGCGGCGGGCGGCGCGGTCCTGACGGCAGAGTTGCTCTGCGCCGAAGGGGATATGGACTGAGACGGCGCGGTATCATAAGAGGCAGGAAAGTGGCGGAACCCCGTGTTCCGCCACTTGGTTTGCCGCGCGAAAACGGCCTGGAACGCGAGGGGGAAGAGGGGACTGAGAATGGCAAGGGAATACCGGCGCCTGTCGGCTTCAGATCTTGAGATGGTGCTGCACTTAAACGAGACGTACAGGCAGGACTTTGCAAGCCCTGAGGCCGCGCGCGCGCGTTTTCTTTGCGCAGCCGCAGAACTGGCTCTTTGCCTGCGTGGAGGACGGCCGCATTCTGGGTTTTTGCCAGGGCTATGAATGCGCGCGGCTAAACGGCGCGGGCGGCCTTTTGTACGTCCATGAACTGGCCGTCCTGCCGGCGTACCGCCGCCGGGGATTGGGAAAACGATGCTGGACATGCTCAAGATCCTCTGCCGTCTCTCCGGCATCCGGCGTGTGTTTCTGATAACGCAGCGGTCGAACCTGCCCGCCGTCGCGCTTTACGAGTCCGCGCGCGGGCGTCCCGCGCACACGGACGACCTGGTATACGTGTTCGACGACCTGGACGTGCCGTAATGGCCCCCGGAGAACGTTCCCAGACGTGAATTAAGAAAGAAGTAGGGATAACAGTGTTTCAAATTTTAAAGACTTCCGGCGCCGCACGGCGCGGCACGTTTACGACCCGCACGGCGCGGTACAGACGCCGGTATTCATGAACGTCGGCACGCTCGCGGCGATCAAGGGCGCCTGTCTCCACGCGCGACCTCGAGACGGTCGGCTGCCAGGTGGAGCTCTCTAACACCTATCACCTCCACCTGCGTCCGGGCGAGGAGATCGTGCGCGACATGGGCGGCCTGCATGGGTTTATGAACTGGCCGCATCCGATCCTGACGGATTCGGGCGGTTTTCAGGTGTTTTCGCTCGCCGGACTGCGCCGGATCACAGAGGAGGGCGTGCGCTTTCACGCGCACGGACGGGCACCTGATTCACATGACGCCGGAGCGCAGTATACAGATTCAGGCGTATTTGGGTTCCGATATCGCCATGGCGTTTGACGAGTGCGTGGAGAATCCGTCGCCGCGGGAATACGTGGAAAAAAGCGTCGCACGCACGTTGCGCTGGCTTGCGCGCTGCAAGGCGGAGCTCGCGCGCCTGCACCGCGAGGACGAGACTTGCCCGAACCCCGGGCAGATGCTCTTCGGCATCAACCAGGGCGGCGTTTACGACGATATCCGCGTGGAGCACATGAAACGGATCGCGGAGCTGGACCTGCCGGGCTATGCCATCGGCGGCCTGGCGGTGGGGGAGACGGCGGAGGAGATGTACCGCATCATTGAGGCGGTGAACGCCGTCGCGCCCGCGGACAAGCCGCGCTATCTGATGGGCGTCGGTACGCCGTCGAATATCATTGAATCCGTCGCGCGCGGTGTGGACTTCTTTGACTGCGTCATGCCCGCGCGCAACGCGCGTCACGGGCATGTCTATACCTGGGCGGGCGTGCGCAACTTGAATAACGAAAAATACGCGCGCGACGCGGACCCCATCGAACCCGGCTGCGGCTGTCCCGCCTGCCGGGAGTATTCGCGCGCCTATATCCGGCACCTGTTCCGCGCGGGCGAGTCGCTCGCGGGCCGGCTCGCGACGCTGCACAACCTCTATTTCTATAACCACCTCACGCGCCATATCCGTGAGGCCATTGAGCAGGACGCCTACGAGACGTTCCGCGCCAAATGGTCCGGCGTGCTGTCCCGCAGGATATAGCAAGACGAAAAGACAGCTTGCCAGCCTCTTTTTCAAAGGCGCTTTGAGAGCTTTCAGTATTTGCCGGCTAATAATATGAAAAGTGAATAAAAAACTGCTTGTCAATCATAGTCATATATGGTAAAATGACTATACGAAAGCCAAACTATGCTGCTGTTTTTGGAAACCGGTCGCGTCGTTTGGCTTTTTGCGCATCTGCGCGCAAATTCGACTTGAAAACGGAGGTGTGATATGGAGAAACTTTACATGGGCGCGGCCTATTACCCGGAGATCTATGGAAAAGATCTGCCGACCTTTGACGAGGACGTTGCGATCATGAAAAAGGCGGGTTCAACGTCATGCGCATCGCGGAGTTTTCCTGAGCTGCATGGAGCCGCACGACGGCGTATTCGACTTCGGCTGGCTGCACGAAATCGTAGACCGCCTTTCCGAAAACGGTATTAAAACGATTCTGTGCACGCCGTCGGCGACGCCTCCCGACTGGCTGACGAAAAAGTACCCCGAGACGCTTAAAGTGAACGACGACGGCAACCGCAAGCAGCACGGCGCGCGCCGCCATTGTTGCTCGAATTCGCGCGTGTATCGCAACTATGTACGCCGCATCAACGCACGCCTGGCGCGGAGTTCGCGGGCCATCCCGCCGTGATCGGCTGGCAGCTCGACAACGAGATCTCCCGGAACGCCGCGGCTGTTCCTGTCCCGCCTGCATGGCGAAGTTTCACGAGTATCTGGCGCGCAAGTATGGCACGGTGGGAAGAACTCAACGCCCGGTGGTTTGAAGCTCTGAGTCAGGAATACGAGAGCTTCGAGGACGTGCCACATCCGCACGAGTATACCTGGTCGCACCCTCGCTGATCGCGGCGTATCTCGAGTTCAGTCCGACACCAACGCGGAATTTCTGCACGAACAGGCCGAAACGCTGCGCGAAAACGGCGTCACCGTACCGATTGGCACGGATATGATGCCGATCTTTACGCAGCACTATCCAAAGACTGTCGCGCCGCTCGACGTGGTGCAGTTCAATCACTACAATAGCCGCGAGAATCTCTGGGAGGAGGGGCTTCTGGTTTGACTATATGCAGAGCCTCAAGCCGGACGCCCCGTTCTGGGTCACGGAGACCTGCACGAGCGCCAACGGTTCCACGTCAAATCCCCGCGTTTGCATATCCGCTTGGGTTCAACCGCGTGAACTCGCTCATGCCGTTTGCCTTCGGCGCGGCGATGAACAACTACTGGCTCTGGCGCGCGCACCCGGGCGGGCATGAGCTGATGCACGGCCATGTCATTACGTCGCAGGGACGCCCTGTGTATAACTTCAACGAGTGCGAGGACGTTGCCCATATCCTCACTGCGGCGGAAGGCTTCCTGACCGGCACAAAGCCGGATTACCGCGGCTTTGCCATGAGCGTATCCTGTAAGTCCAGCGTGATGTTTACGGCGCAGCCGACTGTTTCCGGCTTTAATTACCGGCAGGCCATTATGGACGCCTGGCACGGGTTCTTTGGCAGCGGGATGCTGCCGCGCCTCCTGGAGCCGTGTATGCCGCTCGACGGCGTGCGCGTTCTCTATTCGCCGTTCCTCATGACGCTGGAGGAAGGGGACTTTGCGGAACGTCTCCGCGCGTGGATCGAGGCGGGCGGCATCTGGATCGCGGGACCCATGACCGACATCCGCAACGCGGACGGTGCGGAGTATCTCGATTCACCGTTTGGTCTGATTGAAGCTGACCGGTATCCGCTGCGACTACGGGATTACGGCGCACTCCATCCCGGCGGCCGTGAACTGGAACGGCAAAACGGCTGATACGGCGGTCTGGACGGACGTATTCACCCTTGCGAAACACACGAAGCGCTTGCAACCTACCACAGCAAAGAAGAACCCTCGCCGTTTGACGGCGGCGTAGGCCGCGGCATACTGCCCGGTGGGGGCGCGGCGGTGTGATCGTCCTGGGGACCCAGCCCTCCGCGGAGGCGCTGCGGGACATCGCGGCGTTTGCGTTTGAAAAGGCGGGGGATGGCGCCGGGCGTCCGTTCGACCGGCAATGTGGTCGCCGTGCGGCGCGCGGGTGCGGACAGGCGTTATTTTGTGCGAGACGGAACGCAGGCCGGGCAAGGCGTACCTCGACGGGGAATATCAAGACGTTGTGAAGGGAAAAAGCGTCTCGGGCACGCTGGGTTGCCTCCTTACGGCTTCCAGATTCTGAGAAAGATTCGCTAAAACGCAGATGTGAAGTTTTTAGTGAAATGTAATGACAAATCGGTAACAATACAGCTCGTCCATTACAATTTCGTCTTAAAATACGCGTAAAAAGCAGGAAATATCATAGTTTTTGAACGAGGCGAAGAAAAAATATTACCAAACGGCCAAAACAGTATTGACTTTTTCATTGTGAGTATGGTACTATTTTGACAAAAGTAATAGAAAGTTTCGCAAAATGTTGGTGGTTTTGCTCAAAGCCTATTACTTTCGTGAATTTCATTATCACGGTTTTGGTGTAAAAGCGACAAAAAATGTGCTTTTTGCACAACTTTTTTTGTTTTTGCATGTGAAACTGTGAGTGATGGCGTGATGTGATTTTTTGAATCACGAAGCGAGCTTGCTATCAAGCACTGGGCGTTTCCCGCAAATTAGACTTTAAGGAGGCTATCGCATGAAAAAAGAAGCGGTACCGGCTGCGGGGCCGGTAACAGGTGGACCAGGGGAGATGAAAATCTATAGCAAGAGAACAAGGGTCATCCGTGAAAACCTTGAGCTTTGGTCTTTTGTTATTCCTGCCGCAACGCTGATAATCCTGTTCAACTACGCACCTATGTACGGTATTATCATTGCGTTCCAGAACTATTTCCCCGGCAGTGATTTCCTATCCAGCAAAAACGCAATGGGGTTGGTTTGAAACATTTTACCGACTTTATCAGCAGTATTTACTTCAAGCGAATCATGACAAACTCCATCCGCTTGAGCTTGCTGAACCTTGTCTTTGGTTTCTGGCTCCCAATCGTCTTTGCGTTGATCCTGAATGAAATCCGGAGCCTGAAATTCAAAAGTTTGTGCAGACGGCCAGCTATCTGCCCACTTTATTTCCACCGTTGTTGTCGCCGGTATGGCGATCTCCTTCTGTCAGCCGACCGGTCTTGTCAACCTCGTTCTTGGCGCGTTTGGTGTGGCGCCGCAGAGCTGGCTGGATATGCCGGATAAGTTCCCGATGATTTATACGATCATCAACGTGTGGAAGGGTTTCGGCTTCAATAGTATTCTTTATTTCTCCACACTGTCCGCGATTGACCCGTCGCTTTATGAGTCCGCCCGTATCGATGGTGGTAACCGCTGGCAGCAGTGCTGGCACATCACCCTCCCCGGCCTCAAGAGCATCATTGCGATTCAGTTCATCCTTGCGCTCGGCGGCATCCTCGCTACGAACTCCGACTTGGTCATTCTTATTTACAACCCTGCTACATACGAAACGGCTGATGTTATCGGTTCGTACACGTACCGTATCGGTATCCAGAACGGTAAGTACAGCTATACCACGGCGGTTGGCCTGTTCATGTCGATCATTGGCTTTACGCTCACCTTCATTGCCAATAAGATCAGTAACTGGCTCACCGGCTTTGGATTAGTGGTAAGAGAGGGGGAAGAATAAAATGGCTAAGAATCGAATAAAATCAAAAGAAGGCAGCATTGTAGCCGACGTAGTTTTCTATGTGCTGGCAATCTTCTTTGCATTCATTACGCTGTACCCGATGTACTATGTTCTGATCCTGTCACTGAGTGATCCGAACGCCGCGGCTTCGATGCGCGTCTTCTTCTGGCCGAAGGGCTTCTACATCGGCGGTTACAAGAATATCGTTACCGACCGCAACCTGTGGCTGTCCTATCGTAACACGATCTTCTATGCACTGGCCGCTTGTGTCCTCATGCTGGTCACAACGACGATGTGCGCCTATCCGCTTACCTCGAAGGCTTTGAAAGGCAGAAAGTTCCTGACGTTCTTCCTGCTGATCCCGATGTATTTTAACGGCGGCGTTATCCCGAGCTTCCTGTTGATCCAGAAGTTTGGTTTCTACAACACCCCGTGGGCGATCATCCTTCCGGGCGCGGTCAGCATCTGGTATATCATCCTGATTCGTTCTTATTACCGGACAATCGGTGAATCGTTGCGTGAGGCTGCGATGATAGACGGTGCGAGTCATTATCGTATTTACTTCAACCTCTTTTGCCGAACTCCAAGGCAATTATTGCGGTTATCGCGCTTTACACGATTATTGGTCAGTGGAACAGCTGGTTCCAGGCATTGATTTATCTGCCGAATACCTATTGGCAGCCCCTCCAGCTGTACCTCCGCCGTCTGCTTATCCTCCAGAATGCTTCTTTGGAGTCCGTCATGAACCTGTCGGCTGAAGCGCTTGAAGAAATGGCGAAAGAACAGCTTTCGAATAACCAGTTGAAGTATACGGTTATCTTTATTTCAACGCTTCCGATGCTTGTTACTTACCCGTTCTTCCAGAAATACTTCGTTAAGGGCGTCATGCTTGGTTCCCTGAAAGAGTAAAATGTGTATTTTTGCGGGAGCAGTGAAAACTGCTCCCCGTTTTTTTTGGAGGTATTCCGTGCGGCGCAAAGTATGTTGTTTTTGATCTCCTGGCGCTCATCCTGACGCTGTGTACAGGCTGTGCGCCAAAACCCTACAGCAAACGATCTTCGCGATGGATACCGTCATGACGCTGACGGCTTATGGAGAAAACGCGCAAGACGCAGTTGAGGCGGCCGTTGCGCGTCTTTTGAAATGGATGCGTTATTTTCTGTTACAAACCCCAAAAGCGAAATCGCGACGCTTAACGCGGCAGATGGCGCGGACGTAACTGTGTCGCCGGAAGTATACGGCTTGCTGGAAACCGCCGTAGCCTATTCTGAAAAGTTTGCCGGTTACTTTGACATTACAATTTCACCGATTGTCGCTCTGTGGGGGTTTTATTCGGATGTATTTGCCGTCCCGGATGCCGCAGCGGTACAGGACGCGCTGACGCAGGTCGATTATCACTTTGTCAATTTAAAGAGTGACTTGACCGTTTCGCTGGACGGTGGGGCGCAAATTGATTTGGGCGCCATTGCGAAGGGGCTATGCGGCGGAACAGGTGCGCGAAGTGTTCGCAAATTACGGGGTGCAAAACGCCTGATCGACTTAGGGGGGAATATTCTGGCGCTTGGCAGTAAGCAGGGCGCCGCCTCGTGGCGAGTTGCGGTGCGGGATCCCTTTGACAGCGCGGCTCAGCTTTGCATTTTGGCTGTTTCAAATCAAGCGCTTGTAACGTCCGGCTCCTATCAGCGCTATTTTGAGCAGGATGGCGTGCGCTACCACCATATTATGAGCCCCGAAACGGGTGAGCCCGCCGAAAGCGATTTGATTTCTGTGACGGTGATTACAGACGATGCGCTGTACGCGGATACACTTTCCACCGCGCTGTTTGTTATGGGTTCTGACCGCGCTGCAGCGTATTGGCGGTCGTCGCACGATTTTTGAGGCGGTTTTTGTTAGGACTTCCGGAGAAATTTTGTGTACGCCAGGCGTCATGGCGATGCTTGCGGAACAAACGACACGCTTCGTCAGATTGTGAAGTAGTCAAAGCAGGAATTATTTGTATGAAAAAGGGATGGATATACCACCCCTTTTTTTGCTATTAGGTGCTCAATAATCCAGCGGCACGCATGTTTGCAAGCAAGGCGTTAAACTGCGTTACCACGTCAGCTGTGCTTGTAGCGTCAGCTACGGCTGCGGCGGGCGTTATAGTGCCAGCAGGTCCGGTCGGCCCCGTGGGCCCAGTCGCGCCGGCGGCTCCCGTTGCGCCGGTGGGACCGGTAGGTCGGTTGCGCCAGCGCCCCCGTTGCACCGGCAGGCCCGGTAGGTCCAGTTGCCCCTGCAGTACCGGTTGCGCCGGTCGGTCCTGTGGGTCCAGTTGGTCCAACGGCACCAGTTGCACCTGCTGCGCCAGTAGGCCCAGTAGGTCCGGTTGCCCCTGCAGTACCGGTTGCGCCGGTCGGTCCTGTGGGTCAGTCGGCCCAACGGCGCCAGTGGCACCTGTAGCACCCGTGGGCCCGGTAAGGTCCAGTTGTCCCTGCAGTACCGGTTGCGCCGGTCGGTCCTGTGGGTCCAGTTGGTCCAACGGCACCAGTTGCACCTGCTGCGCCAGTAGGCCCAGTAGGTCGGTTGCCCCTGCAGTACCCGTTGCGCCGGTCGGACCTGTGGGTCCAGTCGGTCCAACAGCACCAGTCGCGCCCGTTGCGCCAGTGGGTCCGGTCGGCCCAACAGCGCCAGTCGCGCCCGTTGCGCCTGTGGGTCCGGTCGGCCCAACAGCACCAGTCGCGCCAGTAGCACCTATAGGGCCGGTCGGCCCAACAGCACCAGTCGCGCCCGTAGCGCCTATGGGTCCGGTCGGTCCAACAGCACCAGTCGCGCCCGTGGCTCCCGCAGGTCCGGTCGGTCCAACAGCACCAGTCGCGCCCGTAGCACCAACAGGTCCTGTAGGACCAACGGCCCCGGCGACCCCGGCAGGACCTGTTGGCCCCGTGGCACCAATAGGTCCCTGTGGTCCAATGGGCCCCTGCGGCCCCGTGGCACCGACAGGTCCCGTGGGTCCAGTCGGACCGCCATTAATCACAATTGGGCAGCAGCTGCCGGGACAACAATTGCTAGGCATGCAATCAATGATCCCGCATGACAGGCTCCCCTTATTACAACATCTATGCATACATTTTACTCCTTTGAACGCCGATATGGCATGGCTGCCCATAGCGTCCTTTCTATCATATGCAAACGCATTTGAATTGACACGGCTAGGAGTGAGGGCTGTCGGGAAGGTACGGATGAAAGACTCAAATTTTATACATATATAGTGTTGTGCCACTTTTAAAATAGGGCGAAATTTCCCGCCCTATTAAGGAAAATGGATGGCAATTAGAAGCTCTCGCCAAAGGCGCAGTACGGTCAATGCGATATTGTCAAAGGTAAAGCCGCTGTCATTTACGACGACCAAGCGTTGAAGGCGGTGCATCGACGCGAAGGCACACTAAAGAACATGGTTGTGGTTTCATTAGAGGACGTAAACGTATGACTTGCTATAGCGCCGGGGACAGGGTGCCGTTTAATACAACTCTACCGTAGCGGTCGCAAGGAATTGACGGACTGCC